>ERZ773043.813-NODE-813-length-18243-cov-19.498241_pt1 | contig 18243 bp, 19 predicted proteins | sample MGYA00580636_ERZ773043 | MGnify/ENA primary metagenome ERZ773043 (study PRJEB29015, sample SAMEA2737992) | human oral metagenome | biome: human oral; feature: human-associated habitat; material: dental | place: China | collected 2065 ...
CGCCCCGCACGCCTCGACCACGGCGGACCGCTCAGCACTCCCAGAAACGGCAGTGCGGCCCCGCCGCCTTTAACGCCTCGCCCCCGGCGGACGGGCGCTCCCAGAAACGGCGGTGCGGCCCCGTCGATCAGCCCACAGGGGCGCTGCCCGGACCTATGCTGGTGGGGAGGGCACCGTGCGGCGCGGACCCCGACCCCGAAGGGAGAGGACCCATGGATGGAAGCGCAATCGACTGGGAGGCGGCGGCGAACCGCTGGCTCGACCAGGAGGCCGACGAGGCGCGCATGCCCGAGGGCGAGCTGATCGCCGAGATCGAGGAGTTCCTCAGCCGCCACAAGATCTGCGCGCTGGCTACGGCGGGGGCCGGGATCGTGCGCAACACAACCGTCGAGTACGTCCACGCCGAGGGGGCTTTCTGGATCGTCAGTGAGGGCGGCCTGAAGTTCCGGGCGTTGCGGGAGAATAGCAACGTGTGCCTGGCGGTCCACGACGACGACATCTCCTTCGACACGCTCGCCGGATTGCAGGTGACGGGCACAGCCGAGGTGCTCGAGCCCTTCAGCGCGGAGTACGAGCGCGCTTGCCGGTTGCGCGGCATCCCGGTGGAACGGCTGCGCCAGCTGCCCTTCGTCATGAACATCATCAAGGTGACCCCCACGCGCTACGACTACGTCAGCGGCAGGCTCAAGGAACGCGGGTTCTCCGCGCGCCAGCACGTCGACCTTTAGAGGGGGCGCCGGTGGAACTGGCCTTGAGGAGGCTCCCGTGAACGCGGACCTCGGAGGGGTTCCCGTGACCCCAGCGTCGAGGAGGCTCCCGTGAACGCGGCTTCGAGGAGGCTCCCGTGAACGCGGTGGAAACACTCGCCCGCTTCTTCCAGGCCGAGAACGACAGGGACTGGGAGGCGTACAGGACCTTCTTGCACGAGGACGTGGTGTGGCACCTGCACGGCGAGGAGGACAGGACGATCCGCGGGGTCGAGGAGTACCTGCGGGCCATCCGGGACGCCTACGCCGGGTCCGGCGCGCGCTTCCGTGTGGAGGAGGCGCACGAGGCGGCCTGCGGAATCCGGGTCGTCGTCCTGCTGGTCGACGATGCGGGGAAGAGGTCCTTCGAGGTGTTCGACTTCGAAGACGGCCTGATCAGGCGCGAGCACGAGTTCCTCCTGGGCTGACGCGGATGCGCCACGGGGAGGGCCCGCGCCGGTACCACCCGGTTCCGGCGCGTTCCCCTCCTCCGGCGCACCGCCTCGTCGCCCCGGACCCCAGGGCTACCCGGATCCGGCGCGACCCCTTCCGCCGTTCGGTCAACGGTCTTACGATGCTCCTGGATGAACCGATCCGGTCAATGGACAGGAGTTGTCGTGAACGATCGTTTTCTCGAGTTGCCCGGCCCACGGCGCCGGGCGATGGTCAACGCGGGGTTCGAGGTGTTCTCGCGATACCCCTACGCCAAGGCGCCCATGTCGGAGGTGGCCGCCGCGGGCAACGTGTCCAAATCTTTGCTTTTCCACTACTTCGGGAACAAACTCGGACTCTACCTTTATCTCTGGGACACCGCCGTGGAGCGCATCTCCCGTTCGACTCAGGAGTCCGGCGCGCTCGAGGCGGACGACCTGTTTGAGGCGCTCTGGCGCGCCACGGAAGCGAAGTGCCGGGTGATGCGCACCCATCCCCTGCTCTTCGCGTTTGCGACGAGGGCGTACTACGAGGAGCATCCGGACGTGAGGGCGGCCATCAGTCCGCGTGTTGGCGCGGCGCTGGTATCTGCTGAGGCCGCCGTTGCCCGCCTCGAAGACCGCGGACTGCGCGACGGCGTGAGCGCCCGGGACGTCTACGCCGACTTCGTCCTGCTCTCGGAGGGGTACATGGCGCAGCGGTACCGGGCGGGCGGCATCGACGTCGACGAGATCGAGCACGATTTCGCTGTGGTCATCGATCGCTGGCGGTCGGCCCTCGCCGAGGAGGACTCACTATGAGCACTGTTCCAGAGGATCTGATCCGCCTCTGCTGCGCCCCTCACCCGGGCGGCGTCGAACCCGTGGCCGCAGCGGGCATGACGGCGCGGGGGCTCGCCGTCAAGGGGGGTGTGGTGCGCTACTGGGCGACCGCCTTCCCGGACTGCGCACGGGGGTGGATGGTGTTCCTGCCGGGACTGTCCGCCGACCACCGCCTGTTCAACCCGCAGTACGCCCACTTCGCGGGGCGGTGGAACCTGATCGCCTGGGACGCTCCCGCCCACGGCCTCTCGCGCCCGTGGGGGCGCCATCCGTCGCTCGAAGAAATGGCAGAAGCGCTCCACGCCGTCCTCGGCGAGGCCGGTGCGGAGCGCCCTGTCCTCATCGGGCAGTCGCTCGGCGGCTACATCGCGCAGGCCCTCATCGACCTGCACCCCGGAACAGCGCGCGCCTTGGTCTCGATCGACTCCTCGCCCATGCGGCGCCACTACTACAAGAGGTGGCACTTGAGGATCCTGCGCCACATGGAGGGAATGTGTTCGCTGTGGGGAACGGAGCGGTTCCTGCGCAGCCGAATCGCACGGGCCTGCTCGACCACCGAGCACGGCAGGCGCAATATGCTCCAGCAGCTCGACCAGTACTCGCGGCGGGAGCTCTGCTCCCTGCTCGGCGGCGGCTTCCGCGCACTGTCGGAAGCCGTGGCGCAGGACCGCGCGTACCACATCGACTGCCCGCTCATGATCGTGTGCGGCTCCGAGGACGCGGCGGGGTTCGTCAAATCCTACGACGAGGCGTGGGCTGAGGACGTGGGCGTGCCCGTCACCTGGGTCGAGGGCGCGGGGCACAACTCCAACGTCGACGACCCCGCCTTCGTCAACGCCGCCATCGACCAGTTCCTGACGCGCGCGGCGGAGAACCGCCCGCAGGCGCCTCCGCACCGGTGAAGCCGAGTGGGCCCGGGGCTCGGACCTGTTGCCGTATCCATGTGCTGGGATCGACCCGCTTGCCTTCCATGGGATTGATTACGCTGCGCTCATCGGGAAGAGGGCGGTAACGTCCGTAGTGACAAGGCGCATCAGCGATGCGGACGTACCCATAGTGCGCGAGCGCGCCAACGATGGGTTCGTGATCAAAGCGGGCGGTGCCGATTGTCGACCTGAGCAATGGACCATAAGGACGGAGACTTCGATGAGGCTGTTCCTGACATCCTACCTGGCGGGCACGAGGGGCCTTGCTGACGAGTTCCTCTCGAAGGCGGGGCTCAGGGAGATCGTATTCGTCCCCACCGCCGCCAACGTGGAGGAGTACCGGGGATACGTCGACGAGGGGATGGCGGCCCTGCGGGAAATGGGTTACGGCCTGCGGATCCTCGACGTGTCCGAGGCTCCCCGCGACGAGGCCGAGCAGGCGGTCCTGGAGTGCGATTGCCTGTGCGTGTCCGGCGGGAACACCTTCTTCCTCCTTCAGGAGTTGAGGAGGAAGGGGCTCGTCGGCCTCATCGCCGAAAGGGCGCGAAAAGGCATGCCCTACATCGGGGAGTCCGCAGGCGCGGTAATCGCCTCCCCGGACATCGGGTACTGCCGGATCATGGACGATGAGGCGGCCGCCCCCGGGCTCGACGACTGCTCCGGCATGGGACTGGTCGACTGGTATGTGCTTCCCCACAACGGCGAGTTCCCCTTCGTCGAGGCGACCGCTGAGATGATCAGGATCTACGGGGGCGAACTCGACCTGGTGCCCTTGGACAACTCGCAGGCGGCCGTCGTCAACAGCAGCGGTTTCTCCGTGATGGCGGAAGAACCGCGCGATGGTGCGGGGGACGGGTATTCCTGAGCACCGTGGGCACTGCCGCGCCGCGGGCCCGGGCATTGAGGCAGGCGATGGCGCGATCCTCGCGGTGGTCTTGATCCCTTGGGGGCTTGTGCCCGGGCATTGGGGTAGGCAACTGTGCATTGGGGTAGGCGAATTGCCTACCCCAATGGGCGGTTTCCTGCCCCGACGGAGGACAGGATGCGCGCGGGCGTGCCGAGTTGCCTACCCCAATGGGAGATCACCTGCCCCGATAGGCCGTTGCCCACCCCGATGCGTGCCACTGCGGTACTCAACCTCGACGTCCCTCCTGCTACGGGATCCGAGTGCACTGTCACGAGTGGCTTTCGCGCTGCGGGCTCCGAACTGTGGCGCCACGGGCGTCTTCCGCGCTGGGTGGGTGCATTCAGGCCAGTATGTCTCCCTTACCCGCCCTCCCCAGGGCGCCGTCGTGGTCCAAAATGCGTCTGGGTTTCGCTGTTTTCGGAGGGCCCAGCACGGGGGTGGTCCAAAAAGCGTCTCAGTTTGACGGTTTTGGCCGGATTCAGGCAATTTCGGGCAGACTCAGACGCATTTTGGACCAGGCGTCCGGAAAGACCCCGGATCCGCCCGAGACTCAGACGCATTTCGGACCACCGAGCAACCGGGCATCCGGGCCACTGTCCCGGAAGACCACGGACACCGGGCCGCAGGGCGGCTGGCAGAAGCAACGCACCCGCCGACTCCGTGGAAGTCCCGCACTGCGCCTCCGCCTAGAACACGAAAAGCTTTCCCGCTGCCATCGTTATCCCGCCACCGGCGATGATCCAGTGGTGTCCCGATAGGCGCCGCCGGCCCTTGCGCCCGGCCGGCCTCGCTACTGGGAGCGAAGTCCCATGGCGCGATCAGCCGCTCGGGGGGAGCGGAGCCCACATCCGCACCCGGCTCGGCTATGCGCGCCGTGCGCAATTCCTCCTGTGGGCGCGCAGTTTCTTGAGCGCCCAGCCGTAGTGGGAACTCGTGGCGCTCACGAAGTAGGAGCCCAGCGTCGTCGTCCCCGTCCAATCGAATCGTCCCTTGTGGAACAGCTCCTCGTCGGAGAACCCCTCCGCCAGGGCCATGACCGCGTTGTGGGACTCCTCCAACAGCCCGCGGGCCTCCTCCAGAGGCGTCTCCTGGTGCTTGCGCCACAGGGCGATGTTCATATCGCCGTAGGTCCGCCATGTGTAGGGTTCGGGCAGGAATGGCCGCCCCTCCCCCGCGGCATTGGCGTTCACCCATTCCAGCAGGAGCCTGTGCCACTCGTGGAGGTGGACGAGGACATCGCGCAGATTCTCGTCCCGGCTCCAATGCGCCTCCTTCTTTCCCTTGTCGGCGGAGAAGTCGAAGGGGGCCGCCAGCTCGCCCTCGGTCATGGAGGCAGCAAACCCCGCGAGCTTCCCGTACCCGCGTGCGGACGCGACGATCAGCTCATCCTTGCTCGTCGGTCGCGCCACGCAGCGGCCTCCTCCATCTCCCGGGCAAAGGGGTTCCTGACTCCTCCCATTCTAGGGTGCGGGGCACCCGACGGGGCGTGCGGAGTTGCAGGGGAGAAGAGGGACGCTCTCCACTCTGCGTCTCGTCCCCGCCGGGCAGGTCGCGGAGTTGCAGGGGAGAAGAGGGACGCTCGCCAAGGCAACGCGGTAATCGGCTCATTCAGCCTCTTGGACGGCTTCGCTTTCGAGGCCGTTAATACTGGAAACGCCGCGCATCAGCATCCATGCCGTCGATAGTGCGATCGCTATCAGCATGGGGACCGGCTTCACGGGTTGCCCGAAGTAGGTGCTGAGGATCTGCGCCAACCCGATGGCCGCCCCGCTGTGCTTCCACAGGGGACGGCAGGAGGATCCGGCCCAGGCGATCATGAGCACCCCGAGCATGATGTCGCACAGGTGCCACGCCCCGTATATCTCGGCCACAGCCGCCTGGAGGCCGTCGTCAGCGATGACGGGCAGCCCATTGACGGGATAGACGAGCCTGCCGGTCCCGAGCACGACCACCACCCAGCCGATCAGCATCAGCGCGAAGCTCGCCACAGCGAGCCCGGTCAGCGCCCTCCCACTGCGGACGCGCGATCGGCACGCGTCGTAGAAGGCCCAGCCGCCCAGGACGGCTGAGAGCACGAGCAATTCATCCATGGCCGCGAGCAGACCGCTGTACTGGTCGACGGCTTGGCGCAAGGAAGCCGCAGACGCCATCTGGAGGCTGAAGCACAAGAAGCCGATCCGAACGGCCGCGTACACCAGAACGGCCGCGACGAGCACGCCTTGGGCCAGTCGGCGCCCTCCCTTCTGTTCAAAGGTCCCACTGCCCACGTGTTCCTCTCCCGGGTTGTCGGCTGGCCCTCTCACCGCTCCCCCGCCTCGGATCTCGATCCGAATGCGGCGAGCGCCGCGATCAGCAGGAGCACCACCGCCGCCGCGCAGAACGCCACGAGGACCGCATGTGCGTAGGCGCTGCTCGCGGCCGCCCGCACCGCATGGGCCTGCGAGGCGCTTTGCGCGTCGGCGGCCTCGAACGCGAGGGAAATGGACGCGAAACCCTCGGCGGCGGTTCCCCGGCACGCCGCTGCGTACGACGAGCCGACGAGCGATCCGAGGGCCCCGATCCCGATGAGGCACCCCAGTTGTTGGAAGGTGGAGACGAGCGCGGATCCGCCACCTCTTCGTCGGTCCGGAACGCGCTCCATCGCCCACCCCTGCATGACGGGCAGTCCCATTGCCATGCCCAGGCCGCAGGCGCACTGGCCCACGATCATGAGAGGGTATCCCGCGACCGCCGTCGACGCGGCCATGACGGCCAGCCCGAGGGCGATGAGGACGAGGCTGGCCACGCAGGCGCGCCTCTTCCCCAACCGGTCCGAGGCCTTCCTGGTGATGGCAGCGCCCACCATTGCGGCGACGACCATGGGCATGAGCATGAGCGCCCCCACCAGTGCGCTGTTCCCCTGCGCGGTCTCGACATAGGCGGGAAGCACGAACATAATGCCCGAAATCGCGACGTTGAGTGCGAGCAGGGACAACGAGGCGGCGGCGAAGGAGGGGATGCGCAGCAGGCCGAGTTCGGCCAGCGGGTTCGACGACCGGGTGTCGCGGCGGACGAACACCGCGATCACCAGCGCCCCCGCCACCATCGGGCCCCAGGAGTCCGGTGAGGCGGCGGAGTTCTGCGCGTTGATGAGACCGGCCGAGACCAGGGCGAGGCCCGCGAGGGCGAGCAGCGCCGACAGGAGGGGCAGCCGGGCACGGGCGCCGGTGGTCCCACCGGACTGGCTGCGGTCGCCGGGAAGCAGGAGGATGTCGAGGAGCAGGACGATGAGGAAGGCCACCAGGTCGAACACGAAGATGGCGCGCCAGTCGGCGAAGTTGACGAGCAGGCCGCCGAGCACCAGGCCGAAGGGGGCGCCGAGGGTCATCGCGACGGCGTTCATCGTGAGGGCGAGGACTTGCCCGTCGGATTCGAACAGCCGTGTGATGAGGGCGAGCGTCATAGTGATGGAGAAGCCCGCGCCGAACCCCATGACTCCCCGTGCGGCGATAGTGGTCACGGAGCTCGTCGCGAGGACGCCCGCAGCGGAGGCGGCCGCGAAAGCGCTGGCGCCGACCAGGAGCGTCCGCTTGACGCCCCACCTGTCGCCCAGGGAACCCGCGAGCAGCATGAACGCCCCGAAGACCAGGTTGTAAGCCGAGACCATCCACTGCTGCTCGACCTGGCCGGCCCCCAGCGAGACCGAGATGGCCGGGAGGGCGATGTTGAACGCGGTCGTGTTGGTGAAACAGACGAATGTTCCCAGGCACAAGCCCCCCAGTGCCCGCCAGGCCCGTTTCGCTTCGTTCCCGCCCCGCGCCTCGCGGCTGCCACAGTCCCCTGCGGGCATGCGGACCATCTCTTTCCCATGCATTCGCGTGTTATCCGTTCGTATAGGAATATACGACTCATCCACGTAGGTGCGCCAACGAGGCGCCGGGGCCGGACCCCCGTCGGCGAGATCCCGCGTGCGCCCCTTGATGACGGTCCGGGCGCCGGAGCCAGTTCCGCCGTCGGGGAGTCCCCGCGCCGCGCGTCTGCGAAGCGCTTCGTGCGCAGGCGGCCTCGAACGCGAGGGAAGCGGACGCGGCCGGGCCGCTCACGCCTTCGGTCGGGCGGCCTTCGAGAACGGCACGATCTCGAGCTGTCCGTCGATCAGCTCGGCGAGGAACACCTGCTTGACCGCGGAATAGCCCTGCGCTTTCAGCTGCTCCTTCACCCACGCCGCATCCCGGCCCACGAGCGTGAGGCCGCTGGGCACCAGCTGCCCATCGCTCACCAGCGGCAGGAGCGAGTGCGTGCTCTCAGCGCCGCGCACACGGATCGTGAGGCTCCCATTGGTTTCCATGACTGCGGCCTCGACATCGGCGACGCTGGAGATCCCCTGGTCGCGCAGGCTCCTGCTGAGGCTCTGCGCCGTCAGCCCCACCTTCGCGCAGTGCGCGATGTCCACCTGCCCGTCTCGGATGATCAGCTCGGGCTGGCAGGCGGTGAGTTTCTTGAAGGTCTTGGAGTAATCGATGAGGATCTTCGTCGCGATGACGACGAGGGACCAGATGAGGATGATGATGAGGAACTGCAGCAGCGTGATCGACGAGTTGTAGATGACGCCGCCGATGATGCCGCCCAGCACGTAGTTCTGGACTTGGTTGAGCGGGGTGTTGAGTGAGAAGTCGCGCTTTCCGAGGATGTTGATCTGGAAGATCATCGTGAGGATCCCCAACGCGAACTTGATCGCCGTCAGCGTGTAGAAATCCATGTCAGTGCTCCCCGTTCACGTAGACGTTGTGATCGATGATGTGGGTTCGCTCGAGGGTGTAGGAGTTGTTGTTGTCATTGAGGTGGACCAGGTAGTCCTCCGCATTGAAGCGCACGATGATGCCGTCTTCCAGGGAGGTCGAGTTCACCAGGACCTCGCTGGCTGGGACATTGTGGTCCATGGCGACGCCCTCCACGAAGTGCACGAGCAGCTGGGACTGGGATATCTGGCTGGTCACTTGGAGGTACTGCTCAGTCTGAATGCCCAGCAGCACTAGGGAGAGGACGATGGCGCCCACCCCCGCGTCCCTCCAACGGGTCCGCACTTTGTCGCGCAAGTAGAGCGCGCTGAAGACGAGGCCCACCAGGAGGAGGAAGAGGATCGCCGCCACGCGCCGGGCCGAATCGGTGCTCTGGTGCGAGATGATGTAGTCGAGGGTGTAGAAGTCCATGCGCCGTCCGCTCCGCTTCCGATTGGCTTGGATCGGAGGAAGCGTACCACCGCCGCCTGCCCCCCCGTCACCCATCGTCGCACCCCCGGGGGCTGGCAAGTCGGCCCCGTCGCCCGTCACTCCCAGGTTGCCGGGTTGCCGATGGCGTACAAGGGGATGTTGCGCATCCACCCCTGGTCGCGGATGCCCGATAGGCTGAACCTCCGTGGCGCAGTACCGGGGTACCTCTGTGAGAACGCCCTCAGACTCCTCGAGCGGAGGTTCTCCTGGGCCTTCACTTCAATCGGGTAGACTGCGCCGCTGCGCTGCACGAGGAAGTCGATCTCGCCACGGGATCCTTCAGCGGACCAGTAGTAGGGGACGAGACCGCACTCCGACACCAGTTCTTGGCAGACGAACTGCTCGGTGAGCGCCCCTTTAAACTCCGTGAAGAGCGCGCTGCCGCCGACGATACTCGAAGCATCGATTCCGGACAGGGCTCCGAGGAGGCCGATATCGAGGGCGAAGAGTTTGAACGCGGTCTCGTCCGCGTAAGCCGCCAACGGGATTCCCGGCTTGGAGGCCCTCGGGACCTTCACGGCGATTCCGGCCCGCGTGAGCCACGTGATCGCCGAACGGTAGTCCCGGGCCCGTGCGCCGTCCTTGATATGCCCGAAGACGAACTTCTTGTTCTCCCGACCCAGGTGCGCCGGGAGCGAACGCCATGCCGAGAGCGTGTACTCCGCGCCGATGGCCCCAAGGTGCTTCGAGACATCCCTTTCGTAGCCGAATAGAATCCCTTCCTGCACGGACCGGACAGCCGTGAAATCGTTCGTGTCGACGAACGTCGCAACCGCCTCGGGCATTCCTCCTATGAAATAGTACTGTTTCAGGAGGTTCTCGAATCGCGCCGACAACGATCTGAGGAGCCGTTCGTCCCCGGAGTCGACGACCTCTCTCAGTGCCGGGTTGCCCGTTGCCTCGAGGAACTCGCGGAAGCTCAGGGGATGGAGATCGAACATGTCGACCTTCCCAACGGGGTACCCCGTGCCTTCGTGGAATGTGACACCCAGGAGGGAACCAGCGGCCGCGACGGCTTGGTCCGCGGCGTTCTCGCAGAAGTACTTGAGCGAAGTGAGCGCTTTGGGGCACTCCTGCACCTCGTCGAGGATGACGAGGGTCTTCCCGGCGGTCACTTTCTGACCGGTCTCCGCCTGGATCATGAGCAGGAGGCGGGACAAGTCGTATCCGGCCTCGAACTGCTCCGAGAGGCCCGGGTTGTTATCGAAGTTGACGTAGGCCACGTTCTCGAAGTGCCTCGCCCCGAATTCCTTGAGTAGCCAGGTCTTCCCGACCTGCCTCGCACCGTTGAGCACGAGCGGCTTCCGGCGGGCCGACTCCTTCCACGCGACCAGACTCTCCATCAGGAATCGTTCCACGGCTCCTCCAAACCCGTAATCACCTTATGTCCCCATTTTCTCACAGAATGGAGAAAACAGGGACATAAAACAGCCAGATTTGGCGATTTCGTGGACATACCTCCGCTCACCCGCGGCGCGCGTGGAACACCCAGCCCTCGCCCCGGGCCCTGTGCAGGAGGAAGCTGACCCCGGCCAGGGCGAGGGCGAGGCCCAGGCCCGTGTAGAAGAAGGCGACGAACCAATCGGGGAAGATCCCGGCCGCCCGCATCCCGATGCCGAACGACATCATGACTGCCATCGTCGCGTAGCCCCGGGCGTCGAAGAACCGGAGGGGGTTGTGCCTCGCGCCCTCGAGCGACCTGATCCTGCGGGAGTTCTTGACAACGAGTCTGCTGAATATCATGTGGAACGCCAGGAACGTCGCGACCGCTCCGGCGATCAGCGCGACGGCGGCGGCCAGGGCGGTCCCGCTCATACCGGTGGCCGCGCGGGCGCCCAGGACGGCGACGTTGGCCCCGGCGGCCATCCACACCACGCCGGCCACGACGATGAGGTTGTGCTTCTTCATTCTCATTCATTCCTCCAAAGGGCTGTTCCAGAACCGGTTGACGGGGCGTCGGCGTACAGGGCGGCGTCGAGGAGCGCGAAGAGCGCCTCGCAGTCGGCCCCTTCCATCAGCGACGCGAAGACGGCGCGCAGGGTGAAACGGCACAGGCCCTCGCGGCTTCCCGGGCACTGCGCCCACTGCCGGGAAGGCCACGCATCCAATGAGCGGGATTCATTATAGGCGCGCTCCAGGGAGCCTCACTGCTCCCGCGCTGAGGCCGCCGCATCGTCCAGGCAGCGCAGGAACTCCTCGCAGGCGCGGGAGCGCAGGCGATTCTTCTTCCACACGAGGAAGGACGCGATCGTCAGGGGCGGATCGAGTGGGATGAAGCGCATTTGCGAGTCGTCGTCGACCTGCACGAGGTGCTCGATCCCCATGGCGCACGCGACGCCCGTTCGCACGAGGTACGACGCGTTGCCGATGAGGTCGAAGCGCCCGACGACGTTCAAGCGCTCGGGGCCGATGACCCCATCCGACCAGGCGGCCACGTCGACGGCCTTGTTGGAGGTCCGCGAGCTCACGAGGAGGGGCATCCGCTCCAGGTCGCGGGGGCCCACGGCCCCGAGGGAGCCCCACGGGCCGTCGGCCGCCACGCACACGCCGACACGATCAACGGCAGGCATGCGGACGGACTCGTACTTGTCCAGGTTGACCGGCTCGAGGAGGAGCGCGAAGTCCAGCAGGCCGCGCTCGAGGCGCTCCTCGACCGCGTCCGCGTTGCCCGTGCACAGGTCGATGGTCACGTCGGGGTACGCTCCGCGCAGCTGGCTGAAGGCCGAGAGCACGACCCGCATCGCCCGCGTCTCCCCGGCTCCGATGCGCACGCTCCCGGCGACACCGCCCTCCCGATCGGCCAGCTCCCGTTCGGTCTGCTCGACGAGGGCGAGGATCTCCTCAGCCCGCTGGCGCAGGCGCATGCCATCCGCCGTGAGCACGCACGCCCTATTGGTGCGCTCGAAGAGCACCACGCCCAGCTCCCGCTCCAGATCTGCGATCTGACGGGATAGCGTGGGTTGAGTCACATACAGCACGTTCGCCGCTCCTGTCATGTTCTCTTCGCGGGCGACGGCGAGGAAGTAGCGAAGGGTCCGGAGTTCCACACTCCCCTCCCATACGTATTGCGCATTTCCAGCTATTTGACATAGGTATTTTACATGTCGCGCGGCGGGGCATACGCTGGCAGCAGCACGGTGATCGAGGCGCGCGCAGGTTCTCGGGCGCCCCCGGTCGCGCGAGCGATACGACTGAGGACGAAGGAAGACAACAATGAACCGCATCACCCTGAACAACGGCGTCGAGATGCCCCTCGTCGGCCTCGGCACCTACCAACTCTCCCCCGACGAAGCCCAGGCGTCCGTCGCCTTCGCCCTGGACAACGGCTACGAGCTCATCGACACCGCCAACGTCTACGTCAACGAGCGCGGCGTGGGGCGGGGCATGCGGGCCTCCACCAAAGCGCGCGAGGACGTCTTCCTGGAGACGAAGCTGTGGCCGTCCTTCTACGGGAGCGGCACCGCCGTGGACGAGACGCTCGAGCGCCTGGGCGTCGCCTACATCGACCTCATGATCCTGCACCAGCCGGCCGGCGACTACATCACCGGATACAGGAAGCTCGAGGACGCTTACAGGGCGGGCAAGCTGCGCTCCATAGGCATCTCGAACTTCAACGCGGCAGAGGTCCAGCGCCTCGTCGACGAGTGCGAGGTGATGCCCGCGCTCATCCAGACCGAGCGCCATCCCTACTTCCCGCAGACCGAGCTCAAGGAGCTCCTCGCCCGGCACAACATCGCGCTGCAGGCGTGGTACCCGCTGGGTGGCCGCGGCAACGACTCGATCATGGGCGAGCCCCTGATCGGCGAGCTCGCCAAGGGCCACGGGAAGTCCCCAGCGCAGGTCATCCTCCGCTGGCACGTGCAGCAGGGCAATATCGTGATCCCGGGATCGAAGACCCCCTCGCACATCGCCCAGAACATCGAGCTCTTCGACTTCGCGCTGACGGACGAGGAGATGGCGCGGATCGCGGCGCTCGACCGCGGCGACACGATCTACCACCGCACGCCGGAACTCCTGGACCAGTACCTCCACTTCGTTCCCGACGTCGACGGCCAGAAATAGAGCCGAGGCCGAGGCACGCAGGCACCGCGGTCGCAAGGCGGCGCATGCGCGCGAGAACCACCCCGGCAGCCTCGTCCCCGGTTCTTGCTGAGACACCGGAGACGGCTTCACAATGCCATAAGACGTGAAGGAGCACGCAATGCCAATCAAGCAGACGGCGGGACGCGACAGGCTCAGTGGGTTCGCCCCCGAGTTCGCTCGCCTCAACGACGATGTCCTTTTCGGTGAGGTGTGGAGCCGGGAGGGAGCACTCCCCCTCAAGCTCCGCAGCATCGTCACGGTGAGCGCGCTGATCGGCAAGGGCATCACCGACGGCTCGCTCAGGCACCACTTGGAGTTCGCCCGCGCCAACGGGGTGGGCAGATCCGAGATGGCGGAGATCCTCACCCACATCGCCTTCTACGCCGGATGGCCCAACGCATGGGCGGCCTTCACCATGGCGGCAGAGGTCTACGGCGAGGCCGGGGCCGAGGAGTCCGGGCACGGCGGCCTCTTCGGCGTGGGCGCCCCGAACGACGGCTATGCGCAGTACTTCAGTGGCCGCTCGTGGCTGAAACGGGTGAGCCGCGAGGGCGACTACCTGCCGGTCTTCAACGTCACCTTCGAGCCGGGGTGCCGCAACAACTGGCACGTGCACCACGCGGGCAGCGGCGGCGGACAGGTCCTCATCTGCGTGGACGGCGAGGGCTGGCACCAGGAGGAGGGCAAGTCCGCACAGCGCCTACGGCCCGGCGACGTCGTCGAGGTTCCCGCGAACGTCAAGCACTGGCACGGCGCCACCGCCGGTTCGTGGTTCAGCCACCTGGCCTTCGAGTACCCCGGCGAGGACACGAGCACCGAGTGGCTGGAGCCCGTGGACGACGAGGCCTACGCCGCGTTGGAGGGATAGCCCGCGCAGCCCCCGCGAACCACAGCCTCCCGTGCGACACGGCGGGGACGGTGGTCATATCCACGATCGCGCGGGGCGCCTCGACGAACCCGGCGCACGCGGTGACCGTTGCCCTGGCGATCATCCTCATGGTCGTCCACGCCGTGTGGGCGACTGTCGTCCTGGTGCGCGAGAACCGCGAGGCCGTGGCGCGTTTCCACGCTTCAGCGCCGCCGTGTGGACGATCTGGCTGATCCCCCACTTCTGCGGGCTCATGGGCGAACCTCGCTGGTGCGGTGAGTTTCCACGCGGCAACGAGCCCGTCCGTATAGGAGGATCCAGACCCGATCATGCGATAGGCCCCCCGCATGATCCGCTCAAGACGACCGGATTCGACCGCGTCGTGCAGTGCATCGCGAGGAACCCCCATGCGTTCGGCCTGGGCAGTGGTGAAGACACCCTCGGACTCTGACAGCAGGGCGATCGCCCCTAGATGAATCGAACCCATGTCGCAGTTGTGGGTTCACAACCTACAACTGCGACGCCGCCCAGGCGCAGCAGTCGTATGCCCACTATGGGGACGCACTGGGTACACTATCTATACGAAGAAGGGAGCGACGATGCCAACGACCGCCCGCAGTGCCGAGATCAAGACCCGCACGACCGCCCAGATCAAGGCTGACGCCTCAAAGGTCTACGCCCATTGGGGAATCAGCCTTTCGGACGCGATCAACATCTTCCTCACCAAGTCGATCGAGGTGGGAGGACTTCCCTTCGACATGCGCCCCTCCGTCCCCTCGTTCGACGGCTTGGCGCACTACGCATACCACCCCAGATTAGACCCGAATGGGGTAGCCACCCTCCCGGGAGACTGGGATGAGGACGAGTGAGCCCCCACCCTCCCCATGGGAGATCTGGCACGCGCGTTTCAACTTCGACAGACACGGCTACAAGTTCCGGCCAGTCCTCGTACTGAGCCGCGCCCCAAGCGGCTTGCTCGCCGCCATGATCACCAGCGCATCCAACAAGCTGGCGCTCCCGCACAACACCCCCATTGAAGACTGGGAACAAGCCGGACTCGCCAAACCATCGCTCGTGCGAGTCGACCGAATCGCCATGCTTCCCACGCCGTACCTCGGAACCGCAGGCAGGATCGGCAGGCTATCCCTTCACGATGCCCACAGAGTCAGCGAGGCATTGAGGGCACTCTCGGGGTAGCACAGTATGCGAACGAAGCGCGCTTCTACATAATCCTGCCCCGGCCTCGTCCCACTTCCAGGGACGAGGCCGGGGCTAGTCAGCCTGTAAGGCCCTGGGAGCGTGTCACTTCCAGGCGATCACGCGGAAATGGGAGCAACTGACCCTCGACGCTCACGAAATAAACTCCGCAATTGCCCTTTTACCGACAGTTCTCGTCGAGACTACGTCCACGCCGCCGCCGATAACCGCTCCGACAATAGGAACACACTTTCCAAGGTTAACAACGCCTTTTTCTCCGAATTTGGTGATAAAACGGAAACCGATTCGCTGATTGATCTTTGTCAGAACGGCACCCGGAATCCTCTTGATCGCCGATAGTGCCACCTGCTCCCCAGCTTTGATCCCGGCTTCTTTCAGCAGGTCGGCGACGGAGGTGCCCGTCAGACAGACATACACCAGGGTCTTGACCTGATCCGACTTCACGTCGTAGCCACCCATCGCAGCAATCGCTGCAATCATGCGCATCTGTACATAGAAAACGCTGCTCACGTTCGCAGGAATCATGACGGGGAGCGTGATCAGACCCCCGAATCCCGTGAGGAACCCCGAGGTTCCACACTTCAAAACCTGCGCACGAACAAGCGCCGCTGCAGCTTCCTCGATGGTGCCATGTTTCGACAGGTAGTCATCCACGAGGTCATCGACGGAGCAGCTCACCATGGGAATACCATGCAGAGCAGTCGAATACAGCTTGTCGAGCGCCTCCTCACCCTGCCTCGCGAGCGTGGACTGTTCTTCCTCGTCGCCTGGAGTCTGATCTTCCACGATCTACCCTTTCCACCGTTTTCTCCCAGCACGCGGCAGAATTCTCCGCGACTTTCCTATCGGAACACTACACTCACACCACGTTTACTCAGTTACCAAACAGCCTACCACCACAAGCATCCACCCTCAAGTCGCTCGAGAACCTCAAACACACACCGGCCTCGTCCCATGTATCAGGGACGAGGCCAGGGCGTCAGTTTGTGCGCTCAGCTCGGTAAGAGTCTCACTCCCACTCGATCGTGGCCGGGGGCTTGGAGGTGACGTCGAGGACGACGCGGTTGACCTCGGCAACAGAGTTCGTGATGCGCGTGGAGATGCGGGCCAGGACGTCGTAGGGCAGGCGCGTCCAGTCGGCGGTCATGGCGTCCTCGGAGGACACGGGGCGCAGCACGATGGGATGGCCGTAGGTGCGCCCATCCCCCTGCACGCCCACGCTGCGCACGTCCGCCAACAACACCACAGGGCACTGCCAGATCTCCTGGTCCAGGCCCGCCGCGGTCAGCTCCTCGCGGGCGATCAGGTCGGCGGCGCGCAGGACGTCAAGGCGCTCGCGCGTCACCTCGCCGATGATGCGGATCCCCAGGCCAGGGCCCGGGAAGGGCTGACGGTTCACCAGGTAGTCGGGCAGGCCCAGCTCGCGCCCCACCGCGCGCACCTCGTCCTTGAAGAGGGTGCGCAGGGGCTCGACCAGCTCGAAGGCCATGTCCTCGGGCAGGCCGCCCACGTTGTGGTGGCTCTTGATGTTGGCGGCGCCCTCGCCGCCTCCGGACTCGACGACATCGGGGTAGAGGGTGCCCTGCACCAAGAACTTCACCTCGCCGCCGGACGCGCCGACCTGTTCGACGACCTGCTTCTGGGCGGCCTCGAAGGAGCGGATGAACTCGCGGCCGATGATCTTGCGCTTGGTCTCGGGCTCGGTCACGCCCGCCAGCGCGTCCAGGAAGCGCTGGGACTCGTCGCACGTGATGACGCGGATGCCCATGCCGCGCGCGTAGTCGCCCTCCACCTGCTCGCGCTCGCCCGCGCGCAGCAGGCCGTGGTCGATGAAAAAGCAGGTGAGCTGGTCGCCGACGGCCTTGTGCACCAGCGCAGCGGCCACGGAGGAGTCCACGCCACCCGATAGGGCGCAGATCACCTGTGCGCCGCCCACCTGGGCGCGGATCCTCGCCACCTGCTCGTCCACGATGGACCCGGCCGTCCACGTGGGCTCGATCCCGGCGCCCTCGTACAGGAAGTTCCGCAGCGCGTCCTGGCCGAACTGGGAGTGGCCCACCTCCGGGTGCCACTGCAAGCCGAAAAGGCGGCGCCCCCGGTCCTCGAAGGCCGCGACCGGCGTCTGCTCCGTCGAGGCGGTGACCGCGAAGCCCTCGGGCGCGGCCTGCACCGCGTCCCCGTGGCTCATCCACACGACCTGGTCGGCGGGAGTGCCGTCGAAAAGGCACGACCCCTCCTGGACGGCCGCGTCGGTGTGCCCGTACTCGCGGGTGCCGGTGCGGCCAACCGTGCCGCCGAGCGCGTGCGCCATCGCCTGGAAGCCGTAGCAGATCCCCAGGACGGGGACGCCCGCCTCGAACACCGCAGGGTCCACGGAAGGGGCGCCCGCCTCGTACACCGAGGAGGGGCCGCCGGAAAGGATGATCGCCGCGGGATCCTTGGCGAGCATGTCGGCCACACCCATGGTGTGGGGGACGATCTCGGAGTAGACGCTGGCCTCGCGCACGCGGCGGGCGATCAGCTGAGCGTACTGGGCGCCGAAGTCGACGACGAGGACCGGGCGGGGGGCAGGTGCGTTCACGCCAACCATGCTACCCGCTGGAATGGGACGGCGCCCCCACGCTCACGGGGGCGCCGCAACACGGCCGGACCGGGCTCAGCGGCGGGTGAGGGAGCGGACGACGGGGAAGACGCCGGCCGCCACCACTGCCTTGAGCAGGTCGCCGACGATGAAGGGGACCAGGCCCTTCGCGACGCCGTCCGCGAGGCCCATGTGGGTGAAGGGGATCATCCACGCCAGGCCCGTGGCGTAAACCGAGAAGAGGGAGGCCAGGGACGCGGCGAGCATCGTGTGGGGCTTGCGGTCCCAGCCGCGCTCGGCGGCGGCGCCCGCGATCATCGCCACCAGCGCGTAGCCCAGGACGTAGCCGAACGAGGCGAAGGCCCAGCCGACGTGGTCCTCGGCGAAGACCGGGGCGCCCGCGACGCCCAGC
>ERZ773043.822-NODE-822-length-18127-cov-11.592131_pt1 | contig 18127 bp, 17 predicted proteins | sample MGYA00580636_ERZ773043 | MGnify/ENA primary metagenome ERZ773043 (study PRJEB29015, sample SAMEA2737992) | human oral metagenome | biome: human oral; feature: human-associated habitat; material: dental | place: China | collected 2065 ...
GCAGCGTCCTCCGGTTCGGCTTTGCCTCGTTCTCTTCCTCTGAATTATGGGCGATTCTCTCTTGTCATGTTGATTTCATTGAGAAAGTTGTGGGGAATCACAAGCCCCTAGGGTGGTTGTTAAAGAGTCGCGCCCTCCGCGGGCGCGTGGATTGAAACTTGGCGCTGGTGCGATTGCCCCACAGCCGGTAGGTCGCGCCCTCCGCGGGCGCGTGGATTGAAACTTCTTGGTTGCCGATTCCATCTTCGTCGCTCCTTGTCGCGCCCTCCGCGGGCGCGTGGATTGAAACGCCCAATTCGGCATTGAGATACGGATCGTCGAATAGTCGCGCCCTCCGCGGGCGCGTGGATTGAAACTCCGATATCCGACGCAATTTCGCGCCACACATCGGTCGCGCCCTCCGCGGGCGCGTGGATTGAAACTGGGTTGCTGTGGCGCCTGTGAAGGCACTGTGCTGTCGCGCCCTCCGCGGGCGCGTGGATTGAAACGTCCGGGCTGCCCCGTCGATCGCCGGCAAGCTGGGTCGCGCCCTCCGCGGGCGCGTGGATTGAAACTACCTGTCGATGGTCGCTGACACGCAGCCGGCGTGTCGCGCCCTCCGCGGGCGCGTGGATTGAAACACGCATGTACTCTGGGAACTCGGCGCGCATTTTGGTCGCGCCCTCCGCGGGCGCGTGGATTGAAACAACCAGATCGGGTCGGCTGCTGATGTCGATCAGGGTCGCGCCCTCCGCGGGCGCGTGGATTGAAACGAGGGCGTGGGCGCTGGCACGATCTGGGAACAGGGGTCGCGCCCTCCGCGGGCGCGTGGATTGAAACCGCCCATCCAGCCATCAAAGACCGCCAGAACACCGTGTCGCGCCCTCCGCGGGCGCGTGGATTGAAACGCAAACGCTACCGGCCAGCTAACCTGATTGTGCCCGTCGCGCCCTCCGCGGGCGCGTGGATTGAAACGGGGGCTTGACACGGGCTGTGGAGTCGCGTACAGGTCGCGCCCTCCGCGGGCGCGTGGATTGAAACGACTCCCTGTTCGAGATCGCCGAGATCGTGCTGGGTCGCGCCCTCCGCGGGCGCGTGGATTGAAACGACCTGACCGGCCAGCTCTTCCACATCAAGGGGCAGTCGCGCCCTCCGCGGGCGCGTGGATTGAAACACCAGCTGGAGCACCAGCTTGTGTGCGTCAAAGGGTCGCGCCCTCCGCGGGCGCGTGGATTGAAACCTGAAGCTGGTCCACCTCGCCTGATCTCGGAGTCAACGTCGCGCCCTCCGCGGGCGCGTGGATTGAAACTTCTGCGTGCCGTGGTAGTTCAGGCGGGTGTTCAGGTCGCGCCCTCCGCGGGCGCGTGGATTGAAACCAAAAGCTCCATTGGAATAGCAACTCGATCCATTGTCGCGCCCTCCGCGGGCGCGTGGATTGAAACGTACCAATTTCGTCCACATCATTTCGGGCCAGTTGTCGCGCCCTCCGCGGGCGCGTGGATTGAAACCTCAAGGACTTCGACTCTAAAAAAGCATGCCTGCGTGTCGCGCCCTCCGCGGGCGCGTGGATTGAAACACGGGTGTACCAGACGGCCTCAACCACTACTACGAGTCGCGCCCTCCGCGGGCGCGTGGATTGAAACACAGTGACCCGTCATCGGCAAATCCGCGGATCTCGGTCGCGCCCTCCGCGGGCGCGTGGATTGAAACAGCTCGTCAAGACCCTTGGCCCGGCACTCGGCTCGTCGCGCCCTCCGCGGGCGCGTGGATTGAAACTGGTCCTTGGTCAGCTCCACGTGCGGGAAGAGGGAGTCGCGCCCTCCGCGGGCGCGTGGATTGAAACGGACACCCACTGGCGAACGCCGGCTATCCAGCCTTGTCGCGCCCTCCGCGGGCGCGTGGATTGAAACTCCAGGCACTGACGGGGCGTACCTTCCGTGCCGGGTCGCGCCCTCCGCGGGCGCGTGGATTGAAACTTGCTACCGTCTGCCATTTCGGGGTCAGCCGTCGTGTCGCGCCCTCCGCGGGCGCGTGGATTGAAACACCTTTGGTACTAATATCCCGAACAGGCTGATTCGGTCGCGCCCTCCGCGGGCGCGTGGATTGAAACGGTTGCTGGCTCGGGCACAGCGGTGGCGGAGACCGGTCGCGCCCTCCGCGGGCGCGTGGATTGAAACACACGATGCCGGTGGCGGTCACGATGGCTTTCGAGTCGCGCCCTCCGCGGGCGCGTGGATTGAAACTGCGACAGGTTGTACCGATGGACCTCAACGACTTCGTCGCGCCCTCCGCGGGCGCGTGGATTGAAACGAGAAGGTTGGTGTGGATGGACTTGAGGGAGAGGTCGCGCCCTCCGCGGGCGCGTGGATTGAAACGTACTCCGGTCACGTCGGCCGGCCTGCAGATCCGCAAGCGTCGCGCCCTCCGCGGGCGCGTGGATTGAAACGTACTTGTCATAGAACTTAGCGACGCCTCCATGCGTCGCGCCCTCCGCGGGCGCGTGGATTGAAACCGGCTCAACGGAGTCAACCACCTGAAGGCCACTGTCGTCGCGCCCTCCGCGGGCGCGTGGATTGAAACTCTTCCGTCATACCACCAGTGATAACAACATTACCGTCGCGCCCTCCGCGGGCGCGTGGATTGAAACAATGCCACCCGCAGCGAGCTGCGTGACCATGCGGGTCGCGCCCTCCGCGGGCGCGTGGATTGAAACCGCCGTCACAGGACTTCATGGGGCTGTCCGGCGTGTCGCGCCCTCCGCGGGCGCGTGGATTGAAACAGCATTCGCTCGGTCTCTCTTGGCGACTGGCAGTTGTCGCGCCCTCCGCGGGCGCGTGGATTGAAACAGGTAGACCAGGGTGCCATCACCGCCAATCCCGGGGTCGCGCCCTCCGCGGGCGCGTGGATTGAAACGTGGATGCATGCGACAACATCCGGATCCTTTCCAAGTCGCGCCCTCCGCGGGCGCGTGGATTGAAACTACAGGGTTTGCTGGGGGAGTCAAGGGCCGTCTAGTCGCGCCCTCCGCGGGCGCGTGGATTGAAACGTCTCGCCAAGGTAGCCTGCAAACTCCTGAGACTGTCGCGCCCTCCGCGGGCGCGTGGATTGAAACGACTGCCGGGTATTCGACACCATCAAAGGTCGAGTCGCGCCCTCCGCGGGCGCGTGGATTGAAACTGAACTGGTATTCGAAGGACGGCATCAAAGGCTATGTCGCGCCCTCCGCGGGCGCGTGGATTGAAACTTGGTCTCTTGGTAGGCCCTCTGGGCTGCCTTCACGTCGCGCCCTCCGCGGGCGCGTGGATTGAAACCCGGCCCTGATAGGGTACTGGATTACTGATCGTAACCGTCGCGCCCTCCGCGGGCGCGTGGATTGAAACAAGAATCCGCTCAAGGCCGTACAGGAGGCCATCGGGTCGCGCCCTCCGCGGGCGCGTGGATTGAAACATCAACAATACCCAGCGCTTCACGGACCCGAGGACGTCGCGCCCTCCGCGGGTGCGTGGATTGAAACGAAGGCTCGAAGGGTGCAGGTGTCGATCCGAACCTGTCGTGTCCCACGTGGGGGCGCGGATTGAGCTGGGTATGTTGGGCAGTATTCCCAAAACTTCAGGACGCATCCCGTGCGGAATTCGTGAATTGTCCAGGATCAGACTGCCCAAAGAGCCTCACTGCTCCGTGACTAACCCACAATCGTTTCCGGCGTCGGTGATATCCTTTTCGGGATGCAGGCATCAGTGTCTGCTGTTTCAAGCATTTACGCAATCCAAAACCCAAGAGGAGCTTCCATGAACCGGAACGACGTTACCGAAAAGATCATCTCCACCAAAGTGGCCAAGGGACTTACATGGTCCGAAATCGCGAAGCGGGTCGGGCAGAGTGAGGCGTGGACAACGGCGCTCTGCCTGGGGCAGATGACGGCAGGCCCGGAGCAAGCAAAGGTGCTGGGAGAAATTTTTGGACTGACCGCGGAGGAGCAGCAGTGGCTGCAGGTTCCACCCTATCGCGGTTCTCTGCCTACCCAGGTGCCGACCGATCCGCTCATCTATCGGTGGTATGAGGTGGTCAATGTCTATGGCTCCACCATCAAGGAGCTGATTCACGAGAAGTTCGGCGACGGCATCATGAGTGCCATTGATTTCTCCATCGAGCTGGACCGTCAGCCGGATCCAAAAGGGGATCGCGTCAATGTCGTGCTGTCAGGCAAGTTCCTGCCGTACAAGCCCTACTGACGATGGTATCGGTCAGAGGATTGCCGGGGGGTCGGCCACCTCTGGCGAGGCGGTTTTCCAGTATGGCTGGTCATCTGTGCGTCGAGTGATGATGCTGGCCATTGTCGGGCTTCAAAGCCGCCGTCAGTTGAAGGAGTGTACCAATATTTGGTACACTCCCCACTCCAAACAGGAGAACACCATGAGCCGGAACACTTCGGTTTCTCTCGGTCCGCACTTCGCCAGCTTCATCGATGGTCTGGTGCAAGGCGGGCGCTATGGCACCACCAGCGATGTAGTCAGGGCAGGATTGCGGCTGCTTGAAGAACACGAGGCCAGGGTAAAGGCGCTGCAAGATGCGTTGCGCGAGGGTATGGCGTCTGGCGAACCGCGTCCATTCGATTTCGAAGACTTCAAGGCACGCAAACGCGCCGGTTTTCAGCAGCAATGAAGCGCATTGCGTTCACGCCAGCGGCAGAGGCCGACATCGACAGCATCTGGGATTACAGCGCCGAAATGTGGGGTGCAGATCAGGCCGACACCTACACCGATGCCATCAGGGATACCTGCCGTGCGCTGGCAGAGGGCAGGAAGCGGGGGCGGCCTGCGCAGGTTCTGCCGGATTTCCAGAAGTGCCTGTGCGGCTCCCATGTCATTTACTTTCTGGAGTCTGCCGGGTCTCTGGATGTGGTTCGCATCCTGCATCAACGACAGGATGCCGGGCGGCATCTTTAGATGCGTGCCGTGGGTTTATTCGGATCTACCCACCGCCCGTCACCATCCCACCCCTCACACCAATTGTCACGACAATAAAGACAATCTCCGTTGCATAATCCGCATCGTTTCGGATTCTGGTGGCTTGATCCCGTGCCGGCCTGCGTGTGCCCTCGAGGGGGCAAGCGCTGCCCGGAGGGTCGCCCGCCACCGCAAGGAGTCTTCATGTCGTCTTCCGCCAAACTTCCCGCCATCTTTCTGGGCCATGGCAGCCCCATGAATGCCATCGAGCCGGGCAACCGGTTCAATCAGGCGTTTCTGCAGGTGGCGCAGAGCGTCGAAAAGCCGCAGGCGGTACTGATGGTGTCGGCGCACTGGTATGGTCGCCGGCTGCAGGTCATGTCGGGTGAGCACAATCCGCTCATCTACGATTTCTACGGCTTTCCGCAGGCGCTGTTCGAGGCCACCTATCCGGCGCCCGGTTCGGCGGCGCTGGCGGCACGTGTGAGTGCGCTGCTGGTGCAGGAGCAGGTGGAGTCAGACCCTGCCCGCGGGCTGGACCATGGGGCCTGGGCGGTGCTGCGGCATTTCTATCCGCAGGCGGATGTGCCGGTGGTGCAGCTTTCGCTGGACATCACCAAACCGGCCAGCTGGCACTGGGCGGTGGCCCAAAAATTGCGGCCGCTGCGGGACGAGGGTGTGCTCATCATGGGCAGCGGCAACATCATCCACAATCTGCGGCTGATGGACCGGTGGCACATGGACCGCAGTGTGGCCTACGACTGGGCGATGGATTTCCGTGCGCGCATCAATCGGGCCATTCTGGCCAACGATCTTGACACGCTGCTGAATTTCACGGAGCTGGGTGAGGGGGCGCGTCTGGCCGTGCCGGTGCCGGCCGAGCATTTTCTGCCGCTGCTGTATGTGCTGGCGCAGCGCGAAGACGGCGAGCCGGTGGATATTTTCAACGACGAGATCATTGCCGGCTCGCTGTCGATGACATCGGTGAAGGTGGGCTGAAGAGGCCCGGACGGAACTTCCGCGCAGCCGGCGCCAGGCGCTGCCGAAGCGTTTCCCGGGGGCCGGCACGGGCCTCGTCTGAGGCTGGTTTTCGCGGCACCCGGGGTGAGGCCGTCTCAGGGCGTCTCGCCGTTTCCGGACTTTCCACCTTCGTCCTGCTGCCAGGGGTTTTCGCCCTGCACCCGCTGGAAGGCACGGTAGAACTCCTGCACGCTCTGGTTCTCCCGCACGGGAAGGCCGGTGGCGTTGTACAGGAATTCGGCGGCGTGAGCGCGGGTGGTGCGGTCGAAGTTGCCGCTTTCCGGTACGGCATAACCGTACTGGCGCAGGGTACGCTGCATGTACAGCACGCGGTTGGTGATGGCGGAGTTCTGTGTGCCTGATGCGTCGGGCGCGGGCGTTCCGCCCTTGTTGCCGGCTGCACCGGGCGTGCCCGGGGTATTGGATGCTCCCGGTGCTGCCGGTGAGCCCTGTCTGCCTGACGTACTGGATGTGTCCGGTGAGCCCGATCTGCCTGCCGTGCCGGATGCTTCTGGTGTGCCCGATCTGGCCGGCGTGCCGGTTGCGCCCTGATTGCCGAGCCTTCCCGGTGTGCCGGCGCTATCCGAAGCAGCAGACCTGCCCGATGTACCGGGCGCTCCAGAGGTCGCTGACCCTTCTGGCGTGGCAGACGTGCCAGCTGCGTTGCGCGAATCCGATGGGCTGTACGATCCTCTGGCCGAACCCGAACCCGAACCCGAACCCGAACCCGAACCCGAACCCGAACCCGAACCCGCTTCCGTGCCGGTACTGGTGCTGGTGCCGGTCCGTGTGCGGGTGGTTCTTCCCGTCTGCGCGCCTGCCCCTGCCGGGTTTCCAGTTGTGGAACCGGTGGGGGTTCCCCGGCTGGCATGGCCGGTCTTTCTGGATGGCTGCAGCTGCACGAGCCGCTTCCAGACCATCTTCAGATCGCGCCATTCCAGCTGCGAGCTTTTGCCCAGGCCGAACTGCGTGTCGATGTCCTGCCCGTCGTAGAGCAGCACGCAGCGGGCGTTCTGCTGGTCACGGCCGGCACGACCGGCTTCCTGCAGGTAGTTTTCCAGCGACCCGGGAATTTCGGCATGCACCACCAGCCGTACATCCGGTTTGTCCACACCCATGCCGAAGGCGTTGGTGGCCACGATCACGCGCAGGCCGTTTTCGCCCCCCGTGATGAAACGCTCCTGCACCTCGGCCTTTTCGTTGGCAGGCAGCCCCGCATGAAAATGCTCGCAGGCCCAGCCCTGCTGTTTCAGGAATTCGGCGGTTTTTTCGGCGCCGCGCCGGCTGGCCACGAACACCACGGCGCCGCCCGGGTCATGGTCCAGCGCATGATGCAGCAGTTCGCTGATGCGCAGGTTCTTCTGCTCCCGCGGGGTTTCCAGCACCTCGTAGGCCAGGTTGTCGCGGGTGTTCGTGCCGATGAAAGCGGTGAGTTCGACACCCAGTTCCTCGCGGAAATGCTGGCGGATCTCATCCAGTACATCCGGCTTGCCGGTGGCGGTAAAGCAGCTGACCGGGGCATGTTCGGCCGCACGGTGCGTTTTGATGAACTGCGCGGCATACAGGTAATCGGGCCGGAAATCGTGCCCCCATTTGGACAGGCAGTGGGCTTCGTCGAATACCCAGCCATTGACCTGGCGGTTTTCGATGGCGCGGATGAAGCTGGTGTTGCGAAACTGCTCGGGCGCCACGAACAGGATGCCGATGTCGCCCAGCGCCACCCTGTCCAGAATGTCGGCGCGTGCCACCACGTCCAGCATGCCGTTGAGCGTGGCCACGCCGCTGATGCCACGTTTTTCCAGATTGCGCACCTGGTCCATCATCAGCGACTGCAGCGGCGAGACCACCACGGTCAGCCCGCCATTGCGGTAATACCGGTTGAGCGCCGGAAGCTGAAAGCACAGCGATTTGCCACCCCCGGTGGGCAGCACGGCCAGCAGGCTCTCGCCACGCATGCCGGCCTCGACGATGGCCTGCTGACCGCCGGGCACACCCGCGACAGCGCGAAAGGATGTGATGGGGTGAAAGTACCGCTGCAGCTGCACGGTGGCGTCCAGCGTGTTGCGGCAATAGGTGCAGAGAGGATCGGTGCAGGGCACGTCACGCAGTTCGCGGATCAACCGTGCCGTATCCGGGAACTGCTGTCGCACCCAGGGCGCCAGGACCGAATTGCCGCCCGCAACCCTCAGCCACGACAGCACATAGACGATGGGAAGCTGCAGGGCAGGGTCGGCCAGATCGTGGTCGAGCAGCTGCTGCAGGCGTGTGCGGCAGACTTTCAGGGCGGTATCGCCTGCGTCCTCGTGCAGCATCTGCCGAATGGCCTGGTGCAGCACGGCGGGGGCCAGCTTTCTGCCCCCGTCGGTGCCCTGGGGCGTCACTGGCTGTATCAGCCCCGGCAGCGGGCCGAACAGGTGTTCGCAAACGGCTGCCTCCTGCGGTGCCTGGTCCTTCAGCGTCTGCAGGGCCACGCACTGGTCCTGGAAGAGGGTCCAGCAGGCCAGGCAGTCGGCCAGGGGCGAATTCTGCGCAGACGAGATGAGCTTGTGGTTCTTGATCAGCCGGTGGTAGGGATTCTGCGGAAAGGCGATGGGCGAGAGGCGCAGCGTGTCGATGACCGGCAGGCGGTGCAGGCCCAGCCAGGGCGCGGCCTGCTGCAGGATGGGCAGATCATGGGCGACGAGGTTGTGACCCATCACATGGGTGGCGCCCAGGGTCAGCCTTTCCAGTTCGGCCAGCGCAGCCTGCAGGTCGGCCGCCTTGCGAAAGCGGGGGCTCTCGAAACGCTCGCCGGTATCGGGTCGAAAGGCACCGATCTGCCGCAGGCGGCCCCGGTCGGTGTCGAGGGAAAGAGGCTTTCTGCCTGCGTGGGTATGGCTGCCCCCGGGGGTGCCAGGGCTGCTTCCCAGCAGGGCGGCCAGCCGTTCCCGGCCTGCGCCCAGCAGGGAGGTGAGGCGGCTGGCCGTGCTGGTGCGTTCTTCGGGGTGTGCAGGGGCACCGGTGCGGCCACTGCTGGCTGCCTGTGCATTTCCGGCGTTGCCGTGCGGGAGGGCTTCATGGGCGCTGCTGTTCACCGCACCTGCCGACGGGTTGGGGGTATCGGTGGCTGCCGCCCCGTCCGGTGGCGGACGAACTTCCAGATCGATGATCAGAATGGCGGGCGGCTGCATGGCACTGATCTGGAAAAGCGGGCTGCCGGGTGGTGCGTCAGGCAGGATCGTCGACGGGGGGATAGGCTACCCCGAAGCGCCGGGCGAGTGCATCGAGCCGGCGATCTGCGGTCCACAGCTGTGTGACGGGCGTCATGAGGGTGGAGGCCAGCAGGAAGAGATCGACCAGGCCGCAGCCCAGTCCCTGTAGCTGGTGACGGTCGATGAAGGCCAGCAGCTCGTTCAGGCTGCACTGCTGGACACTGCGCAGTCTGCGCAGGTCACCCAGCAGCTGGACGCGGCGCGGCGGGGTGCCGCAGGCGATCTCGCCGATGATGAAGGGATGAATGGCCACCTGATCCTGCGCGAGCAGGGTGGCCAGCCGCGCGTCGCCATGTTTGAAATGGCGCATCCAGACACTGCTGTCCACGAGCACGAAGGGCGTCATGTGCCGCTGCCCGCTGGTACCCCGTAAGGGGGCGCGTTTTCGTGCACGGTGTGGCTGTACCCGGCATGGGACGCGTCTGTACGCTGACGGGTGGGCAGCGTCATGTCGGGGGCGCTGCCACCCAGCGCGGCAAGACGCCGGGCAGACTGCACGCGCACGAATACCCTGACCGCCTCGCGGAACAGGTCGGACCTGTCCATGTCGGGGTCGGCCACTTCCAGTGCCTGTTCGTAGAGTGCGTCGTCGATGGTGACGGTGGTACGCATGTTTGCCTCGCGTCAGAGATGATGCAATTTTGCATCACTCCGGGTGGTTTTGCAAGTCTGCCGACTGTTTTGCCGTGTCCGCCCGGGGCACCGGACTGCCGGTCGCGGCTGGCTGTCGGCAGGCCGGGAAATCAGGGATAATCCTTGGCAATGAATGCCTTGTCGTGTTCGGCCATCTTCGGGTCATCCGGCAGGCCGTATCCGCAACAGCGCCTTTTCATCCCTTCGCCTGCCCGGCAGGTTTTTCAGGAGACATCATGACAGCGCAAGTCATCCGGCCGGTGGCCATCTGTGTGTTCAGGCATGAAGGCCGCATTCTGGCCGTGCGTGGCCATGATCCGCACCGTCAGGGCGCCTACCTGCGGCCAGTCGGGGGCGGCATCGAATTCGGGGAGTCCGGCGCGCAGACACTGGTCCGCGAGGTGAAGGAAGAACTGGGGGCCGACATTGCCGATGTGCGCTTCATCGGCACGCTGGAAAACCGTTTCCGGGTGGGGGACGAACCCCGTCACGAGATCGTGCTGGTCTACGATGCACGCTTCACCGATGCCTCGCTCTACGGCCGTGAGGTGCTGCGGGGCAAGGAAAGCGACGGTACCGACTATTCGGCCATCTGGGTGCGCCCCGAGGACACGAAGCCCGAAACGCCGCTGTATCCGGAAGGGCTGGCTGCCCTGCTGGCCGCCGATCAGGCCATGATGGCATCGGCCAAACCGGCAAAGGCCCCGCGCAGGAAGAAGTCGCTGGTGGACCTGCTGCACGCCCACCGTGCCGACATCGAGGCGATCATCGCCGAATTCGACCGGGCCCAGCCGCCGGGGACGAAGCGGCGGTGAGGTGTGTCAACCGCGTTTCAGGTCGCGGTAGAAGTTTTCATGGGGGCCAACGGCTTCGAGGTAGACGAACCGTATGCCTTCATCGATGGTGTAGCCAAGCAGGTAGAGCTGGTTCTGGCTACGGAACTTGTAGACGAGCAGCCCTGCCAGATCGCCCTTCTTGCGCTCCCCGATTTGTGGGTTGTGGGCGATTGTGTCTGCAGCCATGTCGACGTCTCGCGCAACATTGTCGTGCAGCTTTTTGTAGGCGCGAGCAAAGCGACGCGTTTGCTTGAGCAGATAGTCGCTCATGCTGGCTGATTCTGGCTACGAGGGATGAAGGGGGTCGCCTCTTCGCGGGGCTCTGCCAGTGAGGCAAGTGATTCCGTGATGAAACTGACGGGAAGGTCAGGGTTGTCAATGGCTGCACGGCCCACACTGGCCCAGAACTCGATCTGGCCTGCAATGGTTCTGTGCTCGGCCCGGGCTTCGGTACGGGCGTGGTCGTACAGCTCGCGATTGATTCGGATGGCGATGGAAGTCGTCATGGTGTGATCATCCCACGATATCCCTGAATTACTACAATTGTAGTAATTCAGGATGGTCTGTCAATCGATGGCGTGGGCGTGTGGACCTGTTGCCAGCGTCTCCCTGACATCGAGGCGCCCTTTGAGTGCCCGCACGGCAATGTCATGAATCAGTGCGGATGGGGCGCTACAGCAGTCCGCCAACACGTGTACGGTGTAGCGACGGGCATCGGGTGACAGTGCGGTATGGGTGATGCAGTTTTGTGTCATCATGCCGCACAGGTACAGGTCCGTGACGGATGTGGCTTCGAGGATGGCATTCAGATCCGTATCCAGAAACGCATCGGCCTGTCGTTTGATGACCAGAGGGCGGCCAGTCAACAGATCCAAAACGTGGGGGTGAAGGCTCGCGCCCGATGTCCCGGGCCGAAAGATCCTCCCGTCCGGGAGGCCTTCATGCCGGACGGCGATGATGGCCCAGCCATGTGCATCAGCATGCCGGATGGCCCGTGCAATGCGGGTTGCCGTTTCATCGGCCTGCCACAGCGGCAGGACTCCTCCGCTGAAGTAGTCGTTTTGCACGTCGATGACGAGCAGGGCAGGGGTGCTGGTGGCAGGTCTGGAAGGGGGGCTGTCATCGGCTGGTGCACCGGTGGGCGTCTGGCCATCAGGAATCCCGGTGGGCGTTGTCTGGATGGCTGTTCTGTCCGGCGTCGTCATGATGGGGTGGCGCTCCTGAAAATGCCTTGCATGCATGCCGTCTTCCCGGCATGGCAGGGGTTTGGGTGAGTGGACAGGAACAGCATAGGGCAGACGCCCAGACGCTCACCAGCGCAGATTCAGGGAAATCCGGCATGGATTCGGAGAGATTCAAGGTTTTGGGCGGGAGGCAGAGAACGGCATGAAAACCTTTGATGACCGGATGAGCCAGGCCATTCTGGCGGAGCTGCGGTGTGATGCCCGGCAGAGCTGGGAGGCGATGGGCCGTCGGGTACATCTCAGTGGCCAGGCGGTGGCCGAGCGCGTGCGCCAGATGCAGGAGGCCGGTGTCATCACGGGGTTCACTCTGCGGGAGGACCGGCATCCCCGGCATTTCATCACCATGTTCATGGCGCACAGCCAGTTTGCTGCATTCGAGGCGATGCTGGCTGCAGAGCCGGACCTGGAGAGTGTCGACAAGGTCAGCGGTGAAGGGTGCTATCTGATCATCCATCGCGCCGGAACACGGGAGCAGCTGGAGGCCTTCCTGAACCGGCTGCTGCCGCATGGCCGCTATCGGGTGTCGAGCAGCATCCGGCGGGTGGTTCCGAAGTCCTGATTTGTGTACACTGAGATACACTTATATGGGAGAGATATTGCATGGATATGATCAAGGCCGGGATTCGGGAGTTCCGCGCGGGGTTGGCTGAGTACATTCTTGACGGTACTCCGGTGGCCGTTACACGGCATGGACAGACGGTGGGCGTGTTCATCCCGATACAGCCCGAACACAACGTGGATCTGGTGGCACTCAGGCGTGCTGGAGACGCTATCGAGGCATTGCTGGCAGAGCACAACATCGACGCCGAAGAACTGGTTGCGGAGTTCAAGGCAGCTCGCGAGGAAGGGAGGCGGCGCCAGCGTGCTGCAGTTGCGGAGAAGGCACAATGAACATCCAGGGCAGGGTGCTGCTGGTCCTGGATGCCAATATCCTGATACGCGCTGCGCTGGGGCAGCGTGTGAAGGGTATTCTTCTGGCGAATGCGGCAAGAGCCAGCTTCTATGCTCCCGATGTGGCGTATGAAGACGCCTGGGAATATCTTCCTGGCCTGCTTGCCAGGCGGGGGATCGATCCCGGCGCGCTGTCATCGTGGTTGAGGGATTTGCAGGACATCGTGCGCCCTTTGTCCGTGGAAGTTTATGGACATATGAGGCGGCTGGCGCTGCAACGTATTGCGACTCGTGATGAGGATGACTGGCCTGTCGTGGCAGCGGCGCTTTCGCTGGGATGTCCTGTCTGGACAGAGGATCAGGATTTCTTCGGGACAGGTATTCCAACCTGGACCACGGATCGGGTCGAGCTTTACCTGAATCCGGATCAGCGCCTTTGACAGATCCCGAAGCAGGTGAATGAAACGGCAAAGGCCCGACCGTAAGCACGGGTCCGGCCTTTGCCGTATGGTGCTCCTGCCCGGCGGCACCCGGAGCGTGTCATGGACTCATGCGTCCCTGCGCTGGCCCAGGCTGTCTACTGACAAGGCGCCCCACGCAGGCCACCTGCAGGTGGCCTGCTGCCCTGGGTGGCGATGGCTTACACCATCGTCATCAGGCTGGCGTTGCCGCCGGCGGCGGCGGTGTTCACGCTGATGGCGCGCTCGGCCAGCAGGATCTCGGTGCCGTAGAAGGCGCCGCCGGTCAGCTGGTCGTGCGTCAGGCCCTGCAGGTTGACGATGGCGCCGGTACGCTTGGCCAGACGCTGGTTCAGTGCCTTCAGTTTGTCGGCATCACCTTCGAACAGGGCGCCCTCGAACACGGCGCTGTCGATCTCGGACTCGTTCAGCTGCTTGACCTTCGCGCGCAGCGTGCCGGGCAGCTTGTTGATCACGTCCGAGGTGGCACCGCTGCCCACGAACAGTGTCTGGTTGCCGGTGGCCAGGCAGGTGGCCAGCTGTGCCAGGGCACCCAGCGGCGTGGAGGCCACGCACAGCACACGGCCACGGCCTTCCTGGCGATAGGTGTTGCGCTCGCCGGTGGGGCCGGGCATGACCTGCTCTTCCATGCCGGTCTGGGCCGCGCGCAGCCCCTCGACCAGGGCGCGGGCGCTGGAGGCGTCGGCTTCGACCAGGCCGGCGCGCGGCAGCCACTCGAGCAGCTGGGCCAGAGCCTGTTCGGTCTCCTGCGTGCGCGGCAGCACCGTGACCGGGCGTTTGGACAGCAGGCGCTTCAGGTACAGCGGGCCGCCGGCCTTCGGACCGGTCCCCGACAGGCCCTCGCCGCCGAAGGGCTGCACACCCACCACGGCACCAACGGTGTTGCGGTTGACGTACAGGTTGCCGGCGTGGATAGAGCCGAGCACCCGTTCGATGGTTTCGTCGATGCGGGTATGCACGCCAAAGGTCAGGCCGTAGCCGGTACCGTTGATGTCGCGTACCAGCGATTCGAGGTCTTCCCGTTTGTAGCGCAGCACGTGCAGCACCGGACCGAACACCTCGCGGCCCAGTTCCTTGATGCTCTTGATGTCGATCATCGTCGGCGGCACGAAGGTACCGGCGCCCAGGGCGTGCTGGTCGGCATGGGCCAGGGCAGGCTGGGCGACCTTGTGGCCCTTGGCACGCATCGTGTCGATGTGCTTGACGATGGTGCTGCGGGCTTCGTCGTCGATCACCGGGCCCACGTCGGTCGAGAGCAGTTCGGGGTTGCCCACGCGCAGCTCGCGGGTGGCGCCTTCCAGCATGGTCAGCAGGCGGTCGGCGCAGTCATCCTGCACGCACAGTACGCGCAGGGCGGAGCAGCGCTGGCCGGCCGAGTCGAAGGCCGAGGTCAGCACGTCGGCCACCACCTGTTCGGTCAGGGCGGAGGAGTCGACGATCATCGCGTTCTGGCCGCCAGTTTCGGCGATCAGCGGAATGGTGTGGCCGTCCCGGTCCAGACGCTGGGCCAGCGTGGCGGCGATGATGCGGGCCACCTCGGTCGAACCGGTGAACATGACGGCGGCAATGCGCGGATCGGCCACCAGCGGGGCACCCACCTGCACGCCATCACCCGGCAGCAGCTGCAGCACATCGGCCGGAATGCCGGCTTCGTGCAGGATCCGGACGGCTTCTGCGGCGATCAGCGGCGTCTGTTCGGCCGGTTTGGCGATGACCGGGTTGCCGGCACCCAGTGCGGCCGAGACCTGGCCGGTGAAGATGGCCAGCGGGAAGTTCCACGGGCTGATGCACAGCACGGGACCCAGCGGCCGGTGCGAATCGTTGCTGAACTCGGCGGATACCTGGTTGCCGTAGTAGCGCAGGAAGTCGACGGCCTCGCGCACCTCGGCGATGGCGTTGGGCAGCGATTTGCCGGCTTCCCGCACGATCAGGCCCATCAGCACCGGCATGCGGTCTTCCATCAGCTGGGCGGCGCGCAGCAGGCAGGCAGCACGGTCGGCCGGCTGGGTGGCCTGCCAGACCGTGGCGGCTGCCGTGGCCGCTTTCAGGGCGGCGTCGATGTCGGCCGGCGTGGCTTCGATCACGTGGCCCACCACGTCGTGATGGTTGGACGGGTTCAGCACCGGTTTGGCCTCGGCCGGCAGGCTGGCAGCGGCAGGCTGGGTGGGTGCAGCGGCGCTCTGGCCTTCTGCCTTTGCATCGGCCTTGCCCGCTGCGCTGGCATCCTTGCTGACCTTGTCCGGGCTGCCGGCCTTCTGCCCGGTACCCTCGGCCGTTTTGCTGCTGGCGCCGGCATCCTTGCCGGTGGCTGCGGGTGTGTCCGCCTTCGGCAGGCTGACCGGTGTGCGATTGCCCGGCTGGGCCAGCCAGGTTTCGGTGGTGCTGGCCAGCAGGCCGCCCGACAGGGCCGCCAGTTTCTGCTCGTTGGCCAGGTCGATGCCGGAGGAGTTGGTGCGCTTGCCGAATACCTCGGTGGCGTACAGGTCCACCGGAAGCGGGATGTTGTCGTGCGGCGCGCCCAGCGGCGTGATGCCGGCGGCTTCCTCGATGGGGTTGGTGATCAGCTGATCGATCGGCAGGTTGGGGTCGCTGACACGGTTGACGAACGACGTGTTGGCGCCATTCTCCAACAGGCGACGGACCAGATAGGCCAGCAGTGTCTCGTGCGTACCCACCGGGGCGTACACGCGGCACGGACGGCCCAGACCGCCTTCGGACACCGGTTTGGTGACCTGCTCGTACAGCGGTTCACCCATGCCGTGCAGGCACTGGAATTCGTACTGGCCGGGGTAGTAGTTCCTGCCGGCCATTTCGTAGATGGTGGCCAGCGTCTGCGCGTTGTGCGTGGCGAACATCGGATAGATGGCGTCGGGCACTTCCAGCAGCTTGCGGGCGCAGACCTGATAGGACAGGTCGGTGTGCACCTTGCGGGTGTAGACCGGGTAGCCGTCCATGCCGTCGAGCTGGGCACGCTTGATCTCGCTGTCCCAGTAGGCGCCCTTGACCAGGCGGACCATGATCCGGTGGTGGCTGCGGCGGGCCAGGTCGATGATGTAGTCGAGCACGAACGGGCAGCGCTTCTGGTAGGCCTGCACCACGAAGCCGATGCCGTTCCAGCCGGCCAGGGCCGGGTCGAAGCACAGTGCTTCCAGCAGATCCAGCGAGATTTCCAGCCGGTCGGCCTCTTCGGCGTCGATGTTCAGGCCGATGTCGTACTGGCGGCACAGCAGCGTCAGCTGGCGTACGCGCGGGATCAGCTCGTTGCGCACGCGGTCGGCCTGGGCACGGCTGTAGCGCGGGTGCAGGGCCGACAGCTTGATGGAAATACCCGGGCCTTCGTAGATGCCACGGCCGGCCGAGGCCTTGCCGATGGCGTGGATGGCCATTTCGTACGAGGCCATGTAGGCCTGGGCGTCGGCCTCGGTCATGGCGGCTTCGCCCAGCATGTCGTACGAGTAGCGGAAGCCCTTGGCTTCGTACTTGCGGGCGTTGGCCAGCGCCTCGCCGATGGTCTCGCCGGTGACGAACTGCTCGCCCATCATCCGCATGGCCAGGTCCACGCTCTTGCGCACCACGGGCTCGCCGCCGCGCTTGAGCACACGGGTCAGGGCCGACGACAGGCTGCTCTCGCTGCTGGTACCCACCAGCTTGCCGGTGATCACCAGACCCCAGGTGGCGGCGTTGACGAACATCGACGGCGACTGGCCGAGGTGCGATTTCCAGTCACCATCGCCGATCTTGTCGCGGATCAGGATGTCGCGGGTCTCGCGGTCGGGAATGCGCAGCAGGGCCTCGGCCAGGCACATCAGGGCCACGCCTTCCTGGCTGGACAGGGCGAATTCCTGGATCAGGGCTTCCACCGTGCCGGAGCGCGGCCGGTTGCGCAGGCCCTCGCTCAGGCGGCGGGCCAGCTTGTAGACGGACTGCTGGAAGGCCGGATCGACCAGCACCGAGGTCTGGGCCTGGCTGAGCAGCCAGGGCACGCACTCGGCCTCGGGACGGCGCCAGGCCGCGGTGATGGCGGCACGGCGCGGGGTCTGCGGCGAAACCTGCTGGGCAAACTCGACGAACGGGCCGGCCTGGGTCTGGCCGGTACTCTCCCGCTCGCCGGGCGCACAGTCCTTCGGCAGGGCGAGCTGGTCGGGTGGCTCTTCGCCACGCTCCAGCGCTTCCACATAGCTCATCAGCGCCTGTCGTGTCAGCCACTGCAGGCTGCGGTTGTTGCGTTGCGCGATGTTGCTGAGGCGATTCTGCAGGGCCTCGTCAACCTTGATGTCAAGTGGGAGGTTGCTCACGATGGTCTCCGAATGAGCGGTGACGGGGCACCAGGATGCCTCACGCGCCAGCGGCCGTGCCGGGATGTCTCCATGCCCCGATACCTCTTCCGTGTGCTGCAGCCTGGTGTCCCGGGCCATACCGACCTGGGAATGGTCCGAAGCCCGGGGATGCCGGGCTTCGATCGGTTGAAAAGTCGGCAGCGTATCATCTTTTTTGCGGGAAATCCCGGGTGACAGGCTGAGTAGAATCAGAGGATGAACATTTTCAGGTTGAAGACGCCCGTCTGGAGCGCGCTGGCCGTGCTTTTCGCCGCGCATGCGCAGGCCGCCACGCAGCTTCCCGGTGGCATGGTGCTGGTGCCCGCCAGCGAGGTCCGTGACGTGGACCGCGCCGCTCGCGAGGTCTCGCGCTGCGTGTCCATCCAGAGCGACCTGGACCGCCTTGCCTGTTACGACGAAGTGATGGCCCGGCGCCTGCCGTCGCCCGACCGCGACCTTCCCTCTGCCCGGCAGGGCAGGGTGGGGCTGAACAGCCGTCCCGCACCGGCTTCGGAGGCGGATACGGGCGGCA
>ERZ773043.830-NODE-830-length-18033-cov-4.587051_pt1 | contig 18033 bp, 18 predicted proteins | sample MGYA00580636_ERZ773043 | MGnify/ENA primary metagenome ERZ773043 (study PRJEB29015, sample SAMEA2737992) | human oral metagenome | biome: human oral; feature: human-associated habitat; material: dental | place: China | collected 2065 ...
CCTTTAAGGTTACCTTCAGTTTGCTTGAGCAAAGCTGAGGCTTTTTGTAGCGGTATGGAAAGCCGTTTTTTTAGGGCTTGTATTTCTTTTAAGCATTGCATTTTTAGGCACGAGCCCCAAGAAATGCACCTACTTAAGACAACAAAGATAAAAATAACTCAGTAAATTAACAAATTTAAATGAAAGGTTATTTATCAATTTCTAATCTCAAATAACTTCTTTTGCCACATAAAAGTTTCTTCTTAGCTTCAGGTTATCTCTATCTTTTGTACGTTCATTGTTCGTCTTACCTTCGTCTTAGGTTCGCTTTAGCTTCGCTCTCCCTTCGAATAAGCTTTGTCCATCAAGCTAATAAGTATCAATGCTAAGTTGCCCTATGAAGTTTTTTTTGTCATTTGTAATTATTTCGTATCTTTGCACCAACTTTATTTTTGATAATGAAAAGAACTATCTTTATATCATTTTTAATACTCTCGCTTTCAATGTTGATAAGTTGTGAGTCCGACGACCTTTGCGACCACAGCGTGAATACACCTCGCTTGGTGGTGCGTTTCTACAACCAAAATAACACCCGTACGCCTTTTAGCGTGGCTAACCTTACAGTTTATGGCGAAGGAAATACTACGCCTCTGGTAAGCAGTGCAACTTTAGATTCACTTGCACTACCTTTGCGCTTGGAGTCCCCTACTACCTACTTGTTCCAAACCGTAGTTTCAGGTACTACCACTAGCACCGCAACCCTCACGCTCACTTATACTCCCGAACAGTCGTTCGTAAGCAAGGCTTGTGGAGTGAAAATTACTTACAACACCCTTTCAGCTACCATTCAAGATACAAATACCTCTTGGCTAAAAGGTCTTAACATCAAGAACACTACCGTAGATAATGAAAAAAGAGCTCATATACATTTGTATCATTAGTATTTGGTGGGGCTTAGGTGCAATGGCTCAAACGGCTACCCGCACGACCTCACAAACTACTATTGCCTTGCCCGAAAAACAAGAAGCCCCTGTGTACAAACAGCGGTATGGCTTGCGCGTAGGTGCCGACCTGAGCAAACTGGTACGCCCTTTCTTTGATAAGGATTACTACGGACTCGAATTGGTAGGCGATTACCGCCTAACAACCAACTACTACTTCGCTGCTGAACTCGGTATGGAAAAAAGAACTAAGGACGAAGATTTCTTTACTTACTCTACCGAAGGTCAGTTTTTACGTGCTGGTTTCGATTATAACACCTATGGCAATTGGTATGGTATGGAGAATATGATTTACGTGGGGGCTCGCTATGGCATTTCGCTTTTCTCTCAAGACCTTACCTCGTATATTATCCATAAAGATAACCAATATTGGAACGAAACTATCACAGGCTCCGACCCTTCTTTCTTAAAGAAATACGACGGACGTACAGCCCATTGGTTGGAACTCGTATTGGGCATTAAAGCGGAACTCTTACACAACCTTTACGCAGGAGCAAGTGTGCGCGTAGGTCTTTTGGTGGCTCAAACGGGCAGTAGTGGTTTCCCTAACTACTATATTCCTGCCTTTGGTCGGGTATATGAAGGGAGTCGTTTTGGTGTGAATTTCAACTATACTCTCAGCTATCTCATTCCTCTTTATAAAAAAGAGAAAAAGAAAGAAGAGACAGATACCCAAAAAACTAACTCCTCTCCTACCCCTTCAGCTCCTGCTAAAAAACCAAAAGGAAGAAGATAATAACAAATGACAAGTTACGAATGAATAGATATATTACTTTTTTTCTGCTATTAGTTTGTTCTGTAGTTTCTGCTCAAGATGTGGAGACAATGCTTACCGAAAAAGTAAAACTCCTTGACAAAAGTTATGCTACTAAAGAATTGCAGACTTTAGCTAAAGATTTTGAAACTCTTGCCAACACAGTGCCTTCGCATTGGCTCGCAAATTACTATGCGGCTTATGTGAACATTCGCCTTGCCGACCAATCATCAGGAGGGTCTATTGACAGTTATTGCAATCTGGCAGAAAAGTACATAAAGATAGCTGAAAAACAACCCGATGCCGATGCATCAGAAATCAACGCCTTATACGCCTATCTGTATAGTGCCAAAGTGAAGGTAAACCCAATGTTTCGCGGAGCTAAATACGGTAAGCTGAGTCGTGAGTATTCCGAGAAATCTATTAAAGAAAACCCAAAAAACCCAAGACCCTATCTCATTCGTGCTATCGGTATTTACTTTACACCCAAGATATTTGGTGGGGGCGTAGCAAAAGCTAAACCAATGCTCCAAAAAGCCTTAGAGAAGTTCGAACATTTTACTCCCAAAACGCCTAATTATCCTCATTGGGGCAAAGGAATGGCAGAGTCAATTAACAAATAACAATTAACAAGTGCACAAAGCTGGATTTGTAAATATCATCGGGAACCCTAATGTAGGGAAATCTACCCTTATGAACGCCTTTGTAGGCGAAAAACTCTCTATTATCACTTCCAAGGCACAGACCACGCGACACCGTATTTTTGGTATCGTAAGTGGTGATGATTTTCAGGTAGTTTTTTCGGATACCCCCGGTATTATCAAGCCATCGTACGCCTTACAAGCCTCGATGATGGACTTTGTAAAGAGTGCTTTCGAAGACGCCGACATTCTCATCTATATGGTAGAAATAGGCGAAAAAGAACTGAAAGACGAGGCTTTCTTTAATCGCATCAATAAATTGGAAGTGCCTGTGTTGCTGCTCATCAACAAAGTGGATACTTCCGATCAAAGTGTATTAGAAGAACAAGTCGCCTACTGGAAAGAAAAAGTGCCTAACGCCGAGATATATCCTATTTCGGCTTTACGCAACTTTCAAACCGAAGTGGTGTTTAACCGCATTATAGAACTATTGCCCGAGTCACCCGCGTTTTTCCCAAAAGACCAACTCACCGATAAACCGGAGCGCTTTTTCGTAAACGAGATTATACGGGAAAAGATACTATTGCATTACAAAAAGGAAATCCCCTATTCGGTAGAAGTAGAGACCGAAAGTTTTGCCGATAGCGAGACTATCATTCACATTCGCTCGGTGATAATGGTAGAACGCGAAAGCCAAAAGGGGATTATCATAGGTCATAAAGGGGAAGCCTTAAAGCGAGTAGGTATTGAAGCTCGTGCTGATTTAGAGAAGTTTTTTGGCAAACAAATACACTTAGAACTTTTCGTAAAAGTAAACAAAGATTGGCGTAACAATGTGCGACAATTGCGCAGGTTTGGTTACGATATCAAATAAAGAAAAATGTACATAAAAAAAATCATAAAAATATTCGTCATCGTTTTTTTGCCCTTTTGTATACAGTTGTTTGCTTCAGGGCGTAATAAAACACGTATCGTAAAAGAGGTGGTGGTAGACCATCAGGACGAGAATATGTACGTAACCGATGATGCCATACGACGCACTATCTTCAAAGACCCACAAGCAAAACACCCTATGGGACTCCTTCGTTTAAGCGAAATCGAAAAGCTCTTAGACAACAATGTGATGATTGAGAAATCGGAAGTGTTTTGCACTATCGACGGTACTCTGAATGCTAAAATCAAACAGCGAGAGCCTATCGCACGTGTATACGACGGCAATGGAGTGTATTATATGGATACCCAAGGGAAGAAGATGCCTCTTTCAAGTTCTTACTCAGCACGCGTGCCTATCCTCAGAGGTAATACCGAGCGCTATTGGCAAGCCTCCTATGCACTGATGCAGTTTATCCAAAACGACCAATGGCTGGCTGAGAACATCACCGAAGTATTGGTAAAGCCTAACGGAGAATACGAGTTTTTAATGCGTGTACCTCACTTTAAGGTCGTTTTCGGCAAGTTTGAAGACGAAGCGCTCAAGAAAGCAAACCTCAAAGCCTTTTACAAGCAATTGGAGAAGACTGATAAACTGAATGAATATAACATCGTAAACCTAAAATACACCAACCAAGTGGTATGTAGAAGATGAGATAATTAGCAAATGAGATAATTAACAAATTATAGAATAGAAAAAACAGAGGTTACTATATAGTAGCCTCTGTTTTACCTTTTATCTTTTACCTTTTACCTATTCGCTAGGTACCATTTTACAGTTTTCCGTATACCTTCTTCAAACTGCAAGGAAGGTTCCCAGCCGAGTTCATTTTTTAATTTAGTAGCATCAATAGCGTAACGGAGGTCGTGACCAGCACGGTCGGTTACGAAAGTGATGAGCTTTTCGGAAGTACCTTCGGGGCGACCTAACTGCTTATCCACCTCTTTGATGATAACCTTCACCAAATCGATATTACGCCATTCGTTAAATCCTCCAATGTTGTAAGTATCGCCGTCTTTTCCTTGGTGGAAAATAGTATCGATAGCACGAGCGTGGTCTTCTACAAAAAGCCAATCGCGAATATTTTCGCCTTTGCCATAGATAGGTAGTGGTTTATTATCTACAATATTATAGATACACACTGGTATTAACTTTTCAGGGTACTGGTGAGAACCGTAATTGTTGGAACAGTTTGAAATCACCACAGGCAGTTTGTAAGTGTTGTGGTAAGCTCTCACAAAATGGTCAGAGGAAGCTTTAGAAGCTGAATAGGGTGATTGAGGGTCGTAAGGCGTTTGCTCTGTAAAGAGTGCTTCGCCTATTTCTAAGGCTCCATATACCTCGTCGGTAGAGATGTGATAAAAACGTTTGCCTTGCATATTATCTTTCCACGCCTCACGAGCCGCTTGCAAAAGGCTCAAAGTACCCATCACGTTCGTTTTCGCGAAGATAAAAGGGTCTTCAATACTTCTATCCACGTGACTTTCGGCAGCGAGGTGAATAATCCCATCGATATGATGTTCAGCGAAGAGGGCTTTCATACGCTCGTAGTCGCAAATATCTGCTTGTATAAAGGTATAGTTAGGGGCATTGGCTACATCGGCAACATTCTCTAAGTTGCCAGCGTAAGTAAGTTTGTCTAAGTTAAAAATGTGATAGTCGGGGTATTTGTTTACAAATAGCCTCACGACGTGAGAGCCGATAAATCCAGCTCCTCCTGTGATTAAGATATTTCTTTTCATTTATTTGTTTGTCATTTCAAAAACTAATTCACCGCCTTTTAAAAGGTCTTGGTGAGAAATATGCCATTGGGGATAGTCTTTGCCGTTGAGTTTTACAGATTGGATATATTTATTGTCTTTAGACACATTTTTAGCAATGATTGTAAATGTCTTTCCGTTAGGCAAGTGTATGGTTACTTTATCAAAGAGTGGACGACCGAACTCATACTCGGTAGAAGCTGGATTCATAGGGTATAAGCCCATAGCACTCCAAATGTACCAAGCCGACATCTGTCCGCAATCCTCATTACCACTGAGTCCGTTAGGGGTAGTGTTGTACTGGGTTTGCAAGATGCGATCTACCCAATATTGGGTTTTCTTAGGTTGTCCTGCTACGTTGAACATATAGGCAATATGGTGACTGGGTTCATTGCCGTGTGCATACTGACCTATGAGTCCTGAAATATCAGGAGAGGTGTTTTCACCGGTGATTTCAGAACTTTCGGTAAAGAGTTTTTCTAAGTGCGTTACAAAAGGTTCATTGCCTCCAAATAGGTTGATAAGTCCTTGTACGTTGTGAGGCACAAACCAACTGTGTTGCCAAGCATTGCCTTCGGTATAGTCGGTGTTTTCGCGGTGGTCGGAGCGTTTAGGGTCAAAAGGCGTGCGCCATTTACCGTCGGTACTTTTACCGCGCATAAAGCCCGTTTCTTTATCGAATAGGTGAGCGTAGGCTTCTGAGCGTTTGGTAAAAAAGGCAGCGTCTTCGGTTTTACCTAAGGTTTTAGCCATTTGCGCTACACACCAGTCGTCGTAAGCGTATTCAAGGGTAATAGTAACCGACTCGTCTACTCCTGCGTTATAAGGAATGTAACCATATTTTTTGTATGCTTTGAGTCCCCGTGCGTCTTGCATCATTGTAGTTTTCATTGCCTCGTAAGCCTTTTCAGCATCAAAACCACGTACCCCTTTAAGGTAGGCTTCAGCAATTACTGCTACCGAATGATAACCCGTCATTGTATTGGTTTCGTTACCATATAGCGTCCAAACGGGCAATACTTTGTGCACTTGATAGTAGGCTAACATTGAGTTGATAATATCAGCAGTTACTTTGGGTTGCAAAAGGGTAAGCAGTGGGTGATCGGCGCGGAAAGTATCCCACAGAGAAAGGGTAGAATAAGCTGTGCCTTCTGTTTTTGCGATCTCATCGTTTTGTAGGCGGAACTGACCATTTTTATCAGAGAAAGTTACAGGCGCTACTTGTGCGTGATAGAGGGCAGTATAGAAAATAGTTTTAAGCGAATCGACAGGGGTTTCTACTACTATACTGCTAAGAGTCTTTTCCCATTGTTGTTGTGCTAATGATTTGGTTTTATCAAAATTAGGAGCGTTGTATAACTCCAAGTTATCTAAAGCATTTTCTTCACTTACTGACGAAACGGCTACTTTTACCTCTAACTTCTCATCAATATTATCAAAGAAGATTTGCCCTGAGGTAACATTATCTTTGTGTTTTTGATAGGTAATATTTTTTATAGGCTTAGAAAACTGAATCGCAAAGAACACTTTTTGGTTTTCAGCCCAGCCAGTACTATAACGATAACCTGTAATAATATTGTCGTTATTATTAGCGTCTAACTTCTTATCCGATTTGCTAAAAAAAGTTTTGGTAGGGCTATCCCAGTTGATTGCAAATCCCAAGTTCAATAGTACTGATTGTTCTGCCCCTTTTTCAAAAGTATAACGATGTACGGCATAACGTTGTGTCGCAGTAAGTTCGACGTTCACTTTGGGGTCTTCTAAATACACTTGGTAATAGCCAGGTTCTGCTTTTTCGTTCTTGTGGCTGTACTTCGATTTATAAGGCACCATATCGCGAAACTCTTGGGCATTCACAGGGTATTGCTCTTTGCGTCCGTATTTCAGTACACTGAGGTCGTATTCTTTAGTAGTAGGCATTAGCAAGATGTCGTTTAGGTCGCCTATCCCTGTACCACTAAGGCTCAAATGTCCAAAACCTACCATAAGACTATCGGAATAGTGGTAACCAGAGCACCAATCCCAGTTGCTGAGCCCATTCACTGGGCTCACTTGTATCATACCGAAAGGCGTAGTCGCTCCAGGGTAGGTATGTCCGTGTCCGCCAGTACCAATAAACGGGTCTACATAGCTGATAAGCGGTTTTTGAGGAGTTTGTGCTTCTTGCTCAGAAGCTGTTTTAGATTGATTACAAGCCCCTAGTACAAAAGTAGAGGCTACCAAAAGAGTAATATGTTTTAACTTCATTGTAATAGCAATTAAGTATTTTGGGCAAAGATAATAAAATAACAACGAATAGCAAAATGTTTTTTGGGGCTTTTCTTTCTCATTGTTACTAAGTATAGGGTATAACTTTTATCTGAGCATTTTCGTATTCTGCTAAAAATACCTCAGAAGGATTGCTGTATCCTGCCTTTTGTAGCTCTCCAAGTAGCCATTCTTCGCTTTTATCCACATCTTCCAGCACGCTTTTTTGGATAATCCCATCGGTAATGATAGGATATTTGGGGTTTTCTTCTCCTGCCAACACGATAATGAGTTCGCCATTCTGTTCAAGTACCGCTCTTTTTACCTCTCTGATATAGTATACCCCTTCTTTGCGCAGTTTGAAAGCGAGTTCGTGTGCCGTAATTTTAGCTTTTTTGCAGGCAGCTATATCTATCTTACCTCGATTGATAACAATCACAGGAGCACCGTCTATAAACCTCCTAAAAGCTTGATTTTTAGTTTTTAACTGACGTAACCCTATGATAAGAAATGCCCAAATAGCCAATACGATAGCAAACTGAAAGATACTCACCGATGGACTGTAAATCACACCTCCAATAATACCCCCAAGTACGTAATTTTGCACCTGATCCATTGCCGAACTCGGTGCCAAATTACCCTTGCCCGACTTGTTGATGATTAAGGCAAGAGCCAACAATCCTAAAAGCAATTTTAGGAATACATCTAAATAGAAAAACTCCTCGGATTCAATATAAGGAATTGTATACATAATGTTAATCAGAAAATTAGTAAATTAGCAAATGGGGAAATTAGAAAGAAATATTAAGCCCTACTTCAAGCGAATGATAATCTTTTTTTATAGGTACAATAGGGGCAGAGTCGTAGATAAGTCGGTAGGTACCAAGTATACCTATGGTAGGCGTAATATTGTATTTGAGGTCGATAGCCCCACCATAGCGCGCTTCCTTAAAAGTACTATCAGGTCTAGTTTGATGAATGGCAGTAGTGGTAAGCTCCCATTTTTCACCTATTCGAAGTTTATAACTGAGCGACAAATGACTTTTGATACTGCGACTGTAAGCATAAGTAGCCTCAACGTTATCGGGAGCAGGATATTCCCATTTTTCGTATTCAAAGAAGAAGCCCACCGCAGCAAACATCAGCGAGGATTGAGTATTCAGCAACCGATAACGCGATTGTAAGCCAGTAGAAATCTTGTGTTTCATTCCCCTGCTCTCTGCCCATTGCGACTCAGCATAAGGATACACCTCAAAAGCGTGGTCTAACAAGTAGCGGTACTCCATATGCACATAGCCACCACTTAATATTACTCGACTACCATAAGTAGATAACTCAAACTTGTTAATTACATTAATAACCCTATTGCGATTGATAAGCAAGTTGAGATTAGCCGTATTTTTAAAAGTGAAGACATCTTCTTTTTCGGTTTTAAAATCCAAGATAGGCATTAGGCTCCCTTGCAGAGTTTTGGTGCTGTCTATCGTCATAGTAAGGTTTTCCGAAAAAAGCATTTGTGAATAGGCAGAAGCTGAAGACAATAGGGCCAATAACATATAAAGTAATCGTTTCATTGTTTTTAAGCATATTATTTAATAAGGCGCAAAAGTAGAAAATCAATCGCGAATACACAAAAAAATCTCACTTAAAACCAATGCTTCATACCTTTTTTATAACAATTTTCCAAGAGAAGTTTTTCACCACATTACCCTCATCATTTGTCCCTCGTTATTCGTCATTTCTTCCCCTTTTCCGTCGCTACACTCCCCCTCTCCTTGGGAGAGGGACGGGGTGAGGATTCCTTTTCTTTCGCCTCGAAACCCCGTTTTTACCATTTTTTATGTCACTGTATTATACTATGAGTCAATCACTTATAAACCCTTCCTATACCAATCGTCCAAGATTCGTATAAGCTTCCTATAAGCTCTCTATAAGCTAACCCCACCCTCCTTACAGCCTTTTTTTACCAAAACTCCTCTCGACCCTCTTCCGTTCTTCTCCGTTATCTTCCGATGTCTCAAATGTGTCACTTTTAGGGGTATACACTTTGCCAAAGTTTGAAACTTTGGCAAAGTTAATCTCCTTTGGTACAAGCTTGTAGCTCGTACCCCATTTTCTCATTCTCTCATTTCCTAATTCTCTCATTACCTCATTCCCTCATTCTCTCATTTGCTAATTTCCTAATTATTTTCTACTTTTGCACCCCAAAATCAAATACTCTCAGATCAGACGTGTCTAACAAGTCTAATCCCTGACACCTAATAATGAAAAAACACTTACTTATACTTTTCCTATCATTTACAACAATGATTTTCGCGCAGAAAATACCTGCTGTGAAAGATACCATTACTAAAGATACTACTAAAACCAAAACAACTGAAAAACCCGAAAAGACTCCCGAGCAAAAGCGCGCCGAAGAGTACGCTAAACTCATCAAAAAAAAGGGTATTGAGCGCGACGGACTCTTTACTATCCGCAAAATTGAAGAGAAATGGTACTTTGAAGTCCCCGATTCCCTCCTCAATCGCTATTTGCTATGCGTAACGCGACTCAAAGCGGCTCCTCACAACTTCGGACTCTATGCAGGCGAAAAAGTGAATGAACAAACTGTCTATTTGGAGCAGAAAGGCGATAAAACACTCCTCTTGCGCTCGTTTCTAAATCTGCAAGAAGCCGGTACTGACGATAATATCTCGGTAGCAGTAGCCAATTCGAGTGCAAATCCTGTGGTAGCATCGTTCACCGTTATCGGGCGCAACCCCAAAACCAAAGCACAACTCATCGACATCACCGATTTCTTCAAGCAAGACAACAGCGTTACCTCTTTCTCTTCGAATGCAAAAACCCAAATGAAAATAGGCGCTATCGCTACCGATCGTTCTTTTGTAGACGATATACGTCCTTATCCTATCAACGTAGAGGTCAATACTCTCAAAACGTTCAACGCTTCACCCAGTACCATTCCGTCGGCAAACAAGGTGGGAGCTATTACCTTAGAACTGAATATCTCTATGGTGCTCTTGCCCAAAACACCTATGCAAAAACGCCTCTTCGACCCTCGTGTGGGCTTTTTTGCTACCCGATACATCAAGTTCAGCGACCAGCAACAACGCACCGAAACTGAATATTATATCCACCGTTTCCGCTTAGAACCTCGCAAAGAAGACGTCAAAAAATATCTCAGTGGTCAGTTAGTACGCCCCAAAAAGCAAATCGTGTTCTATATCGACCCTGCTACGCCTAAACAATGGCAAAAATACCTCATTTTGGGTGTAAACGATTGGAATGTTGCTTTCGAACAAGCGGGATTCAAAGAGGCTATTGTCGCAAAACCTTGGCCTAACGACCCTTCAATGAGTTTAGAAGATGCACGCTTCAACGTAATTCGCTACCTCCCTTCCGAAAAAAGTAACGCCTACGGTCCTAACATCGCCGACCCTCGCAGTGGTGAAATTATAGAATGCCACGTGGGCTGGTATCACAACGTGATGAAACTCCTCAATCAGTGGTATATGATTCAGGCAGGCGCTGTCGATAAACGCGCTCGTACTATGGAGTTCAACGAGGAACTAATGGGCGACCTCGTGCGCTTTGTCTCCTCTCACGAAATAGGTCACTGCTTAGGTTTGCGCCACAATATGGGCGCCAGCAGTCAAACGCCTGTCGAAAAACTCCGCGACAAAAAATGGGTTGAAGCCAATGGGCATACTGCTTCTATTATGGACTATGCGCGTTTTAACTATGTGGCACAGCCCGAAGACAATATCAGCAGCAAAGGACTCTATCCGCGCATAGGTATCTACGACAAATGGGCAATCGAATGGGGATATCGCTATTACGGCAACAAATACAAAGACGAGTATGCTGAACAAGAGGCGCTTGCCGAAATGGTTACCCAAAAACTCAAAGCCAATCCGCGATTGTGGTTCGGAGGGGAAGGCAAAGATGAAGACCCTCGCGCACAAACTGAAGACCTTTCGGACAACGTAATGAAAGCCAATACCTACGGATTGAAAAACCTCCGCTATATCGTGCAACACCTCCCTGAATGGACAAAGCAAAACAACGATAAATACGAGCATCTCAACGAAATGCAAACCGCTGCCTATATGCAGTATTTCCGCTATTTAAAACACGTGCTCAAGCACATTGGCAATAGATATGTGGGCATCATCGGTGAGAAAGAAGTTTATAAAGAAGTGCCCAAAGAGAAGGTAAAAGAAGCTATTAACTATTTAGATAAAGAACTTTTTGAAGCGCCTTTGTGGTTATATCCTCAGGAAATAGTAGAAAAAACAGGAGCAACCCCCGATAAGAACATCATCAGTATGCAAAACCTTACCCTGAGTGTGCTTTTAGGAGAGCAAACCCTCTACAACCTTTATAATCAATCGCTCACCTCCAAAAATCCTTATCCGTTAAACGAATATCTGCAAGATGTATTCAAAGCGGTATGGAAACCCCTCAACAGCCCCGATGCGCGCCAAAACACTTATCGCCGTGGTATCGAACGCTTGTACCTCTCTCAAATCGATAGGCTCATCAATGCACCTGCCGACGCTAAAAACAGCAAAGCTGCGAGCATACAGCAAGTATCCGATGTGCGACTCTTTGCCTTGCAGCATTTGGATATGATTGAGGCTTTTGCCAAACAAGCTCTCGCCAAAGAACCTGCTTCATCTATTAACCATCTACACTACCAAGAAATTATAAAGGAAATAGAACGTATTAAAGACCCTAAAAAATAGAGTCTCCCTTCGGAAGAAAAATTAAACAAATCATTTAAATGTCTGCCGTGCTATGGCTTGTTCGATTTGTTTTTATATTTGTAAGATTTCTAAGACGTAGTCTTATCTTTTATTTTTTCAAAATTTTTTGTTCAATTCTGTAGTGCAAGCTACACTTCTTTTTTCTAATTTCAAGAAACTGATAATGCAACAACAACACGAACCCAAACCTGACCTACTGTTTATCCTCATTATGGGACTCCTATCGATGCTCACCCCGCTGGCTATCGATATGTACCTCCCTGCCTTTGTGAAGATTGCTAACGATTTGAACGTATCCGAAGAGATGATTTCTCAAACCTTAGCGCTCTTTACCCTTGGGTTTGCTTTTGGGCAACTCTTCTGGGGGCCTCTTTCCGATAGTTATGGGCGCAAACCTATCATTCTTATCGGGATTATCACCTCAGCATTGGTGTCGTTAGTGATTACGCAAATCCACCATATCCATCACTTTTATATACTGCGCTTTGTACAAGGCTTTTTTGGAGCATCGCCGGCGGTAGTTACGGGTGCCCTCTTGCGCGACCTTTTCGCTAAAAATGAGTTCGCCCGCCAAATGTCGATGATTATGATTGTCACAATGATTGCCCCGCTTATCGCCCCCGTACTGGGTGGTCACCTCACCGACTGGTTTCATTGGCATATCATCTTCTACGTGCTGATGGTTTTAGGACTCTTGGCGGCGCTCTTAGTGAGTTATAAAATCCCTGAAACGCTTCCTAAGTTCAAGCGTGTTCCTTTGAAAATAGGCAACACCTTACGCATTTACGGCAAGCTCCTCAGCAACAAAAAGGTATTGGGATATATTTTCTGCAATTCGCTTTCCTATTCAGGAATGTTTTGCTTTATCACCACGGGCTCTATTGTGTACACCAAACTCTTTGGGGTAGCCCCTCAACACTTTGGGTATTTTTTCCTTCTCAATGTAATTGTAATGATGACGGCAACCTCACTCAATGGCAAATTCGTCACCAAAATAGGTGTAGAAAAATCCTTGCGTTTGGGGCTTACTATCCAACTCATTGCAGGAGCGTGGCTTGTGATATGTGGTATTTTCCATTTGGGATTATGGGCTACAGTGGCAGGAGTTTCAATGTTTGTAGGTTTAGTATCGGTAGTATCCAGCAGTGCCAATGCCGCCATTTTGGATATGTATCCCGAAGTAGCGGGTACCGCCAATTCCCTCACAGGAATGTTGCGTTTTGGTATCGGTTCAGTAGTAGGGGCAGTGCTCTCGCTTTTCGCTATCACCTCCGAGCGCCCAATGGTATTTGCAATGGCAATATGCATAGGAGTAGGCGCCCTCAGCTACTTGCTGTTAGTCGCCCGTCGCACCATTAGCAAATAACTATACCGTTTCTCTGCCTCTTTAAGACTCTCCAAAACAAAAATTTTATAGTTCATCATAGCTCGATATTTACCTTATATCTATCATCAATCAGTATAAAATTAGTATTGTATTTCTTTGCAAGGGCTAAAAACTGTGCATTATCATCTAAAACACTTTCGATTGTACACCAATCATCATCTAAACGCTTTTCTATGACATTTGCATATTTCTTTATATCCTTAAAGTGGGTTTTAATATAGTTTTCACTCATTACAAGACAATAACATTTAATATCATTGAGATATTTTTTTGTAAAATCTTTTTCCCAGTCAAAAGGAATATATGCTCCTTCAATGATAAGATTTTGTTTGTTTTCTATGGCTGTTTTAATCATTTCACGAATAATAGGCCACATATAATCTGTAAGTGCTTTATCATTTTCTAAGGTAAGTTTAGTATAACCACTGCGAATTAATCCCATTTTTAAGTGATCTATTGATAGATATGGGTATTTATATTTTTCCAATAGCTTTTGAGCTAAAAAAGTCTTACCTGTGTGTGAAGCTCCAGTAATTATAACAATCATTTTTATACCTCGTTTACCTCTGATAAAACCGCACCCAATCAATATACATTCTCACGGGTTTATCAAACGGCTTTACTTCGCCTACCCATTCACCTCCCAGTTGCATATCAATAATCAAATAAAAAGGCAAATCAAACGGGAATTGCTTTTCACTCTCCTTACCAGGCATACGCGAATAAACAAATGAAGGCAGTCCGTTTACGTAAAACCGTATCACATCTCCTTCAAAATCCACTGCGTAAGTGTTGTAGTCATCTGGATTAATAGGGAAAGAAGTAGAGTTTTTTGGTCCTGCTTTCTTTTTATGTGTAAACGGTGAATGCACAGTCTGATACACAAAAGGGTCGTAATTTAAGCGTTCTATAAGGTCTATCTCTCCTCCTTCTTCAGGCCATTTAGTGTCTTTGGTAACCAACCATATAGCAGGCCACGCTCCTTGCGTACCTTCTAACTTACAACGCACTTCTATCTTTCCTTTTTGGAAAAACTTCTTCCCTTTCGTCCAAACTCCTGCTGTGAGGTAAGGCGAAGGGTCTTTTTTTAAATCTTTATTAGTCACACCTAAAAGAATCATCTTACCGTTCTTTATCTCAAACAAACTCGGGTCATTGCTCATTGTGTTGCAACAGTTGTCTCCCCAACGGTTCATTTTTGTCCACACGCCAGTCGAGAAAATATCATTTCTGTCGAAATTATCTTCCCATACCAATTTCCAAGGTTTCTCATTAACCTCCTCTTTTTTAGAACAACCCCAGCTCATAAGAGCCAACGTAAATAGTAATAATGTAAAAGGTTTCATATTCATACAGTTTAAGTTATTATTTTTTCATTTTCTCTTTCTTCATATGCCTTACCTAAAAGCACTAAAAACTCTTTGCGAGGTATTTCCTCTGCTCCCAAACGCTCTAAATACTCGCTGTATATTTGGCAATCTACCAATGCTATATCGGGGTGTGCTTGCAGGTAGGTGATAAAGCCGTATTCTGAGGCATTATTGCGCTTGCTAAACATACTCTCCCCACAAAAGATTTTGCCCATTTTTAGCCCGTATAAACCTCCTATGAGTACATCTCCTTCCCACACCTCTACCGAGTGCGCTATCCCTCTTTTATGCAAGCCTGTATAGGCTTCTATCAGTTCAGGGTGGATCCACGTGCCGTCTTGGTCTTTACGCGGAACAGTAGCGCACTGTCGCATCACCTCAGTAAAACAACGGTTATAAGTAACGCGATAAGGTGCTTCGCGTAGCATCTTGCGCATATGCTTGCTGATATGCAATTTCTCCCGAAAGAGTACAAAACGCGGGTCAGGACACCACCAGACTACCGGCTCTCCTTCGTTATACCACGGAAAAATACCCTCCGAATACGCCTCAATAAGTCGTTCAGGGGTAAGACTCCCTCCTAAAGCAACAATTCCTTCCTCCGAAGCCGTATCGGGGGAAGGAAAAGATGTTTTATCGTTCGTTAAGTATATCATTCTTTAGAATGGCAAATCGTCTTCCTCAGTAGGGGCAGAAGCTCCCTGTGCGGGGTCTGGTGCACTAAAAGCCTGTTGAGGGGCTTGTGGCGGATACTGAGGAGGCGTTTGTTGGTATTGTGGTGGGGCTTGCTGATATTGCGGAGGCGCTTGCTGATACTGTGGTTGTGCATATCCTTGTGGCGGATAAGCTGGTTGCCCCTGTGGTGGATATTGCCCTTGCGGAGGGGGATAGGCTCCTTGTGCCACCTCAGCATTTTCAATACGCCATCCTTGTAAGTTCACAATATATTTAGTTTCACCTTGTGGGTTTACCCATTCACGACCGCGAATATTGAAACTGATGCGTACCAATTGCCCTACCTGAAAGTTGTCGAGAAGTACACATTTTTCTTGTACAAAGTCAAAAGGGATATACTGGGGGTATTGTTCCTCAGTAGAAATCACCACATCACGGCGTTGAAAGCCGTTTTGTCCTACGGTTTGTGTAGGGCTAATCTTTATAATTCGTCCTTGAATTTCCATATTGGTATTCCTTTTTATTGCTTATTCTGATAATATTTACAAGGGCAAAGATACTATTTTTTTAGTTATCGGCAATACTTATACCCTAAAATATTACAAAACATTTTACTTTTTGTCCAAAAACATCCTATTTACAAGTCTTTGTATAATCATCTACCAACTGTATCATTCCTTCTTTCGTTTTGGTGTTGTATTTAGTAACATCTAACGAAGGACAGTTGATATATTTAGCCAATATTTTTTGTATTTTATCCGCACTCTTCGAACCAAAAGTTGCTTTATCTCCCAAATATACCGCTTTGTCAGCTCCCTTAATCTTTAAATAGTAATCCTCAGGATATCTGCTGTGTGCCAACACGTAATTGCCGTTGTTATCATACAGAATTTCAAAGAACTGAGCAGCCCCCGAAAGTACGTTTAACTGTGAACCTCCGTGAGCAAAAAAGCCGTCTTCTGCACTTTTTGAACCTATAAAACAACGCTCATCTATGCAGAATTTCACACCGTCCTTCGCTTTAAAATAAGCGTCTTTCTCACCTTCCTTTTTGAATTTCATCGTTGCCCCATATGAAGTAAGGTCTGATACATTCTGCTCTTTGTTAAGTATCGCTCCTACCGACTGGAATTCAATCGTAATAAGCCCCTCTTTCTTATCCCCTTTAGCATCTATCACATAACCCGGAGCATCGTAAATATTTACCGTTTGCTTTTTCGCTTCCTCCAACATTTCTTTATTTTGCTGGTCGATAGCATTCTTTCTACCTTCTAAATATTGACTAAAAGCCTCAGTCATATCGCCAAACGGATAGCCATTGGCATAAAGCCTATTCACAATTCTTTTATCAGCCACCCCTATTTTGGTAAGAGGAACAAATACCGGAAACTCTTTTTGGTCGTAGGTTTTTATAACAAAATAATCTTCGTTTTTATACGAATGATGATGCGCAGTAGCCACTACGTGACCTTTGATATCTGTTACCGTAAAATCAGTGATAACAATACCCCCATCTCCGTTTTGCACTTTGCGCACAATAATGCCTATTTGCTTGCCGTTTTTAAGAATCGCTTCTCCCTGTACCAAAATTTTATCAGCCGTAGCCAAGTTATCTTCCGTTTGAATAGTATTCCGCTCTTGTTCAAACACAGCGTCCCATTTCTCTGAGAACGGACGATGAGTACTCTCAAAAAAAGCCGTTACCACCGCAGGGTCAATACCTTTTTCTGTGAGCATTCCAGTCCCCGATTTAAACACACAGTCAAGCAGGTACTTCTCACCCGAAAAAGTAAACTTCAATTTATCCGGAATTGCCACTTCCCGAATTACCCCATTAGCATTAGAAAACTCTATCCAACGGTGAGGAGCTAAATTACCTTGTGCCGTTTCAGCCGTAAGAACCACCCTGTACAACAAATGATTCGAAAGGTCACTAAATTGATATTTACCGTCCTTTTTCTCAATCTTAGCAACGGGAGTACCATTTGATAGAAGTTCACCCTTCTTTACTTTAAAATCTTGCGCACAAACATTCATTACCGAAAGTACGCCTATTAAAAATAAACATTTCATTTTATTCATCTTGAAAAAATAATTAAATTACAACCGCAAAAATAATGAATTTTGTAAAATATACAAGATACATAAAAGAAAACTCTATCATTCCCCCCTTCACCCATCTGTTTTCTCTCGCTACATTTCCTCTTTCCCGTCACTCGCCCCCTCGTCATTCGTCACTCGTCACTCGTCATTTTTTCGCCTTTTCCGTCACCACATTCCCCCTTTGGAGGTAGCCAGCGACTGCTGGGTATGTACCCCACGAGAGCGGAGTGTGTGATAAAGGGGTGGTTTGTCTCCTTTTCCAGCTTGTCCCCCTTCGGGGGTTCGGGGGCTTACCAAATAAATAACTCGCCACATTCCCTCTCATTGAGGTAGCCAGCGACAACTGGGTATGTGCACCGCAAGAGATTTTCATCACATTTTCTTCGTCATTCGTCTCTCGTCATTCGTCATTTCAT
>ERZ773043.833-NODE-833-length-18014-cov-3.205746_pt1 | contig 18014 bp, 12 predicted proteins | sample MGYA00580636_ERZ773043 | MGnify/ENA primary metagenome ERZ773043 (study PRJEB29015, sample SAMEA2737992) | human oral metagenome | biome: human oral; feature: human-associated habitat; material: dental | place: China | collected 2065 ...
TTAAATAGAACCTATTTTGTTTATGGCATTCAATACATAAATGAGGAGATGCATTATTGTATATTACCGTATGAAGGAATTTGGTATTGGAGTCAATTTAGTACTAGATATTTTCAAGTAATCGATGAAACGGTGCCTACGAATTGGAAATTTGGGATGCATAGGGGATTTTTTGAATGTTTTACCGCATCTTACGAAGAGCTCGTAGCCGATGAAGATCATTATGGAAAGCTTATTGACGGAGACCCAATAGAAGAGGAAATTTTTAGGAAGAGAAGAGCCGAGATGATCGATAATGTATATAATACGCATATCATCAAAGATTTTAACCGTTTCATATATGATCTAAGCTCCAACCTGTCGGTGCAGATGAATATTGCAAATAAAGTGCTGGATATAGAGATATCGGACGCAAACACTGAGGCCAAACATCGCAAAATGAATATTTTAAAGGATGACGGATATAGCTGGTATTTGATCGAATCAGACGCAAGCACCTTTAAAGCCAATGCTACTAATGATTATTTAAGACCCGTATTAAAATATCTTAAATTGTGGCTAGGCAGAAAGAATTTTAGATAACCGGGCAGAAAGGTTTAATATGGCGAGCGCGACCGATAAAGAAATTTTTATAAAAATTTTGAATGAAGATATTAATGTATGGCGCCCGGTAAAGGCTGTTCAAATCGCGCAATATATTTTTAAAATTACCGATACGACGAAATTTGAATCCGAACTGGATGAAATTTTAGAATTCAAACAGGGCGATATTGTAAAATGCAGAGAAAAAGACGGCGATTTTTATGCTTTTGAGCTATTAGAAAAACGCGTTTTATAAATAACGACGCGCTTATCATATGGCTTGATTTAATCCCATTTTTCGCTATAATGAGCGTCAAATTTCACTCACGGGGATAGCGATGAGCCTTGTTTCTTACGAATTAAAAAAGCAAAAACTAGATGGAGCGCGCAATGTGGCGCTTTGGAAGGCGCGTGGCGGCGTGGCGGTAGTAGTGCTGGCACTGTTTATCGCTATGCGCAAGGATTTCGGAGATTTCTCGTTCCTGTTTTTATTAGTGTTGCTAGCTCTTGCTTATCCTGCTTACAAATACCTAGCCGTGCGCATTTCGCGTAAATTTGAAGCGCTCAGTGAAGAGGCTTTTAAGAATGAATTTTTGCTTTGGATCGCAAAAGAGCTGCGTCTTACCTTTCAGCCTTTTGGCGCGTTTTTACTCGATGAAATTTACAAAAATCCGCTCCGTAAAGAGGCAAATCTATGCACTTGCAAGCACGCGATAGTGGGCAAGACGCCCGAATTTGGCATAAAAATCGGCGACATCTGCCTAAGTCGCGATTTTGATAAAAACAGAGAAAATCGGGTCTTTGAGCTGGATAAAATTTTACATCTTAAAAAAAAGGATGATACGGCGATTTTCGACGGGCTTTTTGCAAAATTTGATTTTAGCGAGACTTTTGATAGTAAAATTTTAGTCGTACCGCGCGGAGAGTTCATCTTCGGCGCGTCGGATCTGAAGCTACTTAAAGACAGCCCGCACTTAAGCGCGTCGTTTGACGTATATCTAAACAATCCCGCCGCCGCCGCATTTTTGCAAAACAAAAAAATTTTAGAAAATATGCAGACGATCACCGTAAATTTATTTGGTAAAACCGAGCTTTATCTGGGCGAAAACAGCCTTGTAATCGGCGTTGAAAATAGCGAAATTTTCAAATCCGCGCCGAGCTCGCAAAGCGCGAAGCTACTCGAAAGCCTAAATAAGATGATCGAGATCGCTAAAATTTTCGCCTATCTCAAAAAGCTCGGACAGGTGGAATAATCTACGCTTTAAATTTGAGCGAGCGCCGTTGAAACAATTTAGTTCTTGCCAAGGCTGCGCTTTTTTGCTCGTCCGTTATTAAATCAAACTACTTCGAAAGGCAAGGAATTCTTTAATAGGCAATTTTGCTTTACTATCGACTTTAGCCGCTTAAATTTTTACAAAATTCTATGGCGGCGCTTAAAAAATTCTAAAATCTCTCGAAATTTTACTGACACCCCTCGCACTCGATCGAGCGATCCGCGACGTTGTTTAGCTTCTCGCTATCGGGGCTTTCGGAGCGCAGGTAGTAGGTCGATTTTAGCCCCAGCTGCCACGCGAGCGTGTAAATTTCGCTCAGATAGCCGCCGCTAGCTTTGTCTAGGCTCATGAAGATATTTAGGCTCTGACCTTGATCGATCCATTTTTGGCGGATGGCGCCCGCCTTTACAAGCAGACGCTGATCGAGCTCGTACGCAGGCACGTACGCCTGCCACGTTTTCGGGCTTAAATTCGGCACGACGACCGGGATCATGCCGCTTAGGTTGTGCTCGAACCATTTGCGCTTATACACCGGCTCGATCGTCTGCGTGGTGCCTACGAGTATGCTGATACTCGATGTCGGCGCGATCGCCATCAGATAGCCGTTTCGCATGCCGTCGCGCTTTACTTTCTCGCGCAGTCCGTCCCAATCGCAGCTGCTCTGCTCAAAGAGCCCGCCGCGCTTAACGAGCGCCTTAGCGTTTTCGTTCGCCAAATCGATCGGGAAAATTCCTTCGCTCCACTTCGAGCCCGCAAAATCAGGATACCTACCCTTTTCTACGGCTAAATTTGAACTTGCTTTGATCGCGTTAAAGCTCACGTTTTCCATTATCCTATCGATCAGCTCGAAGTGCTCGTAGCTGCCCCACTTCACGCCGCGCTCGGCAAGCATCTGCGCCTCGCCCATTACGCCGAGCCCTATCGCGCGGGTTTTTAGATTGGTGTGTTTGACCTTGGCGTGCGGGTAAAAATTTAGATCGATGACGTTATCTAGCATTCGCACGGCGATCGGCATCACGCGAGCTATCTCCTCGCGGCTATTGATTTTGCTTAAATTTACGCTTGCGAGGTTGCAAACCGCCGTCGCGCCTTCGCTGCAGCCCTTTTCTACGATAAAAATTTCTTTGCCGCCCAGCGTGTCTAGCGCGGTGATCTTTTTCGCCTTTTTTACGATGCCCGCGTCGGTTCTTACATCTTCGTTTTCCTCAAACAGCCTCTCGCTGCCGTCGGCAAATATGACTTTGATTTTGTAGTGGTTCGGCGCCGTGTTTTGAAAGATCTCCGTGCATAAATTTGAGCTCCTGATTAAGCCTTGATGCGCGTTTGGATTGATGCGGTTGGCGTTATCTTTGAAGCATAAAAAGGGCATTCCGGTCTCAAAGTAGCTCGTTAAAATTTTCTTCCAAAGCTCCTTTGCCAGGATGGTGGATTTTGAAATTTTATCATCGGCCTCGTACTGCTCGTAGCGCGCTTCAAATTCCGCGCCATATAGATCGCTCAGATCGCTTACCTCTGCAGGATCGAATAGCGTCCATTTGCCGCCGCTTTGAAGCCTTTTCATAAACAGATCGTTTATCCACAGCGCGGGGAAAATTTCATGCGCGCGGCGCCTCTCCTCGCCCGAGTTTTTGCGCAGATCGAGGAAGTCGCTCACGTCCATATGCCACGGCTCGATATACACGGCGATAGCGCCCTTGCGCGTGCCCAGCTGATCGACGGCGACGGCGATGTCGTTTGTGATCTTTAAAAACGGGATGATGCCGCCCGCGGCGTTTTTATGCCCGTCGATGCTGCCGCCCATCGCGCGCACCTTGCACCAGTCCCAGCCGATACCGCCGCCGAATTTGCTCAATAGCGCCATCTCCTTGTAGCTATCGAAAATCCCCTCGATATTATCAGGCGTGGAGCCCACGTAGCAGGAGCTTAGCTGATGTCGCGTCGTGCGGGCGTTTGAAAGCGTCGGAGTAGCCAGCATGACTTCAAATTTAGATATGAGATCGTAAAATTTCTTCGCCCAGCTCTGGCAGTCAAGCTCGTTTTGCGCAAGGAACATCGCGATCGCCATAAACATCTGCTGCGGAAGCTCGATCGGCGCGCCGCTTTTATCCTTGATGAGGTAGCGATCGTAAAGCGTCTTGATGCCTAGGTAGTTAAACTGCAAATCGCGCTGCGGCTGCAAGTAAGAATTTAGATCCTCTAGATCGTATTTTTCCTTTAAGCCGAGCATTATGCGACCCGCCGCCTCGCCGCGAGCGAAGTAATCTTTTAGGCTGTTGTAGCCGCTAAAGCCCGTTACTTTGTGATACAGATCGTATAAAAATAGCCGCGCGGCGACGAAGGTCCAGTTCGGGCGGTCCACGTCGATCTTCTCGACTGCGGTTTTGATGAGGGTTTGCTGAATCTCCTCCGTGGTGATCATATCGCGAAACTGGATCTTTGCGTCCACCTCAAGCTCGCTAAGGCTTACGTTTTCCAGCCCCTCCACTGCCTCGCTCGTGTATTTTTTGATCTTGCTTACGTCAAGTTCCTCGGTTCTGCCGTTGCGTTTGATTACTTTCATATCGTTCCTTGAAATTTAAAAATGCAAATTTAGCGTTAGTTTCCCAATATAAAATACGTCGTCAAAAGAGGCGGCGTAATAAATGCCGCTCATAATCCGCCGTCTTTTAAATTTACGCTAGCTGCGCTGCAAAAGCGCGCATTATAGCCAAATTTGCTTAAGAATATCTGTCGTTAAAGGATAAAATTTTTCGATTATAGGGTCAAAATTTAGCGGAGCGGGCGGAAACGATACGGTAAAATTTGAGCGAAATTTGATGGTAGAGCCGCGAAATTTTGCAGGGGAAAATTTGCGCGGAGTTTTGCGAAATTCTGCGCCGAAAAAGTAAGAAACAAAAAAAGCTTTGCGAACAGGTTTAAAATTTGCTCGCAAAGCTTAAGAATTTAGTTGTGCGGTAGCGGGATAGGCTTTCCGTTTAAGATCATAGAGTTGCTTGCCTTATCGAAGCTAAACTCCATCTTAACTCCATCTCCATCAGGCTTAAGAAACTGCGAGCCGTAAACTTCCGCCATCGGCGCAAAATCGCGCAGGCTGTCATAAGGCGATAGGAAGTCCGTGATGGTCGTATTTATCGTAGCTTTGCCGTCCAAGCTCATGCGCTTAAAAAGCTGCGTCTCGTCGATGTAGCCGCCTACTAGCGCGCTTGCGTTAAAAGCAAATTTCTTGCCGAGGCTATTTTCAAACGAAAAATCATTCACGTTGATTTTCATATCATCTTTTAGCAGCTTCATAAAAAGCTCTTTATTTTCCGCTAATTTTTCGCCTTCTTGCGGATTTGAGATAACAGACAGATATTTTTCGAAAAGTGCGGCGCTAAAGCTGGTATTGACGCCTAAATGGATGTTTCGCACTAGCACATCGGCGATTTTTAGGCTTTGGGCTTTATCGCTTTCGTTGAAATTTAAAATTCCATCTTTTACGCGGTAGCTACCTTCCGTGCTCATATCCGTAACTACGACGAAGCGCTGCTTATCTACAGTTACGACGAGCTCTTTTGTGCTGCCTGCAAAATCTATGTCATTCAAAAAGAGCTTAGTTATATTATCGTCTAGATCTTGGATGCCGTTTTTAAAGTTTGCCTCATAGATAAGATCCTTTATATCAAGACCCGAATCCTTGCCGTCGTCTATAAAAATTTCACCGATTTTAAAGCCCAAGGCTTTTATCGTTTTTCCGCTCATATCGCTCGTGCCGTTTAGGCTAAGGCCTGCAAGACGTCCTATTCCGCCATCTTCGAGCACATTTATATCGGCTAGCTTTGCGCTAAATTTAACCTCTGTAGGTCCGTAGTTTAGATGCGTGCTAAGCGGCGCGTCAGTCTTAAACAGCTTCTTGCAAGGTTCTGCGTAATATGGCGTCTTAATCGTTAAAATTCCGTCGCTCTCAAATCCATCCGCAGCGTTTTTTACGCTATGCTTGATAGTGTAGTCGTAGCGAAAAGCAAAATCTTCCGGGAAAATTTTAGCAGGATCCGGCTCGTCCGTATCGTTGCTATCTTGCGCGCCTGCTTTTTCCTTTAGCTTGCTAAAGCCTTCAGCAAGGCTTTTTTGCAGTTTCTCTTTTTTTACTACGCCTTCGATAAAGCCGCTTGAGTTGCTATCTCCCGGATAAAATTTAGCGCTTTTAGTCTCGAAAATTTCGTTTCTAGCGATAAATTCCGCAATCTGCTGCTCAATCGCGGCGCTGGCACTCTTGCCGACCGCACCGTCAACCGTTTTGGTTATGCTATCGTTTACACTTTTAGCTACTCCCGTTTTAGCGTCCTTCGTCGCCACAAAAACGCCCACTATAAGCGCTACGATGAGCACTAAAGCCGCGATGATCTTTTTCATCATCTCTCCTTTAAATTTAAAATTTATTTGGGTCGTATTGTGCCGTAAATTTCTAAAATTTTCAAATTCTAGCTTTCAAATTCTAGCTTAGTGTGCTTTAACCTAAAAGAAGTTATAATCGCGGCATTAATATCAAAATTTAGGAAAACTTATGGCAAAACAAACGAAATATATTTTCGTCACCGGCGGAGTGCTGAGCTCGCTGGGTAAGGGTATTGCGGCGGCGTCGATCGCGACGCTTTTAAAACATGCGGGGCAAAAAGTGCGAATACTAAAAGCGGATCCCTATATCAACGTCGATCCCGGCACCATGAGCCCGCTGGAGCACGGAGAGGTTTTCGTCACCGACGACGGCGCGGAGACCGATCTGGATCTTGGGCATTATGAGCGGTTCTTGGATGAAAATTTAAGCCAAGACAACAACTTCACCACGGGCAAAGTCTACAGCTCCGTCATCGAAAAGGAGCGCAGGGGCGATTATCTGGGCAAAACGATCCAGGTGATCCCTCACATCGTAGGCGAAATCGTACGCCGCATAAAAAAGGCGGGCGAGGGCAACGACGTGCTGATCGTCGAGATCGGAGGCACCGTGGGCGACATCGAGGGGCTGCCCTTTTTAGAGGCGATCCGCGCGATGAGAGTGGAGCTGGGTAGAGTAAATACGATGAATATCCACCTCACGCTCGTACCTTTCATCAAAGTAGCGGGCGAGCTCAAAACCAAGCCCACGCAGCATAGCGTAGGCGAGCTGCGCCGCATCGGTATCAGTCCCGATATGATAATCTGCCGCTCCGAAATGCCGCTAAATCGCGCGCTGAAAGATAAGATCGCGCTAAGCTGCGGCGTGGATAAAAACTGCGTCATCGAAAGCCCCGATAGCGCGAGCATCTATCAGATCCCGCTTGCGTTTTTGAAACAGGATATTTTAACGCCGATCGCAGAGACTTTAAGCTTAAACAAGCTCGAAGTCGATATGAGCAACTGGGACAGCCTCGTTAAGCGCGTCATCGTGCCTACGAACGAAACCACGATCGCCTTCGTCGGCAAATATATCGATCTGAAAGAAAGCTACAAATCCCTCACCGAGGGGATCATCCACGCGGGCGCGACGCTTGATACGCGGATAAGCTTAAAGTGGGTAGATAGCGAAAAAATTGAAGCAAGCAATGTGGATGAAATTTTCCGCGACGTAAACGGAATTTTGGTCGCGGGCGGCTTCGGCTCGCGCGGGATAGAGGGTAAAATTTTAGCCATAAACTACGCGCGGGTGCGCAAGGTGCCGTTTTTGGGCATCTGCCTAGGGATGCAGCTTGCGATGGTGGAGTTTGCGCGCAATGTCTTAAAACTGAAAAACGCCAACTCCTCGGAATTTGACCCACAGACCGAAGATCCGGTGATCTACCTCATCGACAGCTTTATCGACGCAAGCGGCAAAAAGCAGATCCGCACGCATAAATCCCCTATGGGCGGCACTATGCGACTGGGCGGCTATGACTGCGACGTCAAAAAAGGCTCGCTTTTGGGTAAAATTTACGGCGAGCAAAAAACCATCCGCGAGCGCCACCGCCACCGTTACGAAGCCAATCCGAAGTACCGCGCCGATTTTGAAAAGCACGGGCTTATCGTCTGCGGCGAGAGCGATGGGCTTATCGAAGCGGTCGAGCTAAAAAACCATCCGTTTTTTCTGGGCGTGCAGTTTCACCCGGAATTTACCAGCCGTTTAGTGCGCCCAAATCCCGCTATTTTGGGCTTTATCGAAGCATCTATAAAAAATGCTAGGTAAAAATGAGATAAGGGAAATTCTAAAATCGAGATTTGCGAACGATCGGCATACTAAAATTTCTGAAATTCCCTTACCCTGCGATCTGAAAGATACCTATAAGGCGGCTTTGCGCATAAAAACTGCCATCGAAGAAAACCAGCGCATAGCCGTAGTCGGCGATTACGACGTCGATGGTATCGTAAGCACCGTCATAATGAGCGATTTTTTCAATCAAATAGGCGCGGATTACGTTATCAAGATCCCAAATCGCTTCACCGACGGATACGGGCTAAACAGCGAGATCATAGGCGAGCTCGAGGACGTTGATCTCATCATCACCGTAGATAACGGCACCTCCGCGACGGAAGCCGCCGAAATTTGCGCTCAAAAGGGGATCGATCTCATCATCACCGATCATCACATGCCCCCGCCCGTGCTGCCGAGAGCTTACGCGATAATCAATCCGAAGCAGCCTGACTGCACCTTCCCAAATATCGAAATTTGCGGCGCGCAGGTAGCGTGGTATCTCGTGGGCGCGCTAAAAGAAACCCTCGGCGTGAACTACGATATGGCAAGCTCGATGGATATCCTCATCATCGCCATAATCGCCGATATGATGGAGCTGCGCGACATGAACCGCGCGCTGCTGCGCTTCGGCATCAAGCGGCTAAATAGCTCGAACCGCGCCTGCTTCAAGGCGATTAAGGAGCATTATTTTAAAAAACACTTCGAATTTGACGATATCAGCTACACGATCGCGCCGCTAATCAACTGCACGGGGCGGATGGACGATGCGACGATGTCGTATAACTTCCTATGCGCCAAAAATATCAGAGAGGCAAACCACTACCTAGAGACGATAAATTCCATCAACAACTCGCGCAAAGAGGAGGAGAAAAGCCTCTACGACGAGATCGTAAAAAGCGTCGATCCGAACGACAACGTCATCGTCGTGTGGGGTCCGCAGTGGCACGAAGGCATCATCGGCATCGTCGCAAGCCGCCTAAGCAAGACCTACAAAAAGCCCGCGATCGTCTTTAGCGTAAGCGACTCGCGCGCCAAAGGAAGCGCGCGCAGCATCGGTAAATTTGACATTTTAGAGCTGATCTCCTCGCAAAGCGAAATTTTAACGACCTTCGGCGGACACAAGGGTGCTGCGGGCGTGGGGATCGATCCTGCGCTACTTCAGGAGTTTAAGCGGCGCGTAAATGAGCGCATAACGCCCAAGGATCTGAGCGATTTTAGCGCGCAAGACGATCTGCTGGGCGAGCTGGACGCGTCGCAGATAGATTTCGAGCTGCTTGAAATTTTAGAATTTTACGAGCCGTACGGGCAGAAAAATCCGCGCCCGCTCTTTTGTATCAAAGGCGCGCGCGCCCGCAATATCAGAGAGATCGGCAAGGAGGGCAAGCATATCAAAATGGCGCTTGACAAAAACGGCGGCAGCGTCGAGGCGCTGTTTTTCAACTACGACTTTTTGCCGCGCGCGGGCGAGCGAGTGGACGTGATCTTTACGATTAGCAAAAACAACTTCCGCGGCACGATCACGCCAGAGCTAATCATCAAGGAGCTAACCCCGAGCGAGAGTTAAATTTTAAAATTTAAGCGGGCTTGGCGTGCATTTCGCGCCGGACACGGCCTTTAAATTTAACGCACGATCTGTGCATTAAAGCGCGCAGTTTTCGGGCTCGGCTCAGTTTGCGCACTCAGCGGGTTTGCCCTACTACAGCGTCCATCTGCTCTACTTGCCCGATATGCATTGCACGCCTGGCACATTACCATACTACAGCGCCTATCTGCTCGACTAGCTTGGCGCGCATTTGCATGCTCGACGCATATTAAGTGCTCGGCGCGACTTTGAAATTTAATGCGCGAGCTATGGATTTGACTTGCGATGCGAGCCCAAGCGCGCGATTTCGGGGCTCGGCACGGCGCGCAAACGCGATGTGTTATCTCTAGCTCCCGCACGGTTTGCAAAACAGACGAAATTTTTGGGCGCGGTAAAAGTAAAATTTAAACGTTTCTAAATTTTAAAATTTTTCGAGGGCAAGCGGGAGCGGTCTGAAACAGACAGAAGAGCCCTGCGAATGGAATTTCGGATAAAATTTTATGAAGCGGCGGGCGGGCTAAATTTTAAAATTTGACCCGCCCTTAAACTTAGAGGCTAAAAAACCACCACTAAAAACCACTTAAACGGCACCGGCGCGAAGATCGCGTGCGGCAAGCCCGCAGGCATGACGATGCTTTGCCCCGCTTTTACGCGGTGCTTCTGCCCGTCGATCGTGAAATCGCCCTCCCCCTCAAGCACGTAAACGAACGCGTCGCCGTCGGATTTGTGCGAGCTGATCTCCTCGCCGCCGTCGAAGGCGAAAAGCGTCATATTCAGCGCAGGATTTTGCGCGAGGGTGCGCGAAATCACCTTATGAGGGGACACTTCGACTAGCGAAGCAAGCTCTACGGCCTTAGCGGCGTCGATATTTTTGATGTGTTGCATAAGCTCTCCTTGAAATGAAATTTGATCGATTGTAGCTAAAATTTAGCAAGCCCGCTTTGATGATTATCAATCCGGATCCGCGCTGAAAGGATTTTTCAGAAAGATCGGGATGAAATTTATCAGATATAGCGCGACCGCGGCGATGAAAAGCGCCGAGGGGATCATCACGTATAAAACAAAGCTCTCGCCCGCAAAAACGGCTCTTAAAGCCCCCGCGAGTAGAGCCAAAACGAGCGCCGCGCGGCTTAGGCGCGGGAAGTTTAGCGGCGAAATTCCGCTGTGGCGCTGTCCGGCGATCATCCCTACGAAAAGTATCGCTCCATACATATAGCAGATCGCGATGACGTGCAGCGGCGCGGCAGCGTACCCCCCGCGGATCAGCGCCGCGCCCAGCCACAGGTATCCCGCCGCGCACGCAGCCTGCAACGCGTAGTAAAACGCCATATAGTGGCGGCTTAGAATTTCGGCGTAGTGCAGCTCGCGAAGTTTCGCCAAAAACAAAAACCCGATGCCAAGCGCGATAAATCCACACGCCGCGTCGCTTAAAAAAGGCGTCGCGAGCGCCAAAGCAAAGGCAAGGAAAGCGGCTAAATTTTTGTAGATAAAATTTGGAATAAAAACGGCGTCCTTCAGCCCGCCCTCTCTTAGCGCTTCGTTGCCGATGACGACGCTTATGCGGTAGCTTACGACGGCGATTGCCGCGACGTTGATATGCACGAAGCTAAGCAAAAACTTCTCATCCCCGCTCGCGCCATAGGCGGCAGAGCAGGCGCAAAACGCCGCAAGGACTGCCAGGATGCTAAAATTATTCGAGTTTTTATCCAGCCACAAAAGCCATGCCGCAAAGATAAAAAATACCGCCCAAAACAGCCCCGCAATCGCCGCCGCAAGCCGTAAATTTAAAAAGCTCGCGATAAAAGCCGCGATCAGGCAGGCGGCAAAAGCAAGCGAGACGGGCTTTAGCGAGCCCTCGAAGTTCGTCCAATCGGGCAGCGCGGTAAGCAAAAACGCCGCGTAGATGCACGAGGGCGCCAAAAACAGAAAGTAAAACTTATGAGCGCCGACATAATCGATTTCAAGCGCATCCGGCGCTAAAAAGCTAAGCGCGCCCAGCGCCGCAAAAAAGCAGGCGCAAAGAACGAAGACGCGCATCGGATGGGAGAAAAAATTCCTCGCGCGCTCATCTTTAAATTTAGGCGCGTAAAAGCCTAGCCGCTGCGCCGGGCACGGCTCGGAATTTTTGAGCTCCTGCGACGAAACGGGCTCGGTTCGGTCTTGCGTGGAATTAGCTTTGGAATTCCGATCGGAATTTTTAATGCTTTGCGAAAAGCTCGGTTTAGAATTTAGTTCGGCGCGGCTTTGCGCGGAGGCGTGTTTAGAATTTTGACCTTGATCGGAATTCTTGGCGCTTTGTAAGAAGCCCTGAACAGAATTTTGCTCGGCATGGCTTTGCGCGAAGGCGTGTTTGGAATTTTGACTTTGATCGGAATTCTTGGCGCTTTGTAAAAAGCTTAGCGGTAAATTTTGCTCGGAATTTTTAATGCTCTGCGAGAAGCCCTGTGCGGAATTTTGATCGTAGCTTTTGCCGTTTTGTGAGAAGTCCTGCGCGAGGTTTTGATCTTTGAAGCTTCGCGCTGGCTCGGTTTCCGAATTGCAAGCTGGATTTTTAAAATTTCGCGTAAAATTTGAAGCGGAAATTTTGAAATTTTGCACGGGCTCGGCTTCCAAGCTCCATGTAAAATTTTTAAAATTTTCTGTGAAATCGGGGGCGAAACATTTGAAATTTTGTGCGGCTTCGCAGCCTCTGTACCGGAGGCCAGATCCGCACGGCGCACCGGCCTCGCTCTCAAAGTAGGATCTGTGCGGCACGAGAATTTTACTTTCAAAGCCTAGTCTGCGCAGCACACGGGTTTCGCGCCCAAAACTCGTCACATTGTGTGGCTCGGCGCTCTTATAGAAATTTTTATCGGCGCGGATTTGCTTTTTTAAATTTGCAAATTGCAGCGCGGCGAGGTCAAATTTCTTCAAATTTATGGAGCCAAAATTATTAAAATCGCGCGCGACATGTAAATTCAAAAAATTCCACACCACACAAAACGTGCCGAGAGTCGGATTTTGCTCGCTACCTAGCCTGCCCGTACCGCTAAGTGGCAAGCAGCAGGCGCTAAAAATAGTTTTTTGCGTGTCGCGCTTCGCGCTAAATCCGCACACATTAAAGCCGAAATATGGGCAGGCGTCCCGCTCTGAGCCGACGCAATGTGAGCGAGCGTCTAGGTTTTTGCTAGAGCTGCGGCGCTCGCTGCCCCATAAAATAATATTCACGGCAGAGGCGTGGTGTGCACCGCCTCGCAAGGGAATATTTACGCTACTAGAGCGGTCGCGCGCGCCGCTGCACGATGTCGCTAAATTTTGCGCGGCAAAATCGCGGCCCGCCGCGTCATGCGAAAGGGCACTAGAGCCGCAATACACGATATCGCATAAAATAAAATTTGCACTAAAATCGCAATCCGCGCGGCTACGCAGCTCGTATTTTGGTGCGGCAAAGCCGCGACGCGCGGCGCTCTTCAAAAGGCCGTGCTTGTGCGCGCCCAGATTATGGCATTTAGTATCTCGTGAGGATTTGTGCCGGCATGCGCCTAGATTATGGCTTTTAACGTCCCGTAAAAGGCTATGACCGTGTGCATTTAAATCGCAATATCCGATGCTGCGCATGCCGCGTGAAAGATTATGCCCATGCGCACCGAGATCGCAGTGTTTAACAACATGCGAAAGCTCGTGTCGGCATGTATCTCGATCACAGAATTTAAGACCGCGCGTACCCTGATCACAGCGTTTAAGACTACGCAAGAGCTCATGCCTGCGTGCGCCTAAATCGCAGTATTCGGCGCTCCGCAATAGTCCGCGTCCGCACGCGCCTAGATCGCGATACGCGCCAAGGCTCTGCTTGCTCGCGCCCGGGCCGCAACGTAAGTTTAAATTTCGTGCGGAGCCTCCCTGCTTGCGCGCATTAAAGATAAAATTTCTATTCATAATAGCTCACCCCCCTAAACTGTTCGCTTACCACGCGCTCTTCGTACCGCTCGTCGCGCGCGCTTAGCGGCTCATCTAGGCTCACGACGCGTCTAAGCCCCATCCCTTTGGGCTCGAGCTCGATGATCTCGTGGCTTAGGCGTGTGGCTTCAAAGCGGTCGTGGGTCACCAAAAGGCAGGCAAGCCCCTCGCGCTCGATCTTTGAGACTAAAATTTCGATCAGCACGCCGCGCAGATCGCGATCCAGACCTACAAACGGCTCATCAAGCAGCACCAGATCGCAGCCGCTAAGGATCGTGCGCAAAAACGCCGTGCGCTTTTGCATGCCGCCGCTTAGCTCGCGCGGGAATTTATTCAGATCGCTCGGGCTTAGCCCGATCTTTGCGGCGAGGGCGTAAATTTCGTTCACGCCCGCGGGGCTAAAAATTTCGATATTTTTAAGCGCCGTGAGGTTTGGTAGCAGGCGGTTTTCTTGAAACAAAAAGCTGATTTTCTTAAAGCCGTTTTCGATCTGCCCGCTTTTTTTATCCTCCAGCCCGCAGACCAGCCGCAAAAGCGAGGTCTTGCCGCAGCCGCTGGGGCCAAAGAGCGTCTTTACTTCGCCCGCGCGGAGTCGCAGCGAAAAATCTGAAATTATAACGTCGCGCAGAATTTCGTAGCGCAGATTTGAAATTTTTAGCATCATCTGCTCCACGGCATCAGTAAAATTTGAAGCGGCTTGGTCACGAGATAATCGAAAAGCGCCGTAAAGGCTATGACTAGGCACACATATGCCATAACCTCGACCGTATCGATATTGACGCGTGCTTCGGCGATCTTTGCGCCGATGCCGTCGTTCGCGCCCAAAAGCTCCGCCATCACAAGCACCTTCGCGCCGTTGCTGACCGCGACATAGATAGCGGGAAGCAGCCGCTCGATTAGGTGCGGCGCGTAGAGGTAGCGCAGTTTTTTTAAAATTGAGCTTTTGTAGCTGTCGAAAAGCTCGGTGTATTCGGTGCTCACGCTAGCCATCGCCTGCGCCGCGGACGCAAAAGTCATCGGCGCGACGACGATAACGACGGTAAAAAGCACGCTTGTATCGCCGAAATGAAACCAAAATATCGCAAGCACGATCCAAACGATGGGCGGCGTCGAGAGAAGCACGGTAATTAGCGGGTTTAAAAAGGCTCGCAGGCTTTTAAAATACCCCGCCGCAAGCCCGCTGCAAATCCCCGCAAAAAGCGCGAGGAAGGTGCCTGCAAGCGCGCGTTTAAGAGACAAGGCCAGATCGTTTGCGGCGAAATTTTTTAAAATTTCGCACGCCTTAGAAAAAACAGCCGCAGGCTCCGGAAGAATAAGCGGCCCGTAAGCCTCGCTCGCTACCTGCCAGACGGCTACGAAAAAGCACACCACCCCCAAGCTCGCAAAGCCGCCCCATAGATAGTCTATGACGTAAAACGCGGGGTTTTGAGCTTTGCGAATTTTATCGATTTTTAGCATAGAAAAAACTCGTCCTTAGGCATCGCGCCGCCGATGAGCTTAGGGTTAAATTCCATCAAAATTTCATAAAATTTCAAAAGCTCGTCCTTGATCTCGCTAGGCTTTTTGACGCATAAATTCGACGTATCGATACTCATAAATATCGCAGGCGGCGGCGCAGGAAAGAAATTCGTCCCGATTGCTGCAGCGCTTTGTTTGTTCGCTTTGATCCACGCAAGCGCGTCTGTCAAATCGGCATTTAAAATTTCAAAATCCGCCTTTTTCGCGGCGTAAAAATCGGTATCTGCGATTATGCCCGCTTGCGGGATGATGGGCTTTACCGAAAACGCCTGCGCCCACATATCGCTTAAATTTGCCCCACGCTGCACGGCGATACCCGATTTTTTGCCCCTTAGGATCATAGCGCTTGCTAGCGGCTCGACCGTGATCGCGACGTCGTAGTCCTTGGCTAAAAACAGCTGCGCGCTCTCTGCAGGGCTGGCGGTGTAGTCGATGTTTAGCCCGCTGATGCCCTGCTTTTTCGCTATGGCTCGCACGATTATGTCTAGCATATCGTTTTTAAAAGGCATTACGATTTTTTTGCCCTTCAGCTGCGCAAATTCCGTTATCTTCTCGCCCTTGCTCATCACGAAATTTAGCCCCTCGGTGAGGATATTTACCATGCCGATCTTGCGCCCCTGATTTGCGAGGTTCACCCCCACGTTGCTAGGGCTCATCATGACCTTGTACTCGCCGTTTGCCACGCCCGCGCGCAGCTGATCGGGATCGCGCCAAAGCTCAAGCTTGGCATCGTATTTTTTGCCGATCTGCCCCTGCATGCACGCAACGCCGATGATGAGGCTAGGCATCGCAGGCGCGCCGTAGATAGTGAAGGCCTCCTTTGCAAAAAGAGGGCTAGCAAGCCCGCTAGCCGCCAACGCAGACGTTAGTTTTAAGAAATTTCTTCTTTGCATCTTCTCCTCTTTTCATTCCTGCCAAACGGCAAGATTTTGATAATCGATGTGCAATTATATCAAAAACAGGAGTGATTCGGTTTGATTAAGCTCAATAGTCCCTCTTTAAATTTTAATGCGCTAAAATTTAAAACGCCCCGCAGCGATAAAATTTTATGCTAAAATGGAGAAAATTTCAATCCAAGGACATAAAATGAGAAGCGACATCATCAAAAAAGGCTATACGCGTGCGCCGCACAGAAGCTTGCTAAGAGCGACTGGACTAAAGGACGAGGACTTTGAAAAGCCCTTCATCGGCGTGGCAAACAGCTTCATCGAGATCATCCCGGGGCACTTTTTCCTCAACAAATACTCCGAAATTTTAAAAGACGAGATCCGCAAAAACGGCTGCGTGCCGTTTGAGTTTAACTGCATCGGCGTGGACGACGGCATCGCGATGGGGCATGCTGGGATGCTTTATAGCCTGCCTAGCCGCGAGCTGATCGCAAACTCCATAGAAACGGTGATGAATGCGCACGCTCTAGACGCGCTCGTATGTATGCCAAACTGCGATAAAATCGTGCCCGGCATGGTAATGGGCGCGCTTCGCGTGAACGTGCCTACGGTTTTTGTTAGCGGCGGCCCGATGAAAAAGGGCTACACCAAAAAAGGCGAGCCGATCGACCTATCTACGGCGTTTGAGGCGGTGGGTAAATTTGAAACCAAAGAGATCAGCGCCGAGGAGCTAAAAGAGATCGAGTGCGCCGCCTGTCCGAGCGGAGGCAGCTGCTCGGGGATGTTTACGGCAAACTCGATGAATACGCTGTGCGAAGCGATGGGTATCGCGCTAAAAGGCAACGGCACCGTGCCTGCGCTTACGCCTGAGCGCGAGGCGCTTATCCGCAAGGCTGGACGTCGCATCTGCGAGATCGCGCTCGATGAAAAATACAAAATCCGCAACATCGTGAACGAAAAATCGATCCAAAACGCCCTAGTCGTCGATATGGCGATGGGCGGCAGCAGCAACACCGTGCTGCATATCCTAGCTATCGCGCGCGAAGCGGGGGTAAATTTGCAGATCGCGGGGCTCAACGAGATCAGCCGCAAGATCGCGCATATCGCCAAAATCAGCCCAAGCCTGCCAAATGTACATATGGAGGACATCGACCGCGCGGGCGGCCTAAGCGCCGTGATAAATGAAATTTCGCGCCGCGATAACGGGCTACTGGGTCTAGACGCACTGACCGTAAGCGGCGAAAGCCTAGGCGAGCGCGTCGGAGCTAGCGTCATAAAAGACGAATCGGTCATCCGCAAGGTCGAAAACGCCTACTCGCAGGTCGGCGGGCTGGCGGTTTTGTTTGGAAATTTAGCCGAGCAGGGCTGCGTCATCAAGACCGCTGGCATCATCGGCGAACGCAAATTTAGCGGCAAGGCGGTCTGCTTTAACAGCCAAGACGAGGCGATAGAGGGGATATCCGGCGGCAAGGTAAACAAAGGCGACGTGGTCGTCATCCGCTACGAAGGGCCGCGCGGAGGCCCTGGCATGCAGGAGATGCTAAGCCCAACGAGCCTAATCATGGGGCGAGGGCTAGGTGCTGACGTCGCTCTCATCACGGACGGCAGATTTAGCGGCGCTACGAGAGGGCTAAGCGTCGGGCACGTGAGCCCGGAGGCTGCCGAGGGCGGCATGATCGGGCTGCTGCAAGACGGTGATATCATCGACATCGACGTGGATAGATACGCGATCAACGTGCGTCTAAGTGAGGCCGAAATCGCCGCACGCAGGGCTAAATTTAAACCGCTTGAAAAACCGCTGCCGTATCGCTGGCTGCGAATGTATCGCAAGCTGGTAACAAATGCAAGCAACGGAGCGATTTTGGAGGCGTAGGGCGCCTTAAATTTTAAACATACCGCCGTAAATTTGAGCAAAATTTACAGCGTTTTTGTTAAATTTACGCGTAGGCTTTCGGCTCTAAATTTTAAAATTTAACCTAAGCGAACGCTTGATACGTATCAGTAGGCGCCAATGGGATATTTATTTGAAATTTTACTTATTACGCAAACAAGCC
>ERZ773043.837-NODE-837-length-17976-cov-10.997154_pt1 | contig 17976 bp, 10 predicted proteins | sample MGYA00580636_ERZ773043 | MGnify/ENA primary metagenome ERZ773043 (study PRJEB29015, sample SAMEA2737992) | human oral metagenome | biome: human oral; feature: human-associated habitat; material: dental | place: China | collected 2065 ...
ACGCTGCAAGACAGGGACGTCGGACAGGATGATCCGGCCATCCATCACGTCGCCCAAATGTAGATGATCGGCAGAGGCAACAGACTTTCCCGCTTTGCAGCATCCTGAATCACCCCGGCCCATCGCCCCTCTTGTGGACAATGCACAGCGCCGTCTCCCGAATGTCTTGATGAATCAGAGAGAGAGCTGCGGGCAGATTTCGGTAGAGCAATTCGATTCGGCCGATTTGCATAAAAGTCTCGGCCGTGTGCCGAAACTCCCGGCTGTGATCGAACAGCCGCCCCACATCATAGAGCTGCTTGATGATATTGATGTCAATCGAGAGGCGATGAGCTGATTCCCCCAAGATAAGCATCAGCGCAGAGCCACCTTTGAAACAGAAGGGACATTCGGCCAGTTTCAACATCTCCAACAGAGATAGTGCACGGATTACTTTTTCGATCAGATTGAGATCCTTGTACCGGGTGCGCGTGCGGCGACGGAGCGAATCTATTCTCCCGTCAGACAGGTTTTCTTGATCATCTGTTTTTCTGTTTGATGTAGTCTTCGATTTTCGCTTTGATGTTGCGACGGCCGGCATACCACAGTAATCGATCATTTCGATTGCTCCGTCAACCGCTTTTTTGTGCAAGGCCGCAGCGGCATCCTCTATACCTATAATAATGGTCGTCTGGCCGCTGATCCGAAGCTCGCCTGCCAAAACTTCCTGAACGCACTAGAGCGGATCCCGAAAGTCATCGAGACGCACGAGAGGGAGTTGGCCAAGACGAAGGAGCAGATCCCGGTCTTTGAGGCAGCCGCCTCAGGCGTCTGGCGGAAAGAGGACGAGCTACGTACGCTGAAGAGGAACGCGGCGGAGCTGGATCGGAAGATCGCGCTCTCACTTGCACCACTGACGACGGAAAAAGAGGGGCAGGCAGCGGACAAGAAAGTGGTCAGGCAAGGAAATGATCCTCGCCACCATCAAGCGGACAAAGTGAAGCAGGACGTAGCGAGTCGTGTGGTGATTGGGAAGGTAGGATGGAGATAAACAGGCGCCTGTTTATACTTTTTCTTCATGCCCTATTTCTTCAGCCCATCTATCAACTGTGCCCGCATCGCTTCATATCCAGCTTGGGGGTCGAACGGCCACTCCGGGTGAAGGATGTGTGTTATTGAAGGATATGTGCTATACAGATTGTAATTCTGAGAAGAGGAATTTTTCATTTTTCTTCTGAAGAGGCAAGCGACTTAACCTCATTAATCTGTTTGATATGGTTACCATAGAATTCAATAACATCTTCAATTACTCGGAAAAGTCACTTTCGGTAGCGACCGATGCTCCGCCTTCGTTTACTCTTTTCTACCAAGTCTGCTCGGGTTCAGAAAAGTTGAATTACCTACACTAAGGAATTAGTGACTTACCAGTGAAATACAAGACCTCCTCTCTGTTTACCAGACAGCATAAATTTATAAGAGTACCACGAGGGTGTTCTCTCTAAAAAGAGAAACGTCTCCTATGCGATCTAAAGTATTCTCGCTATCTTTGTAGCCGATTTCTCGGTTAGAGATCATTCAGTCAAATGAACTATAAAACATAATGGTACTAAAACAAAGAGAGAAAGTTTCGACTCCTATCAAGGAGTCGAGTAATGTTTCATTTCAGATAAACAATTATGTATGAGAAAAAAAGTTAGACGCAAAGCATTTGTGGCTGCGGTTTTGGTGGCATTGTTTTTGGCGGCATTGTTCCACGATGTACGCGCCTTTGGGGGCACATCGATTAAGCAGCCAGAAAATGTGAATCTTACAGAGCCATCTTTCGGCTCTGCAGTTGCCGTTAGTGATCTACTTGGGACTTGGACGGTCAACCGCGTGAAAGTCAAAAAAACGGTAGGAGGCGTCTCTTCGGAGAACACCTATTCGTCAGGACAGCGGTTTGAGACGTTTATTCCGTGCCCGAAGAAAGTAACGTTCTCGGCTGATGGAAATTCCGTGTTTGAATATGACAACGGAAAGACCGATGGCCCGTTTGAGTATACAGTTGAAGGGGATCAGATCAAGCGAATGATCATGGTCGCTGTATATACCTATAAGTATACGATAACGAACAGCGGAGAGCTTCAGTTGGTTACCTCCATTCGCCATGCTGGCGATTCAGGACCGGTGGAGGAAGAGTACACGTATTACGCAACGAAAAAGTAAGAAGAGATGAAGAAATTATTACTCAGGTCTTTCGGGGTGTTCATGTTACTCTTTTTGTTCAGCATACATCTTTTCTCGCAAGGTCAATCGACCACACAAGGAAAGGAGTTTTGGCTGAGCTATGGGAAGAATTACACTTATTCAGCCCTTCCGAATTTGTTACAGCTCCGAATTGTAGCCACAAAGCCCACGAAAGTAACGCTTATATATACGTTAGATAATTCGACAGAGACGATTAATGTGGCTGCTGGTGAGGTATACACACGTGTGTTTGATGCCAGCGATGCAGCTAAGATCTATAGTGATGCAACGGGAACCACCAAGAAATCGTTGCATATCATTTCCGACGAATTGATTTCCGTATTTGCCATCAATATTTATAAGCATACTACGGATGCGACGAATGTGCTTCCTGTAACCAACTACGGTAAGGTTTATCGGCATATGACTTATTCCGCTACAGGAAATGATGGATACACTTTGATCGCGGCTGAAAACGATACGCATATCACTGAGAACAAGACCTCAGTTGCCGTCTTGCAGAAAGGCGAGGTCTACAGTAAATATGTAAGTGGCGGAGATATGACGGGCACATTGATCACGTCGGATAAGCCAATCGCTTATTTCACGACCGCTTCATGCGTTAATGTGCCTAATGGAACGGGTGCATGCGACTGTCTGTTTCAGCAGCAGGTGCCGGTGCATTCTTGGGGAAATAAATTCCTCGTCCCGCTTACTAAGCGTGGTAAAGAGCGCATCCGCGTTGTTGCTTCACAAGATGGGACAACGATTACCCAGACGGGGGCGACAATTATTTCTCACCCGGGAACAGGTAGTCTCTCGCTGAATGCAGGGCAGTTTGTAGAATTGGAGGCGGCTCTTAGTGATGGCGGATGTTATCTCCAGTCAGACAAACCGATTGCTGTCGCGTCATTTCTAATGGGTTTGGATTATCCTGATCTGTATAAGAAAGGAGATCCGGCTATGGCATGGGTTCCGCCGATCGAGCAGACGGTGATGAACGTAGCTATTGCTCCCTTTATTGAAAAGGGAACTTCCGTTTTGGAGGAGCATCATGCGTTGATTGTGACTCCGACTGCTACGAAGAATGCTACGACGATGCGGATTGGGAATGGAGCTCCGAAGGCACTTTCAGGCGGAACATGGACGGATAATGTTCCCTCTGGTTTTTCGTTCTATTCTATGCCTTTAACGAATGAGACGGCTACCTATTATTTTGAAAATGCAGCCGGATTGTCCGTGATGGGCTATGGTTTAGGCCCGTACGAATCGTATTACTACCTCGCTGCCTCTTCCGCACGCCAGTTGAACCCTGCTTTCTACATTAACGATATCCACTTTGAAGATGCGAATGAGCAGACATATTGTGCGGGTGAGTTTAAGGTGAGAGGCGTTGCGCAAATGCAACTTGCCGGCGGCTCGGATGACATCACCTGGTTTATCGATAACGTGGAGCAGACCGCGGAGCGTGGCAAATTAGAATGGACGATTCCGTCGCTTTCGCTCAATACACCGCATGAGATTAAGATGGTTGTCAAAGCCGCATACAATGAGGTGTTTACGTTGACGACCAAGATCACAGTGGTAGATCCTAAGCCGCTGAAGATTTCGGGCGATCCCTATATCTGTCCGCCAGCTCAGAGCACGACGTTGAAGGCAGAAAGTGGCCCCGCGCGTTATCAGTGGTTTTTCAATGGAGATTCGATTCTCGGCGAAACGAAACAAGAATACACCGTCACCAAGGATAAAGCGGGTAAATACACCGTCATCGGTTATTATGGAAAATGCCAATCTCCGATGAGTGACACTGTGACGGTAATTGATGGTTGCAAAGCCATCTTGAAGATGGCTTACGATGGGAACGGCTACACAAGTGGTTCGGTTCCGTCGGATGAGAACAGCCCCTATCCCGATAATGCTGAAGTAACGGTGAAAGGTCGTGGTGACCTGGCTCGTACGGAAGCTGCGTTTATCGGTTGGAGCTTTACGAAGAGAGATGAACCAATCGCTGCAAAGAGCGATGTGCCCACCGACCTGAAACAGGCGGGCGACAAATTCCACATCTCATCTGACACGACGCTCTACGCTACTTGGGCAGTGGACAAGACTGGCCCGCAGGGCAAGAGCGATACGGTACCCGACTACCTGCAAAACGGAGTTACTTACAACGGGAACGGCAGCAACAGCGGTGCGGCTCCAGTGGATCCGAACCGTTACAATGCCAACACCGAAGTGACACTGAAAGGGCAGGAGAGTCTGAAGCGCGATAGCGCCGTGTTTATCGGTTGGAGCTTCACGCAGGCCTCGCTCGTTACGACACAAAGTGCCGAGCCAAGCGACCTGAAGCAGAAGGACAGCAAGTTCACGATCACAGCCGACACGACGTTCTTCGCTGTATGGGCGATAGATAAGACTGGCCCTGACGGCAAGCCTGATGACGTTCCCGACTATAAGCAGGCAGGTCTCGTCTATGATGGTAACGGTAACACTGGCGGCACAGTTCCGACGGATCCCAAGCGTTACAACGACGGCAACCCAGTGACAGTGATAGATAAAGGCTCCCTTGTTCACAAGGATGCCACATTCCTTGGCTGGCACTTTGAGAAAAAGTCGGTAGTTACGAAGAAGTCCGAGGTGCCAGACAGTATCCGGGTTGCGGGCAGCACGTTCGCGTACTCGCCGAATCGGTCTACACTTTACGCCGTATGGGGTGAAGACAAGACGGGACCGAACGGTAAGAGCGACGATGTTCCCGACTACCTGCAACACGGCGTCACTTACGACGGTAATGACAATACCAGCGGCACGGCTCCAGAGGATCCTAACCGCTACAATGACAATACCGAAGTGACCCTGAAAGGTCAGAACGACCTGAAGCACGACACGGCCGTGTTTATCGGTTGGAGCTTTAAGAAGGTGCCTGTGGTTACTTCACAAGCAGCTGAGCCGAACGACCTGAAACAGGCGAACGGCAAGTTTACGATCACGAGCGACACGACCCTCTACGCCGTATGGGCGATAGACAAGACTGGCCCGGGTGGCAAGCCCGATGGTAAGCCTGACTATGGCCAAAACGGGGTGGTTTACTACGGTAACGAAAACACCGGCGGCGTTGCGCCAACGGATGGCGCCCTCTATAACGATGGCGACGATGTGACCGTGAAGGAAAAAGGCAGCCTCGTTCGCGAGAAAGCCACATTCCTTGGATGGCTCTTTGAAGCAAAGCCCTTGGTGACAAAGAAATCTGAGGTGCCGACCGACATAAAGAAGCCAAATGACAAGTACAAGTACTCGAAGAACGCTTCTAAGCTCTACGCTGTATGGGCGGAGGATAAGACTGGTCCGAATGGAACTTCCGACGATGTGCCTGATTACCTGCAAATGGGTGTGACCTATGAGGGTAATAAGAGCGATGGCGGTGCTGCTCCAAAGGATCCTAAGCGCTACAACGATGGTGACAACGTGACCTTATTAGGCAAAGGCGATTTGACTCGCACTGAGGCAACGTTTATCGGCTGGAGCTTTAGCGCACAGGAGTTGATCAAAACGAAAGCGGAGCAAGATGCCGTAACCGATTTGAAGAAGCCGACAGAGACGTTTGCGATTACAACCGATACGACGGTTTATGCCGTATGGGCTGAGGATAAGACGGGCCCGAATGGAACCCCCGACGATGTGCCTGATTACCTGCAAATGGGTGTGACCTATAACGGTAATGAGAACACTTCCGGAACAGCTCCGAAGGATCCCAAGCGTTACAACAGTGGCAGCAACGTGACCTTATTAGACAAAGCCGATTTGGCACGCACTGAAGCTGCATTTATCGGTTGGAGCTTCACGCAGGCTCCGCTCGTTACGACACAAAGTGCCGAGCCAAGCGACCTGAAGCAGAAGGACAGCAAGTTCACGATCACAGCCGACACGACGCTCTTCGCTGTATGGGCAGTAGATAAGACCGGCCCGAGCGGTAAGCCTGACGGCAATCCTGACTATAAGCAAGCCGGTGTGAAATACTTTGCCAATGGTGCCACTGGTACTGTGCCGACGGATGACAACCTCTATAACGATAGCAGCGACGTGACCGTGAAGGATAAGGGCGATTTGACGCTTAGCAACACCATGTTCCTTGGCTGGCTCTTTGAGCAAAAGAGCGTGATTACCAAGAGAGCCGATGCGCCGGACGAAAGCGACTTGCTGAAGGCTAACGCTACGTTCAAATACTCGAGTGCCCACTCTAAGCTCTATGCCACATGGGCTGAGGATAAGACCGGCCCGAATGGCCATAGCGACGAAGTGCCTGACTACCTGCAAATGGGTGTAACTTATAACGGAAACGGTGGTACGGGTGCCGCACCCGTGGATCCTAACCGTTATAATAAGGATGACCAAGTGACCGTGAAGGGACAGGGTGATCTGAAGCGCGATCGCGTTGTGTTTATCGGCTGGAGCTTTACCCAAAAAGATTCGATCACATCGAAAGCTGAAGAGGATAGTATAGGCTTAATGAAGCCCAATGCAACATTCCCCATTTCGGCTGATACGACCCTCTTTGCCGTATGGGCTAAGGATGCAAATAATAATGGCATCCCGGACTACGATGAGGTGTATGTTACATGGCATCCGGGTGCTCAGCTTAGGAAGTTGGGTAAGCCAACCCCGAAGGCTGTAGCTAAAGGACCGTATAAACTTACAACCCAAGGTTATTCTGTACCTGGTTGGGTGCTGATAGGATGGTCTAACCTGAGGACGTCGCCTGTGAAAACTAAGGCAGTCGAGAGCAGTATAAAACCTCTTTCTAAGGTGGGCGAATCTATCCTTATTGGAGATCAGGATATGACGTTGTACGCCGTATGGGCGATTGATCAAAATAACGATGGGGTGCCAGATTACAGAGACAATGCAGGCCAATTGAAGTCAGGCCGTGCTTCCTTATTAAGAGGAAATTCTGAAGAACAGGATAAAGCCTCGTTTGAGGCGACTGAAGTACGCGTATGGGCGCATGAAGGAATGCTCTATATCGAGTCTGACCACTATACGCGTGCCGATATCTACACCCGGAGTGGTGCGTTGTATCAACGGATCAACGTAGCCGAAGGGCTAACAAGCCAACCGCTTGCCTCGGGCTTCTATGTAGTGGCTATCGATGGTAAGCGTTATAAAGTACTTGTGAAATGAACAACTGTAATTGAATTATGATACGAACGAGAAAGAAGTATTGTATATGGGCTTTGGCAGCAACCTTCGGGTTGCTGTCAGCCCTCAATTTGGGCTCGCTGCATGCTGCTGACGTAAAGTGGCATCCCGGTGCTCAACAACGTCGGGTTGGCAAGGTGAGGACTGAAACTGTATCTGTAGGCAAGTATCAGCTTACTTCACAAGGCTATGCTGTACCCGGCTGGGTGTTGATTGGGTGGTCTAACCGGCGGACACCGCCGGTGAAAACTCGAGCGGTGGAAAGCCAAGTGCAGCCTTTGTATCGATTGGGTACCGCGTTTGATTTTTCACAAGACACGACGCTATATGCCGTTTGGGCAATCGATCAAAATAATGATGGTACCCCCGATTATCGGGTTCAGGCTGGGCAATTGCCATTAGATCCAGTATGGATTCAAAAGCGATTAGATGAGTTGGAGGCGAAAAGGCGGGCCGCTGAAGGCGGTACTGCCCATCACAGCAGCCTCCGATCAGCACCTGTTTCCCTTCCGAAATGGGATATCAACGACGATATCTTGGCCTATAAGGACAAGGTCTATTTCGTGGGCTGTACATATAATGGGGATACTGTGGCTAAGCATCGCATAAGAGAGAATATTATTTCTTGGAATTATAACTGGAATGCTTTTGGAAAAGGCAATAAGGATTCAATATATGCCACGCGAGATATGGAGCTTGTTTTTGAGTATGGCGGTGTATTAGAAGATACCTGCTTAGTGGGAGGAAGACCTAAAGACGCTCAAAAAAAGCTCAGACGTATTCCATTCCCAAAGGGTACGCCCCCTTCAGATTCTAAAGTGTCTGACTTGTTTATGTATGATCCGTTGCAGTTCACTGAAATTAAGGAGGACGGTGAAGCTGTATTGAAGATGTATTTCGTTAAGGCTGGAACTGATACATTGGCAAATGACACGAGTTATTGGTCTGCGACTGAATTGACGAATTCATGGAGGTTTGCGAGACCCGATCTTCCGAAATTGTATCCACATCCTTTCTATAATCCAGAGACGGGCGAGCCATCTGATACGTTCACAGTTCGGTTTCAGATCTATAACGAGCCAAAGTTTGCAGCTACGTCGATTAATACAGATATCCTTTATGGCGATACGATCTATTTGAAATATGCTCATCTGAGTGGTACACCTACGAAGTATATGATGCGGAGCTTCGATGGAGGCTGGAATTGGCACCCGGCCAATTCGCCCCTGACCGATGTGGAAAGAGATTTGCTTCAGGGCGATAGTGTACGTGTCTGTCTGCGGCAGCTTGATAAAGAGGTTGGATATGCAGCTAATTTGAAGGCCGGTTATTTAGATTCTGAACGATTTAATAGACAGGAAGTGATTGCTGGGCATGGTGCTAGTTCAGAGGAACTGTCAGAGTTTACAGATGAATGTGCAATTGCGTATATTAAAGCGTTCTATGATAAAGCAATCGTAGCAGGGATTCCGGAGGATACCATAGCATATTATCATGATAGCGACATGGGTCTCACCCCTGCATGGGGTACTCTTTCTGATAAGGAAAAATTTGGCAAAACCGGGCATTTTCAGCAAATATTGGATGAGATGCTCCCTCCTCCAGCAATAACATCACCCACCCATGAGATTATGAATCGTTTGCAGATTGCTGCTGCCGATTATGATAATAGTAAACTTGATGCTGCTATAGATGCTAAAGTCGATAGGGATTTTAATACCGTGTTCGGACAACGATTGGCAGATGCAATCCCCACCCCCGCTTGGTGTCGGAATGAGCCGTATTGCTTCTATGTACGTAAGGGTGCGGTTCCCATCATTGAACGCACGGTGTTCATCCCGCGTGTAGAGGGTGTCACGGTGCTTACGCCCGAGTTGGGGCAAAACTCCGTGCGGTCGCAGAAGGATTTCACCTTCCGTCTGAAGTACGCGGGTAAGCCTATGAAGGTCATTGCCAAGCGGATGATTGATGGCCGCGTGATCGGAGAAGTCACAGGCACACCGAACGCGGATGGCGAATATGAATACTTGATTCGTCGCGTAATGCAAGACATCACGTTGGAGTTCACGAGTGCAGACGCCAATACGCTTGTAGATCAACCGTCCGTATGGGCTTACGGCGGTGCGCTCCGCATCCGCTCCCCGAAGGAAACCACGGTACGTATTTACTCGGCCTCGGGCCTCTTGGTGAAGCAGGTGGCAGTACATGGCGACACGACGGTGCCTCTCTCCGCCGGTCTCTACATGGTTGTCCTCAGCGATGGCACGACGCATAAGGTGATCGTTCAGTAAGGTAACGCAATACACACACTATGGTTACGGCCTCGCCTTCCCCAGCGCGGCGCGGCCGGGATAAGAAAGAAGCGGGCATACCGACAGAAATGTGCGGCGTGCCCGCTTCTGTTGTTGTACGGAGGGGGAGGGATAAGTATTGTCAACGGGTGGAAGTCCTCAAGTCACTTTGATAACTGGGAGGCTTACCGCTGTTCTACGATGAGAGGGCGTTGTCGTTCAATCAGCTACCATTCGGGCTACCTATAGTATGAAGGTTGATCGGCTCCGTCAATGTAGTCGATAACCTGCGTGGGCGGAACCGAAAGATTATGGATTGTATTACAACTATGACGTTACACCGAGAAGTTGATCAAGAATTAGTCTCTTAAAATGGTAGCTGTGTAAAGGCAACGTGTAAGTGAATTGTATTAGGCAGGCTGAAGGGATGAAAGTCCCTTGGCCTGCCTGATTTTCGTATAGATGGACGGAAACTCCTCCTTTACTCACCCCTTCATCAGCCCCTGTAGCTTCGGGTCGGCTTTGATACGGGCGATTTCGGAGTCGACGAGCGAGAGGATCTCCTGTTTGATTTGGCGATAGTTCGCATCGATGGAAGCCTTCATCGTGTCGCCTCCCGAGGCGTCGCGGAAGTCGGCTATGACGGGGATTGGGCGGTAAGACTTCATCTCGGCTGACACTTTGGCGGTATCGACCACAATCTCCGCGTGGAAGATCTTCTGCTCGATGCGCTCGTCGAAGTTGTCGGAGACGGCGCCGACAAACATGCCCTGCGTCAGGTTGCTAATCTTCGACGCCGGAATCAGGCTGTCCATTTGTGTGTTGATCGAGGTGGAAACGTCCTGCCGATTGATGGAGACGGACTGCCTTCTTTGCAGGACTTTGCCGAACCGTTCGGAGAGCGTCTTGGCAGTTTCTCCCACCACCTGCCCCGAAAACACATTCCCGACCGTGTTCTGAATCACCCGACTTTCCTTTTCACCGTAGTCGCGCGTGAGCTGCGAGAAGTCCTGAAAACCGAGGCAGACAGCCACCTTGTTACTGCGCGCCGTGGCGATCAGGTTGTCGAGACCGCGGAAGTAGATCGTTGGTAGCTCGTCGATGATGACCGAACTTTTGAGCTGCTTTTTCTTGTTGATCAGCTTCACAATGCGGCTATTGTATAGCCCGAGGGCGGCCGAGTAAATGTTCTGCCGGTCGGGATTGTTGCCCACGACTAAGATCTTTGGCGACGCGGGATTGTTGATGTCGAGCGTGAAATCGTTGCCCGTCATCACCCAATAAAGCGCGGGCGAAATCATGCGCGAAAGCGGGATTTTGGCGCTGGCAAGTTGGCCATAGGCTAAGCACCCGGCGCCTTGCCATTTGTCACAATGGTAGGTTTCCAAGCACTCGCCTCCGAACCGTGCATACAGGTCTCCCCGTACACGGCTCTCCACCTTATCATTCAGTCTGACTTTCTCCCCGAATGTATTTTGTGATGACATGCAGAACATACTGCTAATGTTTTACGGTTACGAGAAATCATTTTGATTTCCCAATCGCTTTTACCTTTCAAGTCTTTGAGTTTACGGACATGGTGCATTTCAAGATGATCTGTTGCTCCGCAGTTTTCACATACTCGTGCACTTAATCTTGCAATAAGCCCATTTCTGCCACCCGTTATAGCGACTGTGTTAGGTAGTCTGTCATTCAAATATCGGTTCGGTAGTTCCTTGCGTTTGAAACCTTTGTCGTAAAACTCACGCTTGACCTCATATCCCTTTTTATTTGTGTATGGTATGGAGAACACGCCGTTCTTCTTGTACTTCGCAATAATTTTCTTTTTTGAAGTAGTGTATTTGGCGGCGTATGTCTTGTACATACTATACTCCATAATATGATAGAACGAGTCAATAACCGGGCTGTTGTTCGCTATCGAGTAGTAGTTATAGAACCCCATAATTTCAGCGTTATATTGGCTTATAATCTCCAAATCATCAAGACATCTCATATATGAACGACCTTTTGGCTTCCAAACCTCTTTCCCATTTTGCCTGACAATCTTTACAGCATCATATTCAAGAAGTTTCTTTCTCATCGTCTCAGTTGTTACATATAAGACAATCTTGTGGTCTAATGACCTTGTCAAATGACCGTTCTTGTCTCTGCGTGCATCATTGGACTTCGCTGTAAAGACATCATATCCAAGAAATTTGGCATGTTTTCTTGCATGGGTAATCAGCGTTTTTTCATCAGATAGTTCCAATTTCAATTTGTCAGCCATAAATTGCTTTATGTCCTCTTTGATTTGGATGCAATCTTGTTTACTGCCAATTACTCCAATCAGAAAATCATCCGCGTATCTTATGTATTTCAGTCGTTTGATACTATCATCCATTTCATCGGCGGCAGGATAGTTCAGTCTCTCTTTGACAATTCCTCTGATTTTAGCTAACAACAGCTGACGTGTTGTTTTATCAACTGTGTTTCGTAATTCCGCAACTAACTTGGCTTTACGTTGCCCCAAACGTTTTACAATCGGATTTTCCTTACGTCTTTTCCCCTTATTGAAGTGCTTGATGTAGGCCTTGATATACTTATCAAACTTGTCAAGGTAGATGTTAGCCAGTATGGGGCTGATGATACCACCTTGCGGAGTTCCACTGTATGATTTGTGGAATACCTGATCTTCCATATATCCTGCATTCAGGAACTTTCTGATGAGTCGAAGGAATCGCTCATCAGAGATTCTTTCTGACAGAATGGCTATCAGTATTTCGTGGTTGATGTGATCGAAGAAGCCTTTGATGTCTCCTTCAATAAACCACTTCGTACCGTTGAATGACCGTTGAATGCTTGAAAGTGCAGTTTGCGGACTTCGTTGTGGTCTGAAACCATGCGAAGTGTATTCAAAACTGCCCTCGTAAATAGCTTCTAAGATCATTCTGACAACCTCCTGAAGAAGTTTGTCCATCAATGAGGGAATGCCTAGCGGCCTCTTCTTCCCATTTTGCTTTGGAATATAAACTCGCTGTGAGGGTTTCGGCTGATACGTCTCATTTTTAAGCGTATCAATCAACTGCTCAATATGGGACACACTGAAGCCGTCAACGGTTTTCCCGTCAACTCCCTTTGTCATATTGCCTTGTTTGGCGTATATGTGCTGGTAGGCTATGTAGTACATCTCATCATTAAACAGTATCCGATACAAACGTTCAAACTTGTATTCCAAGTCGGAACTATGTTGCGTCAGACTGTTTAATATCTTCTCTGGATTTCTTTTCATGTCTCTCACATTTTCCGAGATAGGACATTAAACGATAAAGCTGCTTCCCTTCGCCATGTACAAGGCTTTCCCTTGCTCAGACTACTTATGGAAGCTCTGTTGCCATATGGGTTTCCCCACTTAGGCAATCCCCGTTAAAGCATATAATAACTATTGGCATGATAGATTGTCGGATACGACTTTCGTCCTTTACTATGTATGTAGTTGCTCTGTGATAAGTTCTTTTGCCCAATCGACCTCCAAGGAGAAGTTGGGTATCACAGCATAACGTCTGTAACTGTCTTCCGTTAAGGCTTAACCATCGAGCCGCTCGGACTATCGTTCAACCAGTATAGGCTTTATCCTCATATCTATCTTTTCACCTCGCCACCCGGGGTCAAGACTTGACAGTTCGTCCACTCGTGGCTTTGCCGACATGCTACACTCCCCATCGTCTTTCGTTGAATGGATAAGTCGGCTAGTGATAGGTTATTATTTCAAAGAACACGAACCTAATAGCTTGCCAAAGCTATATTTATTATATGCCCTTACGGGCGCACTTGCAATTGATCCTGCGCATTGCCTTCCCACGCGTCCATAAAGGGCGAGAGGTAGTTGGCGAGTTCGTCGTAAGACGTCAGGATTGGGAAAATCTGCGCGTAGGGACGGTTCAGAAATTCGACCGCATGTGGGAAGGTGCAATAGCGGCCATCCTCGTAAATTCTGAGGAACCAAATGATGGCCGCCAGCAGGATAATCGGTGATTCGACGAAGAAATCGCCTTGCTTTTGAATATCGGGTAAGGCGGGGACATTGCTGCCCCTTTCTCCCCTAAGAACCGTACGTGAGAGTTTCCCCTCATACGGCTCAAGCAACTCATAACTTCTATTTGTACATAGAAATCGGCTCATACTTACAACTTTTGCGTTTACTTCTCAAGTAACAGGTATTGTGTACAAGTTCGCGAACAATCTTTCCGTCAATCGCTTTTTCATTGACGTTCCATGCTTTTGTTCGGTCGATGGGCTTGCCACAAAGCGGACATGTCCGTCCCTGTTTGTTCCATAAACATAGGAGAGACTTCCTCCCTTTCAGCGTTTCAAGCATCAACTGCGTTTCGCGTTTTTGGAAGTACAAGTCATACTCTGGGTCAAACGGATTTGCGTCGCCCTTGATTTGCTTGTACTCCGTGTAGTGAACATCGGCAAGTCGTTTGAGGGCGAGATAGTCCTCATGACCTTTCTTTCCTTTATACACTACAGCGAAAGTCCATTTCCTGCCACGGAGATTGTGCCAGTATCTGTCGTTGACCCAAGTCCTTTTCTTCTTTGGGTGTCGACGCAAGGCCCATTTCCTCGTAACATTAAAAATGTGATTGTCACAGTTGTGAAAAGCTTCGGTTGATGCACCATAGCGATAATAATTGCCCCATCCCGTGACGATCGGGTTGAGCATTCTTATCAGCGACTCTTGCTTGCACATCCGATGCCGTCTCACGATCTCACTTATCTTCGCCCTAAAGCGTTTTTGTGCTCTCTTTGACGGTGACGTGTACAACCTCTTGTGAAACTTACGGATGTTGAATCCGAGGAAATCGAAGCCGTCCTGGATGTGCGTGATGGTGGTCTTTTCATCGGAAAGTGTCAGTCCACGCTCCTTTAAGAAATCAACCACCAACGGTTTGACCTCGTTCTCCAAGAGTTCCTTGCTGTAGCCTGTGATGATGAAATCGTCCGCATAACGTACAAGATTCACCTTGTAGCGGAAAGTCTTGTAGTTGATGAAACGTCTCTTGAATCTCTCAGCCAACAGCGTCTGAAGTCCGTCAAGTGTCATGTTCGCAAGCGTGGGCGATATAATACCGCCCTGTGGTGTCCCCTCTTCCGTCGGGTATAGACCACCTTTGAAGACAAAACCACATTTTAGCCATTTGGCAAGAATCCCCTTATCCATAGGGATGTGGGATAGCAGCCAGTCGTGGCTGATATGGTCGAAGCAGCCCTTTATATCTCCCTCCAGAATCCATTCGGGGGAGTGCTGACGGTTAAGAACGGTATCAATCTGTCGAATAGCGTCCATCGTCCTACGTCTCTTTCGGAAACCATAGGAGAATCTGTCGCCCGTCGTTTCAGCGATTGGTTCAAGTGCCATCAGATATAAGGCTTGCATAGCCCTGTCTTTCATCGTTGGAATGCCCAACGGTCTGAGTTTACCGTTGCTTTTCTTGATGCAAACCCGTCTCAGCGGCTGTGGTTTATAGCCGCGTCTGCGGAGTTCGCTTATTGCTTTGAATTTCCGCTTGGGAGAATCCCAAAGGGCCTTGTCAACCCCCGAGGTGTTCTTTCCCTTGTTGGAAGTAACTCGCTTTACCGCCAAAGCCTTGGCATAAAAGGAGTGAGTAAGCAGCCACTGCAAGGCTTTCACCTTGTTATGCCTGCCTTCTTTCTGAGCCTTTACAATACGCGCTTGTAGCTTTTGGACATACTGCTCGCACCTGAGCCAGTCTATACTGCCCCAATTGCTTGGCCTGCTGTCAGTAGGCGCACACGATTTCTTGTTGTTCTCGTTCATTTGCAATTCTACTTTGAAAAGTTCTGAAAGCTCTCTTGTAAAGAGTTACCTCACACGGAAGTCTGCCCGCTTTCGCGTCGGATGATGTCGTCTCTGCCACACGTAACCGAGGCTCAATCCGTATCCACTCCATTACAGAGCGGCATTCGCTTTTTCCGTTATCTTATACCTGCACCCCATTTCGGTTCGCCTTACGGTTCACTTACCTGCCCAGAGCAGGAGAGATACAGGCTTGCCACGTTCCACATAGATAACTGTACGAGTAGGGTAGGTTCTGTCAGTCCACCGGCAGTGCTTATGTCCGTGTAACCCCAAATTGGGCAAGGGTTATCCGACTGCTTACCATTTTGGTGAGAGCCCAGCATCTTTGGCTCCTTCAAACCTCACGATGGCTATAAACAGTTCGCATGTGCTAACCATACTACTCAGCCAAGCCACTCGGCGGCACGATACTAACCGCCCTTGACGTCCCCTCACGGTTCTGTCTCATCCTTTTGGGAAAGTGTACCTTGTCCGATAGGCTCAACACACCATATCGCTATTGGTGCATCCTATCGTAGGCTACCGCTGACGGAACAGCGGGCTAAAACTGTCTTATATGACATCTTAGCAATTATCTATGTGACTTCGTGTCACACCCAACTTTTGTTCAAATTGAGCATGATGGTGTAGGCTGCTTCATAGGCGTCGGAGATGTCTGTCATAAAGTCAGGATGGATCGGATTGCAACGGTGCGAGCGGCGTGGATCGTCGAAGTTGATGACGAAAAACTGCGGCTTGACGGGGTACGCATCGAGGTGCTGGCGCAGATGATTGTAGGCGATTTCGGACAGGTCAGGAAATTTATAATGTAGGCTAAGTAGCCGACGCCGTGCCATATTACTATGGTCGGTTTTCGAAAACTCGCCTCCGAACCGGACGTACACCTTCCAGCGTATCCGGCTCTCCGCTTCGATATGCAGTTCAAATCGTTCCATAATGAATCTTTTTATGACAAGTTCCACAAAGTGCAATGGTTTTCCTTTTCCGTGCAATCATGTGTCGTTCCCAAGGCTCTTTATTTTGAAGATTCTTGAGTTTACGTACATGATGCATTTCCAAATGCCCCTTAGCACCACATAATTCACACTTTTCTGCTTTCAACCTGTCCATAAGACTGGTTGTGCTGGTGTGCATTATGAATTTGGGAAGTATGTCTATTTTCTTATCCTTTGATGGCTTTTGGCGTTTGAAACCTCCTTTATAGAAGTACTCTTCCTTTTGTTTGCCTGCTTTGTTCTGATACTTGACGCAGAATATTCCGTTATGCTTGTATTTTTTGCATATCTTCTTTACTTTGCTTCGATACTTGGCTGCAAATGTTTTGTACATACTATACTCCATGATATAACCGAAATTGGAGAGCTGGTCTGCGCAATTAACAGCTATGCCGAAATAATTGTACAAGCCTCTAATTTCAGAATTATACCTGCGCAGGATTTCCAAATCATCGTTGAAGTTCAGTTCGGGTCTTGCTTTCGGTTTCCATATTTCCTTGCCGTTGTGTTTCTTTATTTCTACGACATCATACGCAAGAAGTTTCTTCTTGACCGTATCTTGGGGAATTTTTATTTCCACCGTCTTGTTCCGACTTCTCTTTTTACGACCGAGGGAATCCCGTTTGGTTTCCATGCACTTGCGGTTTCTGATATGAAATCCAAGAAATTTTGCAGGTGTTTCCGAATGGGTTATCAGTGTCTTTTCATCAGACAATTCCAATTTTAGTTTGTCGGAAATAAAATTCTTTATGTCCGATTTGATTGTCATCGCATCTTCTTTACTGCCTATAACTCCACACAGAAAATCATCCGCATATCTCACGTATTTCAATCTCTTATAATTGCAGTCCATATCATTCTTCTGGGGTCTGCAACATAAGATTATCATATTCCCGTATCTGCTCTACCAGCAGTTTTCTTTCTTCAAGATTTACTGCTGATTTCAACGCCTTTCTAGCTCGTCCTTTCTTACGTTGGTAGTGTCTGTACTGTGGGTTCACTTCTTTACGGACATTCTTGTCGAATTCTGCTTCATACTCCGCCATATACTTGTCTAATTTATCAAGATAGATGTTGGCAAGTACAGGGCTGATGATGCCACCTTGCGGTGTCCCGTTATATGTGTGAAAATATTCCCAATCTTCGATGTACCCTGCATTCAGGAATTTACGGATAAGCCGAATGAAACGGACATCATTAATGCGTTCTTCAAGGATTCCTATCATCACATCGTGATTGATGTTGTCAAAGAACCCCTTTATGTCGCCTTCGATATACCATTTCACCCCACAGAATGATTTTTCAATCTGTTTAAGGGCAGTGTGGCAGCTCCGTTGGGGACGGAAACCATGCGAAGAGTGTTCAAAACTCTCCTCGTATATGGCTTCCAATACCATTTTAACCACCTCCTGCAATAGCTTATCCTCCGTAG
>ERZ773043.841-NODE-841-length-17929-cov-26.738503_pt1 | contig 17929 bp, 24 predicted proteins | sample MGYA00580636_ERZ773043 | MGnify/ENA primary metagenome ERZ773043 (study PRJEB29015, sample SAMEA2737992) | human oral metagenome | biome: human oral; feature: human-associated habitat; material: dental | place: China | collected 2065 ...
ATCAGGACGCTAGCATTAATTGATACTATATGCAGTAATACATTTTTATAAATAGCGCGTACTACCAAACGGAATCTTGGTGCGAACCGCCTCGGTATTAAGCGTACTAGCAGCGTGAATAGTCCGAGCGCCGTAACGCTGATTAATCTCGTCAATCGCCCAAGTGGTTTGCTGCTCGCGCGCTAATTCGTCGCCAAACAAACTCAGTTGATCGCTGGTGCTGTTATACAGATTATAACAATGTACGCCTATCTCGCGTATATCGCCAGCTGGCGCCTGGCAGAATAGCTCTTCGGCAACATTCCACAACGCAGCATCGCTAAACATTGGCAGCGGCGCTAAATATTTACGCTGCCAGTAATTACCCGCGCGTCCCCAGCGTCCATTATTCGACGATAGTTTTGAGCCGCTACCCGCGCCCGCCATCCGCACATAAATACCGACGCCGCGCGCCGACTTGCGCTGCGAACGCAATTTTTGTCCGACTGCCTCAACTAAATTATGCAATCGAGCGGCTATTTGCTGCCGCGGCATATTGCACTCCTCTAGTACGTATTGACGGCCGCATGTTTTAACGTCGCTTATCAAATCATCGACTTCCCAGCCATGCAGACGTTGATACCATTTTTCACCATTAATACTATGAAAAGCAGTATGAAGCGCCTCTGGCGATGATTCATACATTTGCAGCGGCGTAAAAATACCCACCGCGTTCAGCCGCTGCTCGTTGTGCCGCGCAATTCCCGTTAGATCGCGCAAAGTTAAGCTAGCTAACACCGTTTGTACATTTTGCGCCGTCACGACATCAAGCCCGTCAGGTTTGTGCAAGCTAGCCGCCATCTTGGCCCAGAAACGGTTAGTGCCGATACCGATATTACAACGCATGTACGAGCCTACTTCGGTACGCAATCGCTGCTTTATCTCTTTACCGATGGCTTCTAAACCGCGCGACCGCATCGATTCGGGCGCTACTGCAAAATCAATTATACCTTCATCAATGCTTTTCATTACCACCGACGGACTGTAGCTGTTCATAATTCGTAGCAGCTGCCGATATACCCAGCGATACTTCGGCGGATCGCTGTCGAGCGCTGCTAGCTCGGGACACAGGCGTTTAGCCTGGCGATATTTCATACCAGCCCTAACACCGTAAGCCTTCGCTTCATAGCTCACAGTGATAACCGAAGTGTTCTCGACCAAACGATTAACTACCGCCACTGGCAGCCCGCGCAGCAGCGGCCGCGACTGCTGTTCAATAGTCGCAAAACAACTATTGAGATCTATATGCATAATCAGCGGTAATGTTTGACTATGTCCTAAGTTTAAGCCATTCGAGAAGAATTGCTTTCTTTGGCTAGCTGATTCAGCCATGCTCCGCCTCGCGCGTCAATCGCCAAGTCAACCGCTCGCTATCGAATTCCAGCCGATAATCAGCTTGCCCGTCCGTCACATCAAAAATATGCATCGTTCGCCGTCCTTTAGCTACTGGATGCCGCAAACCTAGCTCGCTTACTTCAACCTCACGCCCATTCGGACGTCTAAACCGCCGCGGTACGCACAATTCTAAACCGCTGCCAAACGTCGCAATAACTTCTACTCGTTCATTCAATTCTAGCTCATCGTTCACGGCAAAATTATAGCACAGAATAGCAAACCGCCCTTGACACAGAAGAGCGGCTCACTAGAGAAGTACGGGAAATATTTCTCGAAGCATATTGTCCGCCAGCTTCATTAAATTATCCTTAAAAAGCCCAGCTTGCCACCGATTACTGTTATCTGCTATAATCTACAGTGCTTTACTCTTGCGGCACTGTAGCTCAGTTGGTTAGAGCGTAGGACTCATAAGCCTAAGGTCACTGGTTCGATCCCAGTCAGTGCTACCAAAGTATGATTTTTAGCCTCTTCGGAGGCTAATTTTTTTATTAACAGATAAGATCCTATCTCTCGCATGGTTCCAAAACCCGTTCCAGTATCGTACAGAATCCCATTTGGCGCGGTAAACTGTTGTACGAGCTTTTTCGCAGAGGTGTCGGCATGGTTCCAGAAAGTTTCCGGGTCATCAATAAATTGCATTGCGTTATCGATGATTGACTAATAGTTCTCTTTATATTGTTCAACTTCATCCAATTCTTTCCGCAGTGATTTGATTTCATTTTCATTGGCCGGCTTCTGTAAATCTCTTTCATCAATTGATATTTTATTTTCGATAAACTTCTTATTAATCTGAAAAGCAAACTCCTCAAGTCTAGAAATCCTTGCGGTAAGATCACTACTTGTATTGATTGCCTGCTCGAATTGCGCGTTCCACTACTGGACAACGACTTCCTTAAATAGGCGCGAGACACCATCATTTAGAGGCTTTAGAGAGCGCAATAAAGCCCGAAAATCATCATGAGCCTTATCTAGACTAACCGCAGGCGAAACACCTGTAATTTTCTTACGGCAGCATGGCTGTGCACAATGATATTGAGGATAACTACCTCCGTTCCCTTTTGGCACACTCCCCAAAAGCGGGTGCCCACATCTGGCACACAATAAAAATCCACCCCTAAGAGGGAACATATCATCACCGTGTAGGAAATAGTTGTTAATGGTGCCATCTATAATCTCTCTGTTTTTCTTAATAACTTCAAGAGAAACTAAAGCCTCGTGCAAGCCTTTATTCATCTTGTCGCTTAGCTTGCTTGTGGTATAGCCTGCGTAGAAGTAATTTGCGAGTATTTTCTTAATCGCATCTGTCGTTTTCTGCTTGCCTGATCGAGACTTGATCCCACGTTCAAATGCGTAACTGGCTATTTGCGTATAGGTCCATCCACCTTCGGAGAACTTCGTCAGTACATCTTTTACAATCGGACCCATCTCCTCGTCAATTACCACATGGTCATCAATCTTTTTATATCCCACACCTACATCGTGAAACCAACGGCATTGCTCAACGGCGCTCGCATACCACCGACAGTTCTAATGGCACGGATGTCGTTATCAAATTGGGCAGCTGCGGCCAATATAGCTTCTAGAAATAGTCCCACAGGATCATCATCGATCGGTTCAGTTACAGATGCTATTCTCACACCATAGCGACTCAAGGCAACCTTTATACCGTAATAGTCACCCAAATTACGAGACAATCGATCTATTTTCCAGATATAGAGAACATCAACTTCGTTCTTATATGTACGCACATATTCTAATAATCGTTGCAGCTCTTTTCGATCAGTCACCTTTGCCGACTCACCCTCTTCACGAAATATACATTCTTCGGGTATTGCAACATCATCTTTGTTGGCAGTATTGCGACACTCGCGGACCTGAGAATCTAGGCTAGTGCGTTCAACCTGCTCTTTTATTGAAACACGAACATACATTAAACCCTTCATAGCTATTATTATAGCTAAATTGAACTAATAAATATATTAAGTTATAGATTAAATCGAAATACTTTGAGCAATAAATCCTCTGGTAATGAGATCCAATTTAACAATCATGTCTTTAACTTGATTATCGTTTAGTTCTTTGAAATCTTTTCCAAGTAATTTGCGAACTTCTTTGACAGTAATAACAAGGTCATCACACATAACGGATTTACCCTTCTATTGTTTTGTTTTCTCGCGTTCATATTATTATGCTATCGATAAGCATAATTACTCACACGAGAAGATTTTTATGTATTTAATATGCCCTTGATAAAAGAGTTATAGTATTTTCTAAAATCATTTATATCAAACATAGTAGGGCTTGCATTGTATCCATCTAGTCGCCGGTTAATGTAATCGCTATATACTTGCGACATCGACCTCCCGTATATGACCCTTTGCTTATAGATACAGTATTATGCAAGCCATGTGTTGCTCCAACCTTTGCTTCCGATGTTACCCATCTTCTTTTGCTAATCTTTTACAAATCTCCATACCTGAGATATATCCTTAAGCGTGGTTTTGGGGCCAATCCGGATATATACATATTCTTCGCGACTACTAACCCTCGGCAGATACCCCATACTCTGCTTTATTATCGACGGGTATGATAATACAAGTTTCTTAGCATATTTGCGTTTAATCTTAAAATGATAAGATATTGTGTCTATACATGCTAAGACATTTGGATTGTCGCTAAAACCCAACAACTGATCAACCCCAAGGAGTTGATCCGTTAGATGCTCTTTGCAAATCTTAGTATATTCAGGGTCTTGTCTGATGCAGCCAAGGAGGACATCTTGGTTTCCTCTAAATTGAGATAACTACCTCTTCAATGTCTCTATCGATACTCAGCTTCAACTCATCGGGCATAGTGGGAATGACAAACCCGGTAATTAGAAGTACAGACCGCTCACTGTCTTTCATTTCCAGCTCCTGTCGAGCTTTCCCCTCGGTCCTATCTGTTATTTCAATAGTATTGGCGAGCGCATTGCGATCGTCTGCTAATACTGTATTAATACGGGCAAGTGCAATTCGTTGCGCAATAGTTGTAGGAGTATACTTAGCAAACTCTTCCGGTGACATTCTCATGAGCATATTGTATTGATACGATATGCTGTCCTCTTTTTTCCACCTACCATTGCCGCGTCTCTCTGGATTAGTATGAAATCTGATAGATGGTTTATGGCCACTCTTAAACCTCCCGCGTTCATCGCGTGTCTCCACTTGCTTTGTAGCAGTGATATCTTCATTCATATCCTCATTTTAGTGGAGGTTAGTAGAAAATCTCTCAGTGATGTTTTATTTATTATTCGCCTGGCAAGTTTGGAATTTAGAATAAGTAGTATTGTTCGTAGCTAACGCGTCACTCCATTCTTTCTGCAAAGCATTTAGATTTGCTTCCTGCGTATCATATGCTTGCTGTGCTAGTGTCTTGTCCTGATGATATTGATCGTAAAAATCTCCCCAATTCTTCCTAGAAGCAAATGTTGTGTCGTACACCTATTTCTTCTGATCAGCTGCGCTCCTTAAGTTAGTAGCTTCGTTATTGAGTACATCACATTTATGAGGATCGTAGCTGCCCATATTCTGAGCGGGGGACGGGGTGGCACCAGATTTACTACTTTGAACATTACCGCCGCTTTCACTTGTCGGAGATGCCGTATCTACATTTCTTACTGCACTTGATTCTTCCATCTGTTTATCTTCCATTTTCAGATTGTCACCACTTTTTATTTGAGATGTCGTAGCCTCGTCCTGATTACCGCTGTCTTTGTGGGTCAATGCATACGCGCCAAAGGAACATAAGGTAATAAGACAAATGACGATAACGTTAATACGGTCGAACTTGTTCTCCTCAAGAATTAACTCAAAATCATCATAAGCGTTCAATTTGCTGCTACATCCTCGCTCACTGCTCAATTTCATCTGACTCTCCTAGCAATAATCTTTGCCTTTTTAGTAGCGGCCACAAACCCGCCTCTATTTCATTTTGCGGACCGTCCTTATATAGTCCTTTCGTTTTCATTGATAGATAATCGCTGATTGCGCGGCAGAGCCATTCTGCAACATTCTGCGGTGTTTTCAGTGCGGCTATTCGGTCATCTTCTACCTTATTAAACTCAATCCGGTAGTCATCCAAGACTAGTGCAATAGCATATTTTATAGACATATCCTCAAGCGATTTGCTATTCTTTGCATTCAATATTTCGCGCTACCTTTTTCGCAAAATATTCCTCCTCTCAGCAGCTACATCTTTTTCTGGCTCATCTACACCAATAAGATCTTCGTCAATCATCCTGAGAACGGCAAAATAGATCGGGTCCATTGATCCACCCTGATAGTCTCTTACCATTTGAGTAAAGAGTTTTGGAAATTCATATTCAGCACTCATCGGGTAGGACCCTTCTGATTGTCAACTATTGAAAAGAGATGCTCTTTTTCTATTTTCATCATTATCTGGTCGATGATCTTATCAGGGGCATATTCAAATGTCTCGCCTATTCTTTTAACTCCCTCTATTCCCGAATGGTCAAGGGCCGTTTTTAGAATAAACTCAATCTCCTCATCACTGTAATTGACCCCCTTCTTGCTAGCACGATTTATTATCTTTTTCTTAGCTGCTTCAACTTTATATTTCGATTTACTCCTCACCTCATGTGGTGAGCTAGAACTTCCGCCTTTTTTATTTGATCTCGTCAATATATAACTAATAACTGCAAAAAATATTATAAGGACAAATACTGGCTGCATGGACATCCTTTCTTTTTGTCGCAAATAAAAACGACACCGTACTAGGTGTCTAAGCCATTGATCCACACTTGAGCGTAAAGCTCGAATGTTTCTGCACGGTGCCGTTTTTAGAACTTTACCGTGCGAAAAATATCGCATTAATCTCAAATGTGAATGACTTAGACAGTATTAATTATATAATCAACCATCAAAAATAGACAGGAACATTACTGTCTATTTAAGCAAAGGTTCACACTAAGTTAGTCTGTATTCGCCTCGGGGGAACAATAAGCACATCCATTGCACTGCATATAATACATCTTTGCCTTCTGCACCGCGAGAATTGCGTTCGTAAATACACCGAGATAGGTTTTACTTCTTATAAGCGAGAGATAGATACACCCATCTCGGTGAACTTCGTGATCTCCATTATCTTGCGCATGATCGTTTACATAATAATTGAACATTTATTTTTCCTTTCGTACGCCCTTAAAAGGCTTCTTATCTGATTTGACATTAATAAATTGACCAGTCGTCGAATCGCGTTTGACATACCGTTTAATGACCGGGTTTAGTACCTGGGTCCGTTGTCTAATTGCACCTTTTCGACCAGGGCCTTTTGGCGGATTAGTTGCCACCTCGTACCTCCTATTCTAAATACAAAACATTAGCGTCTTTATTGCACGATATCGGGCAAGTTTGTTACAATAAAAACAGGAAAAATGATCATACATTAATTCCGAAAATAGTTTAGAGTGTCGGTTGCCGCCGGCACTTTTAATTTGGCTACATATTCATCCTCCTCGCAGAAGGAATAACTCGTTCCATTATTCCTAGGATAGAAAAATCTTCAATCATGATGCGCGGTTTGTGAATGGTATTCGTAGAGTTTGGTACGAGTACAGGAAAGCCATCCTTTGTTTTATCTAGCTGCTTTAATGTTGCATCATCACCTATCAAGGCTACGACAATACTCTTCCACGGCGCTTGTGATTGTTTTCGTATAAGAACAAGATCGCCTTCAATGATACCGGCATTATTCATACTGTCGCCTTCCGCCTTAAGAAAAAAGTAATCCTTCGTATTTCTGCTTTTTAAGGAATTAGCTTCAATCGGTACATATGCTTGCACATTTTCCTCCGCCAACAGCGCTGGCCCACAAGATATATTGCCCAGCAGTGGGATTTCTACCATTCTTGGGGCATCGAGATTATCCAACATACCGCTTTCCCGAAGCATAGCCACATGGTATTGAGCATTACTTTTATGCTTATAGCCCATGTGATCAGCAATATATCCTAGACTGGGTATATTACCATGAAGTGCATGATAACTTTTGATTAGCTCAAAGATTTTTTGCTGACTTGTACTGTTATTCATGTTTTTATTGTACCCTATTTTTGTACGGCCGTCTAGTGTCTATTTGTACTTACTTCGCAGCTCGTCCATAGTAACGCCGTCAATTTTATCAGTATAGGGGCTTCGAGAATTGGGATTTTTCGCATCAACAAATCCATATAAAGTAAACTGTTGGTTATTTTTTATCACCCTCTGACTTCCAATCATTTGGATTGCGTCACTGAGACTAATCTCATTTTTGACAAATCTCCAGAAATAAGCCGATGCAATAATATCTGCAATTCTTATTTCGTATTTAATCTTAGAATCATAAAATTGGAAAACATTGCGCATCTCATCAGTAAGTTGCACTAAAGCCTCGGCACTTTCAGGATGTTTTAGAACCTCTGTAAATAAGGGTGCCTTGGTGTCCATGATGTAACTTGTATCATCGGTTCAACAGTTGATGTGATGCTCCAAATCGTATTCCTCATAATATCCCGCCAATACATTTCCGCCGATTCACGACCACCAGTAATACATTCATCTATGCTTACTTCATTGCGCCTAGTTCTTTGTCAAAATCTCTGTCTACACTGGTCATAATTGCTAGATTCATTGATCGAACAATACTCAATCCGAGTAATTTGATCTTGTAAAGCGTCTTTGCACTTTTAGCACGCAGCCACTTTGCCGTCTGTTCGTATTGAGTAGCGATTTGTATGTATTCTTTGCTCTTGTTACGATATATATCTCTTGCACCAGTAGTCAGCTGGTCAATATTATGATCTCTTTCATGAAGTAATGAACCCGTATTCGCTTCGCCGATCTGCACAGCAAACGTTTGGATTTTTATCGCTCCATATCCATTGTTAATGAGAACTCGATCAGCAAAATCCTCAAGTTGTTTTGAAGAGAGCAAATATCCTTTCACCTCTCCGTTCCGGCGAACTGAATCTGGAAGCTGTGCCTCCCACTCAATAAAAACCCTCTCAATTTTCTTATACTTCGTTGGGCGTATTAACGCAGCCGCGAAGAACGATAGATCATCCGTCTCGAAGTTACCTGAATCATCAATTCCTATAATCACAGCTGGTCCTCATAAACTCATTATATCTCCCACTGAGTGGTATGGTTGTGGGTTCAATCCAAAACGCTTAGGTACTAACATTTAACCGCGCAGTGGCTGTGTTTGATGCTGTTTCGCAGCAACGACAATTTTACTCATAGCAATAAGGTTATGTCTTATTTGATTCCATTTCGCATCTACCCAGCCTACCAAAGAAATCCCCCCGCCTTTGCCGCGGGGATTTTTCTTTGCACTTAAACTGCCACTAAAACGCAAAATCCTCAACGTCTAGCAGGTCATTACGGCGATTAATGAATTCACGCAGTTCAACCGTTGTACGCGGCCGATTCCAGGTGGCATTCTCGTTATGTAATGAGTTATTTGATTCGGTGACTTCCATTTTTATTTTTCCTTTTTGTATAAGTTAATTACTTATACTTTTAATATAACACAAACTTGCCAAAAAAGCAATAGCTTTTTACAAAATCTTTTGACTTCGCCAGACCGCTTATGGTATAAATAAGATAAGGATTATCAAGACAAACATGAATACTCTCATCGCTGTTAGCATCATCGCCCTGGCAGGACTTATCCACGCTAGCTTTCAGTTAAGCGTTAGTATGGCTACATCTCTATCGGGGCATGCCTTAGGACGCAAGCTGGCCGCTCGGCGCACGTTACGGCTGCTATTTAGCTTTGTGGCTGGCGCCTTTACTATGACGCTTTTGTGCGTTAGTTTCGCTAGCTATGCTATCGGCGTATTCGCGCCGCACAGTAATTTGTTGTGGATCACTTTGACTGCCGGTCTGATGATCGTTGGCTTGGCAGTTATCCTTTTTTACTATCGTAAAACCGAAGGTACCGAATTGTGGATTTCACGCAGTTTTGCCCGATTCTTGCGTAAACGCACCGCCAAAGCCAGCCTTGCCGCCGAAGCGTTTAGTCTAGGATTGACTAGCGTTGTTGCAGAACTACTATTTACTATCGTGCCAATCATTACCGCAGCCTGCGCCATCATCGGGCTGCCGCCGATTTGGCAAATCGTTGGCGCAGCAGGTTATACGCTAGCTGCTTCGCTCGGGCTGCTCATAGTTGCCCTATTGATTGGCAGCGGACGCCAACTGAGCCGCATCCAGCGCTGGCGCGAACAAAACAAATACTTTTTACAATTCGCTGCCGGGCTGGGTTTGATTATCCTCGGTTTTTATATATACGTTAATACTGTTTCCGACTTAATCATTCAGGTGAATGCTGTATGAAAGTTACCGTTTTCAAACGGGGTAAACGCCCGCCAGAAGATTTCGATGCCAAAAAGCTGCGCGCTAGCCTGTACGCTGCTTGCCTTAGTGCTAAAAGCCCCGAGGGGCTAGCTCGCAATTTAGCCGATCAAGCTGCTCGCGAGGTCGAAGCTTGGAGCGGCCAAAAATCAGATATCACCACCACCGATATTCGCGCGCAAGCTGGACGATTTCTAGAACATAATCATCCTGACGCAGCATATTTATATAAACACCACAAAAAAATGATGTAGGAGACATGAATGGCGAAGAGACACAATAAATTTGATTACGATTTAATAGTTATCGGTAGCGGAGCTGGCGGATCAGCCGCTGCCACTATCGCCGCTCGCAATGGCGCGCGCGTAGCGATTATCGAGGAAGATACCTTTGGCGGCGATTCGCCTAACTGGAGCGATGTACCAACCAACGCTTTATTACACGTCGCGCACCTCTATGATCAAGCACGCCACGGCGCCAAGTTCGGCTTACGCTCTAATACGCTTGGCTACAATTATCCGAGTATTCGCGCCTGGAAAGACCTCGCCGTCAAGCGAACTGGGGCTGCCGGTAATCGCAAATTTTACGAAAACCAAGGCATTACTACCTATACTGGACACGCCCACTTTCTGTCGCCCAATGAAATCTCTGTTCGACGCAAACATATTAGCGCCGAAAGATTCTTGGTCGCTACGGGTTCGCACTGGGTAGCTCCAGAAGTACCAGGATTAGACGAAATCCCATTTTTGACAGCGCGCACCATTTTAGAGTCGATGCGTCCACCGAAGAGCCTTTACATCATAGGTGCTGGCAGCGTTGGCGTCGAGATCGCACAGCTGATGGCTACCTTCGGTACTAGGGTTTATTTGACTGATATCGCTGCCCGCATTTTACCAAAAGAAGACGAAGAAGTTGGCGAGCTGCTAGAAGCCTACCTCAAGAAGCATAAAGGCATTACGTCATTGACGCAAACACGAACGGTCGCAGCGGTCAAAGACGGACTCGGCTACCGCGTATCATTCCTGCGCGGCGGTGTCGAAAAGTCGGTACGCGTCGAGGATATCTTGGTGGCGACTGGACGTCGGCCAAACCTTGATTTAGGACTAGAGAACGCCAGCGTCCAATACGACCCAACCGGCATCCATGTTAACGAATATTTACAGACAAGCGCTCGCCACATTTATGCAGCTGGGGATATTATCGGCAACTCTGAGCACACGCATACTGCACTGCTAGAATCGCGGATTGCTGCTCATAACCTTTTTTCAAAGAATCAAATCGCGCCAGATTATACTGCTACGCCGCGGACAACCTTCACCTTCCCAGAAGTGTCATCTGTTGGTTTGACCGAAGACGATTGTATCAAACGCGACCTCAAAATCAACAAAGCCATGGCACCGCTATCAATCATCGGCCGCTCAAATACCAGCGATTTCCGCGACGGCTTCGTCAAACTAGTATGCGACAAGAAAGGCGTTATAGCCGGCGGTACTATTGTCGCGCCGAATGCTAGCGATAGTATCCACGAAATCGCCCTAGCTGTGCGGCACGGCCTAACCGCTAAAGACTTAGCAGACACGCCGCACGTTTTCTTGAGCTGGAGTGAAGCTATTCGGGTTGCTGCTAGCAAATTAGCTTAAACCAGTCAGTTAACCAAGAGAAAAGCTCAACTTTTGGTTGAGCTTTTCTCTTGGTAGCGGGGGCTGGATTTGAACCAGCGACCTCTTGGTTATGAGCCAAGCGAGCTGACCAGACTGCTCCACCCCGCGATACGGGTACTATTATAGCAAATTACGTATCACTTCTGCAAGCGCGAAGCAGCAGTTTTGCCAGTCAGAAAATCAATCCATTGCTGGAAGTTTGACTTGTGCACGGTAGGCGTATTGTTGCGTGGAGCTGTTTTAACATAAGATGAGTTATCGTCCTGGCCGTCAAGAGATTTCACTGCAGCGCTATTCTCTGGCAGTATTAGCTGTTTCTCGCCAGGATCTGCCAGACCTAACTTGCTGCGCGCTTCTAGCTCTTTATATTCATCGCTCTTATAATAATTTTGTTCGTATTTCAGTGTCTCTACCTCTAGCTGCGCCAGCCGTAATTGTTGTTTTTTTTCATCAAGCGCTCGTTGGGCGCTAAAATTCGTCTGGATCGTCGACATTGTACCCATCACCCAGCTAACCGCAATGATAATCGCCAACAACAGCACCAATCCGTTAAAGTTCACATAATTGAACCAGATATAATGCAGTTGTTGGCGTAATCTTTCAGCAAATTTCATCTACCAACCATTATAAACCATGAGCGGTAATCGAGATAGCGAGATAAAACGACTCTTATTGGCGACGACGGATGATAGCGTATGCACCGGCAGCGCCGCCTAGCACCAGCACGCCAGCGCCGATAATATAACCGTATAGGCTATCGCCAGTTTCAGATAAGCGTCCGCTGTTAGCGGCAGCCTTGCCATTCTTTGCTGAAGCTCCAGGTTGATTGCCACCATTAGCTGGCGTAGTATTCTCCGACCGCTCATAAATTATAACCGGATCGTCGATAACGCCGTTAGCAGTTTTATCCATGTCGCCAAAGCCGCCATCGGTAATTGAGTATTCAACAATAGTGCGTTTGCCATCGACTGATGTTTTGAATGCGACTTTCTCGGTAATATCGGTAGCATTAGCGCCATTAATACTGTACTTGATTACTTTTAGGCGATTAACTTTGTAGATACGCGATAATTCGAGAGTAATTTTGGTAGTATACCCAACCGCTGGCTGCGCATGTCCGTCACAGTTGATCGTAAACTTGGCCGAGCCCTGCATCTGATAGTCAGTCGGAATATTTTTCGGCTGCCCTACCGCGGTAGCGTTTTTGATGTTGTAACATTTATCGCCTGAGGTAGACAGCGTAATATTGGTATTGTTTGCTTGGCGAATTGTTTGCTTATTGACAAAGGTTTGGACAACAATCGCATCTAGGCGCGCCTGAAGGTTTGTCTTAACGGCTTGATCCTGTACTTTATCGACTAATGTTCGCGCATGCGCTATAGACTGAGCAGTTTTCTGGCTTTCAGCATCGGCAACAGCTGCCTGCGCGGCCGCCTGGACGTCAGCTTCTTTCTTCTGAGCGGCAGTAATTGCCGAATTGAGCTGCTGTATCGCGGAACTAATGTCAGCTGGCGTCGAGCTAGCAGCGGCCTCAACGTTCTTGGCATGCTGCAAAGCAGATTTGACTGCAGGATCGTTTCGGATATACGCTGGCTGCGCTTCCGCCCGAGCAATCACGTCGCGCAAAGTAGTCTTGTCTGGCCGCAAGGCATCGAGAGCCGCCTGCAGCTCTGACGCCGCCGTTTGCAGGCGCATTACTGATGCTGAAGCGTCGTTGTAGACTTGTTTAGCCTGCTTGATTTTAGCCTTTAGAGCATTGACGGTGTCAGCACTCATACTGGTCGTATCGACAGTCTCAGCTTTAGTAATAAGTGTGCCAAGCGTTTGTTTAGCGTTGCTGAGCTGCTGCGATACAGCATCAAGACGTACCTGCAGAGCAGACTTAACCGACGCGTCTTGGACAGCGTCAACGAGAGTTTGAGCCGCCGTTATTGACTGTGCCGTTTTAGCACCTTCTGCTGCCGCAACCGCATTGGCAGCAGCTGTTTGAGCATCAGTTTCTTTCTTTTTAGCAGCATCAATTGCCGACTTCAAATTATTGACAGCTGTGTTAACTTCTGCTGGCGTTGGATTAGCCGCAGCATAAACATTTTTAGCACGTTGCAGGGCAGTTTTAACCGCTGAATCGTTCTTGATATAAACTGGCTCTTTGTCAGCATCCGCTATAGCTTTGGCTAGCGCTGTCTTATCAGTTTTGAGGTTATCAAGAGCTGATTGCAATTTGGTTTTGGCTTCAGTGAGCTGCGCCACAGTTGACTCTTGGTCGTTATTGACTGCTTTAGCTGCAGCAATTGCGGTATTCAAAGCAGCAACAGTCTCGGCCGCTAGACCATCCGTCGGCGTATTCTTCGCCTTGTCAATCAATTTCGATAAGGCTGTCCGCGCATCGGTAATTTCCTGTTTGACGGCGTTGAGCTCATCTTGCATCGCTGATTTCTTGTCTGTGTCCTGAACGTGCGCTAAAAGTGCCTCTGCAGCGCGAACATCGGCAGGCGACTTACTGTTTTTTGCTTTATCAACCGCTGTCCGTGCGGCCGCTTGAGCTGCCGTTTCTTTAGCTATTGCGGCGTTAAGCGCTTGCTTGAGGTCGTTTGTCGCTTGGCTAATTTCGGCAGGTGTCGGATTTGGTTTAGCAACAACGTTTTTCGCAGCTGACAGCGCACTGGCTACCGCCGTATCTGCTTTGATATAATCTGCAGAGTTATTCGCGCGATCTATTTGCGCTTGGAGCTGAGCTTTATCAGCTTTTGGCAGCGTTGCAGACACTGTTAGCTGACCATTGAATTGGGCGGTAGCAGCGCCAACTGTAACATTCTTAGTCCAAGTTGCCGACAGCTCATGAGCATTATTATCATAAATTGGCGAGACAATTTTGACACGACCAGCCCCATCATTAGCCAAATCAGCGCTGTTGGTTATAGCAACAGCCGTACCCGATACATCTTTGAGCGGCGATGCAAACGGCGTTGTACTCGTACTCATACGGACACGCTGATTAGAAACTTCAAGCTTAGTTAATTTAGTTAAGCGGCCCGCAAACGACATATCGCTAATATTACTGCGGTCTGCTTGCAGCGACGTTAATTGCGTCATCGCGCCAATACTATTCAGATCGTTATCGGTTAACGAGGTTGACGATACTTGGAGAGTCGTTACTTTAGTAAGTTGCTTTAGAACTTCGCTATACACTAACTGCGGCGTACCATTATCAGCACCAGACAACTGCAATGTCGTCAAGGTGCCCGCACTCTTGGCAAAATCAGAAATATCAAACGCTGTCGATTTACTATCTACACTTACTTGTGTCAAATGCGTCAGATTAGCTAGCGGCTTAGTCGAAGCAGTCGGATTACCAGACGCTAAAAGTACGCTTAGGTTAGCCAAATGCGTCAACGGTTCGATCGACGCGACTTTATTATTTGTCATTGTCAACTTGGTCAATTTTGCTAACGATGACAAAGGCGCCAAATCAGCAACTTCGTTATTGTCAATCTTCAGCTCTTGTAAATTAGTTGCCTTCTCGAGGCCTGTTAGATTTTTGACTTTGACACCGCCGTCTACGGTAAGTTGCGTCAACTGAGCTAGCTCGTCCACTGAGATATCCTGAGTGCTCGGACGATTGCTATCAAGCGTTTTATTGATAGCTGCCTTGAGGCCAGCATCAGGAATATTGACAGTTACTGGAGGTGTCGGCGAAGTCTGCCCGCCCGTCGCATCCATCAGCACATTAACCAGAGCACCAGCATTTACCGGTACGCCAGCTTTAACAGTTTTGCCTGTTGGGTCAATCGCTTGCGCTACGTCGCTCGATAACGGTTTACCTTTGTTGATAGCTGGGCTACCTGGTTTGAGATTGTAATTGCTCTTTTTGTAGTCGTTATTATTTGCTGCTTCTTTCACGAAATACGGATTATTTGCTCGCGAGCCAAAAGTATCAAGCGAATGCGCATCGCGGCCGTCAATCGAGTTCGACAATTTTGGATTATTCGCGATATCAGAAGCTCTGCTTATAATTGTATCGGTCTTTGAAGGAATCTGTTTGAAATCCCACACCGACAAATTTATATCGTCTGATTCGTTACGGTAATATACATTATGATCAAATCCTTTGAGCATATCGTTGGCATCGACATACGGTCTATTTTGATCGTTCTGAGCTCCTTCAACACGCAGTGAATACGCGCGTTGATAATTACCACCAGAAAGATCCTCTGCTCGAGCTAACGGCCGCGAAGATATAATGTTGTTGTACAATTCAACGCCCGAAGTATTCCAATCTAGACCCAGTCCCTGCGACCAGCTTTCGTTAGCTACACAGGACCCGCCTTTCCAATAATTACACCCGTCAATACGACTATCTTCAAATATGTATATTGGCCGATAAGTGCGAGATATAGTATTGTTATACACTTTAACATCATCGCTGCCGGCTACACGAATACCCGTACCGGAACTTTCGATTATATTAGAGGCAATTATACCATTACCAGAAACCTCATACATGATAGCAAGCGGAGAATTAGTAAAGAAGTTGCCAACGATTTTCGTTTCTACGCAACCTTCATCGCACCAAAAGCCAATCATACCTTCGCTATTGGCGTTGGCAGCAGTAGAATACGCTTTAGTGTCGCGAGAATAATCAACAATATTATTGCGGAATGTGAAATTTCGCGTATGCGTAACTTTGATATCGGCCATCGTACAATAAGCTCCGCAACCAATCGTCAAGAAACCTTCCGCGTTGTTGCCATATAATTCACCGTTAGTAAATACTGTGTTGTGAGATTTGTTAGCCCCAACTCCCGAGCCGCCATTATCTATCGCCTTTACGCCGCGCGCCGTCGACGATTCTGCTTTGTTAAAGAACAGGCCTTGGCTTGCACTTTGGGTGACAATCATATCTTGAACTAACGAGCCAGTTCCGTTGATACTTACTGCGGTTGGACCCGAATAAACTCCTCTGTCAGCGGCAGGATCGTAAGGATCCCTAAAACCCCAAACCTGAACAGGCGAATACTGAGCAACGTTAATGCCTTTCACGGAAACGTTTTTGCCAGTACTAGTGAAAGCTCGCGCCCGCTCTGATATCTCGGTTACGCCACTAGCTGGATTCTTGCCAATATAATAAGATATCGCATCTTGCTGGCCAATATTATAGCCGTCTGCATTATTGTTAGGGGTTTTGAGCGTAGTAGGAGTATTGTCTTCGACATAAAAAGTATTACTACCAGGCGTTACCTCTGCTTTAGTTTTAACCTGCTTTAGCGGCTCGTCATTAATGAAGACCTGTTCTGGGTAGGCCGCGGTACCTTCAACGCTTGGATTGGCATTTGTGGTACAAACATGACAGAAGTTGTGATAATTCCCAGTTGTTTTCCATATACCATTTTCACTAGTCCATGAATTTACGACATCACTGCCCTTTAGCCAAACTTCTGCCCCCGGCGCCGCTTGAATAGTCACATTATCGCCAGAGATGAAAAAATGCGGTTCACGATAAATACCCGACTTCGCGACTACCGTGCCGCCATTGCCAATTGAACTGAGAGCTTTCTTAAAAGTAGCGTACGGCGAACCCTCGGAACCATTACCTGAGGTGTCGTTGCCATTCGGTGCTACCCACGCGACATTACTCGTTGGGACGGTGTAATTGGTTTTAATAAAAGAGTACTTTTTGTTAAGCTGCGACGCCTGAGCTCGCGGCAAATTCATCAGCACCAAACTTAATGCCGCAATGAATACGGCTATTCCAACGCCAATACGGCGATATTTATATTTGATATTTTTCCTGTGTATTTTCATACTCCTACCTCACTTGGGTTATATACTTGACATAGTAACATAAGCAAATCAAGCCAGTCAATAAATAATCTGTACGTCGTAATGATTTTACGCTATAATATCAGCAATGGGGGCGTAGCTCAGGGGTTAGAGCAGCGGGCTCATAACCTGTTGGTCGTTGGTTCGATCCCAACCGCCCCCACCACCATAATCAACCACAGAGATCAAAAAACCTCCCTTAGGGTAATCGGGGAGGTAATTTTGTGCACCTGTTTGTTTACATATCTAGAGTAGCAAACTTACTATCTAAACGCAAGCATTTTACCACTACAAAAACCCTCAGCTGACAAGCCGAGGGTTTTAAAAAACAGCAAAATTTATTTCTTCTTAGAAACTGTCAGAAAGCCATTGCGCGGGTTTTCTTTAACGACGCGATCCTCTGGCAAATCGCACGGTTCACCTTTTTCGTTTTTCTCTACCTTGGTGAAAAAGTAGATGGTTTGCGGTTTACCGCCGCGAAGTGTAACTTCAGTTTTATGTAGATAATAAGTGACGCCCTTTGAATTCGTGTGCTTGTAAGCCATTGTTTTATACCTCCTATTAGTATTGGTTTACATCTGTTAGCTTATCGTAACCTGCATTGAGTGTCAACACTTT
>ERZ773043.847-NODE-847-length-17888-cov-10.691583_pt1 | contig 17888 bp, 16 predicted proteins | sample MGYA00580636_ERZ773043 | MGnify/ENA primary metagenome ERZ773043 (study PRJEB29015, sample SAMEA2737992) | human oral metagenome | biome: human oral; feature: human-associated habitat; material: dental | place: China | collected 2065 ...
CACACACGGTGGAAGACAACGGCGGCGTGTACTTCGTGCCGGCGCTGACCGGCCTAGGCGCCCCCTACTGGGACCAGTACGCGCGCGGTGCGCTGCTGGGCGTGGCGCTGGCGCTGGTGGTGCTGGGGCTGCTGTGGTGGCTGCGCCGCCGGGCGCAGTCGAGCGAGCAGACCGGAGGTTCAGGGGGCAGAGCCGTAGGGGCAGGAGGGAATGCTCGCGAGGGGCGTCGGCCCTGGTGGCGTCAGCGCCAGCCGGTGCTGGCTGCGATGCTGGGGCTCGTCGTGCTGGCCGGCGCCACGGACTACATGGGCGCACGCTTTGCCGACATTGGTCCGCAGTACGAGCGCTTCCAGGCGGGCGACAACAACAGTGAGGTGGGGCAGCGGCTGGCGCTGTGGGGCATTGCGCTGCGGGCAGCCCGGCATGCGCCGTTCACCGGCGTGGGCTTTGACGGGTTCGGTGCCGAGACGCAGCGCCAGCGCGACACGGGCGAGCTGGCCCGCGATGCCCTGGTGCTCTACCAGGGGCCGCACAATGAATATCTGGCCGGTCTGTCGGCAGCGGGCATCCCGGGGCTCATCGTCATCGTGCTGTTCTTCTGGGCGCCGCTGGTGGTGGGGTGCCGGCGCTTCCTGCGCGGCCAGCAGACCGAGACGGCCCTGATGCTGGTGCTGTTCAGCGCCAGCTATGCCGCCTTCACGATGACCGATTCACTGCTGGACCGGCAGATCTCGCTGCTGGCCTATGTGCTGCTGGCCAGCTGGCTGATGTCGGCCAGTGCGTCAGGGGCCGCTGCAAATGCTGCCAGTCCATCAGGCGTCGCTTCGCCCGACAGCCTTCGCCCGGATGGGGGTGAACGGGCGTCACGCTCGATGCAGCAGGGTGACGTACTTGGCCCCTCCTCGGTATCCGCTGCTGGTGTGCAGGTGCCTGCGGTGGCATCTTTGGCCGGTGCCTCGATGGAGGCCGTGACTGCCGACGGCCTGTCGGTTCCCGGTGGCCTGTCGGTGGCCATCATCGCCCGCAACGAAGCGCATCGCATCGCGCGCTGCCTGCAGAGCGTGGCCTTTGCCGATCAGATTGTGGTGCTGGATTCAGGCAGTACCGACGACACGGTGGCCATTGCTCGCGGTCTGGGCGCCGACGTGGAAGTGACGCCCGACTGGCCGGGTTTCGGGCCGCAGAAGAACCGGGCGCTGGCACGCTGCCGGTACCGCTGGGTCCTGTCCATCGATGCCGACGAGCAGATTTCGGACGCGCTGGCTGCCGAGATCCTGCGGGTGCTGCGCGCAGCACCTGCCGAGGCGACGGTGGCCGGCTACTGGCTGCGGCGCAGCAGCCGCTACTGCGGCCAGGTGATCCGCCATGGCCTGTGGGGCAATGACCGGGTGCTGCGGCTCTTCGAGCGGCAGCGTGGCCGTTTCACCGATGCGCGGGTGCACGAAAGCCTGGTCTGCGACGGCGAGACCCGTGTGCTGGAGGGCATCCTGGTGCATGACAGTGTGGACTCTCCGGAAGACGCGCGCAGCAAGGCGCGCCGCTATGCCTTCCTGGGGGCCGAGGCGCTGCGCGCACGCGGGCGTGGCGGTTCCCTGCAGGGGGGCTTCCATGCAGGCTGGTCGTTTGTGCGTGGCTATCTGTTGCGGGCCGGGTTCCTGGACGGACGCTTCGGTCTGACGCTGGCCCGGCTCAACGCAGCCGGCACGTTCTGGAAATACCATTGGGCGGCACTTCCCGAGGCCAAGTGGGAGCAGCTGCGTGCGTCGCTGAGTGCCAGCGAGCTGAACGCTCCCTTTGTCTCGAACGCACAGTCATCCTCATGAACCTGCTGCTGCTCACCTTCGGTGACAACACCGACAATCACCAGCAGGCCGTCTTCGCGGCGCTCAGTTTCATGCGGGACCCGCACATCAGGCGGGTGCTGGTGGTGACCGACCGCCCGGATTTCTATCGCTGGCTCAGCGGCACGGCACGGAACGCGCCGCCCATCGATGATGGCGATGGGGACACTTCCGGGAAGCAGGGCATGGCGCCCGTCGATATTCTCCCCATCACGGCCGAAACCCTGACCGCGTGGCAGGGGCCGCAGCAGTTCTTCTGGCGGATCAAGATCCAGGCCGTGGCCATGGCCGTGCGCCAGTATCCCGGCCAGCATCTGCTGTACGTGGATTCCGACACCTTCCTGGCGGGCTCATTGGCAGACATGGTGCGGCAGCTGGATGCGGGTGCTGCCTACATGCACTGCTTCGAGGACTGCTTGGGCGACCGCAACAGCCGGACACTGACTCGTACACGCCGGGCGCTGGCGGGCAGGACGCTGGAAGGCATCACGCTCTCGGGTCGGCATGAGATGTGGAATGCCGGCGTGATCGGCTTGCCGGCCAGCACGGCAGCCGAGCGGGTGGCGCAGGCCTTGCAGCTGTGCGACGCCATGTGCGCAACCGACTGTCCCCGCCGGCTCATCGAGCAGTTTGCCTTCTCGCTGGCGCTGCAGCAAGGCACGCTGCATTCCTGCCAGGATGTCATCGGCCATTATTGGGGCAACAAGCCGGCCTGGAACCGGCTGATTGCCGGTTTTCTGGTCGAGGCCCGGCTCAAGGATGAGACTGTGGCTCAGGCGGTGGCCCGGGTGGGGCAGGTGGATTGGCGGGCACTGCCCTTGGAGCACCGGCAGCGGCGCTGGGTGCTACGCCTCAAGGCCGTGATCGACTGGGCGCTGCCTCCCAAGAAGCTGCGCCACTTCACGCCAGGATGATGTCGTAGTCTTCCTGCGCGTAGGCAGGCTCCACGTGCAGGGTGATGGGCTTGCCGACGTTCTCGCCCAGAATGGCCAGGTGCGGGCTTTCCTCGTCCAGAAGCAGGTCGATGACCTGCTGCGAGGCCAGGATGCGGAACTCCTTCGGATCGAACTGTCGCGCTTCGCGGGCGATCTCGCGCATGATCTCGTAACAGACCGTGCGGGCCGTCTTGATGGTGCCCTTGCCATGGCAGGCCGTGCAGGGCTCGCACAGCATCCTTTCCAGCGAATCGCGGGTGCGCTTACGGGTCATCTCCACCAGCCCCAGCGAGCTGAAGCCGTTGACGGTGGTTTTGGTGCGGTCCTGCTGCAGCGCGCTGCGCAGGGACTGAAGCACGGTCTCGCGGTGTTCGGCGCTGTGCATGTCGATGAAGTCGACGATGATGATGCCGCCCAGATTGCGCAGCTGCAGCTGACGCGCCAGCGTCTGCGTGGCCTCCAGGTTGGTGCGGAACACCGTGTCGTCGAAATTCCGGCCGCTGATGTAGCCGCCCGTGTTCACGTCGATGGTGGTCAGCGCCTCGGTCTGATCGAAGATCAGATATCCGCCGGACTTCAGCGGCACCCGGCGGGCCAGGGCGCGCTCGACTTCCTCGTCCACCTGGTACAGGTCGAAGAGCGAGCGGCTGCCTTCGTGCAGGCGCAGCTTCTCTTCCAGATTGGGCATGTAGGTCTGACAGAAGGTGCGCATCGTGGCCAGCGTCTCGGCATCGTCCACGATGATCGACTGCGTGCCTGCCCACGCCATGTCACGTAGCACCCGCTGCGACAGCGGCAGCTCGTGGTAGAGCTGCTCAGGCTGGCGGCTGCCGGCCGGCTTGCCGCTGGCGTTGGCCTGCGCGGCTTCCAGGATCTGCGCCCAGCGCCGGCGCAGGTACTGGATGTCGGCCATCAGCACCTCGTCCTCAGCGCCTTCGGCCACCGTGCGGATGATGAAACCGCCTCCTTCCGATGCCTTGCCGTCGTGCCCCTGGGTGGTCAGCACCTTCACGCGCTCCAGCAGCCGGCTGCGCTCGGCCTCGTCGGTGATGCGCTGTGCGATGCCGATGTGGGGGTCGTGCGGCAGATAAACCAGCATTCGCCCGGCAATGCTGATCTGTGTGGTGAGCCGGGCGCCCTTGCTACCGATAGGATCCTTGATGACCTGCACCAGCAGCGGCTGTCCCGGATACAGGAGCTTCTCGATGGGAGTGGTCTTGTGGCCATCCATCCGGCACTGCCACAGGTCCGTCACGTGCAGGAAGGCTGAACGCTCCAGGCCGATGTCGATGAAGGCGGACTGCATACCCGGCAGCACGCGATTGACGATGCCGGCGTAGATGTTGCCCACCTGCCCGCGACTGGCCTGCCGGTCGAGGTTGAATTCCTTCAGAACCCCCTGCTGGATGAGTGCCACCCGGGTCTCTGGTGAGGTGGTACTGACCAGGATTTCTTCTTTGGGGGCGTCAGTCATGGAGCACTCCGGCGGCGTATCTGCTCACAGATATACACCATGCGGGGCATGGCCGCCAAATCGGCTGCACTTTGCACAGGCTTGGAAGCGCCCGGACGGACGTTTTATTGGCCAAGGCAACACAATGACGTACCGCATCGGCTTTCCAGGGAGCGGGGCGTACCCACCCTAGGGATCCTCTGAACAAGTCCCCGCGGCCGTCGCATCCCCGTAACGGGCGCATGACTGCGTTGCCATTTGCTGTCAATAGCGCCGCTATTGACAGCAAATGTCGCCTTGTCCTGCATCCCGTTCCGTGGCGCGCCGGTTCGCGGGACTTATTCAGAGGATCCCTAGTGATGGGCGGGCGCAGGCACGCCCGCCTTCTGCAGCCGTCGTTCCGTCAGACCGACGCCTTTTTAGGTGCTGGCGGATACCCGGTCTTTTTCAGCAACGTGGCCGTCTCGTAGAGGGGCAGACCCATGATGCTGCTGTACGAGCCCTCGATCTTCTTCACGAAACGGGCGGCCAGACCCTGGATGCCATAGGCCCCTGCCTTGCCGAAGGGTTCGCCGCTGGCGATGTAGGCTGCGATGTCTTCATCGGTCAGGCGCCGGAAGCGCACTCGCGACACTTGGGTGCGCTGGCGGACCTTGCCGCGCGGACTGACCATCACCACGCTGCTCAGCACGCGGTGTGAACGTCCCGACAGCAGCTTCAGGATGCGCCGGGCGTCTTCTTCATCCGTGGGCTTGCCCAGGATGCGGCCGCCGACCGCCACCGTGGTGTCGGCCGCCAGCAGTGGGGCAGGGGGCCAGTTGGGGCTGGTCGCAGCACCCGTGCCTGTCGGCAGCCTGCCCGGAGCAGGTCGGGCGGCAGGGGAGGCCGTTGCTGCAGGGGTGCCAGACGGATTGTTCGAACTGGCCGTGCCGCTCGAAGCGGTGCCAGCAGCAGCGGCCGCCGCGGTTGCCGCGATCTCGGCGACGGGCGATCCTGCCATCTCGGCCAGGAAGTCCTGGCGCTGCAGTTCCTGCAGCCGCTGCCAGGCCGCTTCGGCCTTGGCACGCGCCACCCGTTCCACGTAATTCGTGGGTGACTCTTTCGGGCGTATGGTCTCCAACTCCTCCGCTTTGCTCTCGTCCTCCTCCAGCAGCAGCCGGACCTCAGTGATGCCGATCTGCTTGAGCAGTTCCAGCCGGCGGGGGCTGCGCGATGCCAGATAGATCATGATGTCGCTCCTGATGAGATGGAAGTATCCCGTCAGCCAGTCACGTCATCTGCCCGTGACAGTCGGTCACTCCCGATGGTAAGGATGTCCCGCGTTGATCGACCATGCCCGGTACAGCTGCTCGGCCAGCAGCACCCGCACCAGGGCGTGTGGCAGCGTCAGGCTGGAAAGCCGGATGCGCTCCTGCGCTTCGGCCTTCAGGCCGGCATTCAGCCCGTCCGGACCGCCGATCAGGATCGCGACCGGGTCGGCTGCCTGCTGCCATTGTTGCAATCGTCTTGCCAGCGCCGTGGTGCGCAGATCGTCGCCGTGCTCGTCCAGCACCACGACCCGGGCGCGAGGCGGAAGCTTCGCCCGCAGCCGTTCGGCCTCGCGTGCCATCAGCGTGGCGGTGGCGGCTTCCGTGCGTCGGGTGGGATCACCGGTGCGGTTCTCGGTCTTCACCGCCACCAGTTCCACGTCCAGCCCGCTGGGAAAACGCTTCAGGTAGTCGGAAACTGCCTCGTCCACCCAGCGCGGGCTACGCTGACCCACGGCCAGGATGCGGATCAGCATCGCCGTGCGCTCCCTGTCTGCCGGTCAGGCCTGCGCGCCCTGGTGGGCGGCATCCTCATCCTTGCGGGCGTGTCCCTTGTGAGTCGACGGCCGGGGTAGCGGCAGTTCGACCGGGTGCGTCCCCCACAGTTCTTCCAGGTTGTAGTAGGCGCGGATGGCGGGCTGCATGATGTGCACGACGATGTCGCCCAGATCCACCAGCACCCATTCGCCGGTTTCCTCACCCTCCACCGACACCACCGGATAGCCAGCCTCGCGCGCCCGGTCCTGCACGTGCGCGGCCAGCGCCCGGGTCTGGCGGTTGGAGGTGGCCGTGGCCACCACCACGCGGTCGAACAGGTCGGACAGCGCGGGTGATTTTGCGTTGCGCTGCGGGCCGGTGTCGAAGACGCGGATGTCCTGCGCCTTCACGTCTTCCAGCGCGTCCACCACCAGGTATTGCAGTTCGGAAATGCTCATGGGTCTATCGGTCTCGAAAGTTCGGCACTGAACGGAGGGTACAGTGCTCATGCTATAGGAATCGGTCCGGCTCATGGGCGGGTACCCGCATGGCCCGGTCCAGTCATTGATGTCGTCTTTTGCGGGGGCTCCAGGCCCAGGATTCGGGGGCTCTGCGGGCCGGATTTCGTCACGCGCCTGGCGACGGTTGCCTTGGCCTGGGTCAGGAGGTCTCGCACCTGGCGACGGCTGCCCCGGCACTGGTCAGGAAGATCAGTCCTGCCCCTTTTCCGGTGTGCCGGTGCCGTACAGTCCGTGCCGCCGGATGTAGGCTTCCACGCCCATCGGCAGCAACCCGCCCACCGGCTGGCCGGCGGCCAGCTGCTTGCGCAGCTGCGTGGCCGACAGCGGAACGGGCGGCATCCGGAAGAACATGATGTTGCCGGCAGGCGAATCGGGTAGCGAGCCCGTGCCGTGCGCCATCAGCAGTTTCTCGATCTCGGGTGGCAGGTCGGAAAGGGGAACGCGTTCGCGCTGCGTCACGGCCAGGTGGGCGTAATCCAGCAGGTGCTGCCAGTCGTGCCAGGTGTCGAGGTTGCGGAACTGGTCGCTGCCCAGCACCAGGATCAGCGCGTCGTCGGGGCCGTAGTGCTCCCGCAGCGCTTTCAGCGTGTCGATCGTGTAGCTGGGACCATTACGGTTCACTTCCTGCTCATCGATCTTCCAGTGACTGGCCTCGGTGCTGGCGGGCAGGGAGGCGATGGCCAGGCGCAGCATGGCCAGCCGGTGGCGTCCGTCGGCCTGGTTGCCGCCTTTCTGCCAGGCATGGCCGGCCGGGATCAGCACCAGCTGGTCCAGCTTCAGGGCGGTGATGGCGGCCTGGCCCAGGGCCAGGTGTGCCATGTGGACGGGATCGAAGCTGCCGCCCAGAAGCCCGATGCGACGACGCCGGCCGAGACTCATGCCGATGCCACGCCCAGCCAGTCACGTGCCGGGAGGAAGTCGGTGTAGAGCCGTGCCTCGGGCGTGCCCGGCTCGGGCTGGTACTGGTAGCGCCAGCCGGCCGTGGGCGGCATCGAGGCCAGGATGGATTCGGTACGGCCGCCCGAGGCCAGCCCGAACAGCGTGCCCCGGTCCAGGATCAGGTTGAATTCCACGTAACGGCCACGGCGCAGCGCCTGGAAGGTACGCTCGCGCTCGCCATAGGCCCGGTCCATGCGCCGCCGCACGATGGGCAGGTAGGCTTCCAGGAAATGGTCGCCCACGCTGCGCGTCAGCGCGAAGGCCGTGGCGAAGTCCGGCTGGTTCAGATCATCGAAGAAGATGCCACCGATGCCGCGGGCCTCCTGCCGGTGCTTCAGGAAGAAGTAGCGGTCGCACCAGGCCTTCATGGTCGGGTAGTGTTCGGGGCCGAAGGGGGCCAGCGCATCGAAGCACACCTGGTGGAAATGCCGGGCGTCCTCTTCCTCGCCGTAATAGGGCGTGAGGTCCATGCCGCCGCCGAACCACCACACGTCCTGCTCGGCCGGTGTGGGGGCCAGCGCACGGAAGAAGCGCACGTTCATGTGCACGGTGGGCACGTGGGGATTGCGCGGGTGCAGCACCAGCGACACGCCTGTGGCCCGCGCCTTGCGCCCGGCCAGCTGCGGCCGGTTGGCCGAGGCGGTGGGGGGCAGCTGGCTGACCTGCACGTCGGAGAACATCACGCCGGCGCGCTCGAAGAGCTTGCCATCGTCCAGCACGCAGCTGATGCCGCTGCCCTGGGTGGGGCTGTCGGGCTCGCGCTGCCAGGCATCGCGCAGGAAACGGTCGCCGCTGATGTCTTCGAGGCCCGCCACGATGCGGGACTGCAGCCCGGCGAACCAGGCGGCGATGGCGTCATGTTCGGCCGGGGAAGAAGGCAGGGCCGTGGAGTTCATGGTGATTGTTCTGGGAATGAGTTGCAGGGATGGGTGATGCGACCCGTGGCCCAAGGCCTGAGGAAGGCGAGGACACCTGCCTCGGTCGGGGAAAGCCGCTTCAGGGATTGCGCTGATTGGCCGGCAGCCCCAGGTGGCCGATGTCGCTGCGGTACTGCATGCCGTTGAAGTGGATGCCGCGCACACCTTCGTAGGCACGCGTCTGCGCCATCTTCAGCGAGTCACCCAGCCCCGTCACGCCCAGCACTCGGCCGCCGCTGGTCACCACGTCCTGGTCCTTCTGGGCCGTGCCGGCGTGATAGACGAAGAGGTCGCCCCCTTCGGCATTGCCGTGTGCCGGATGACCGGTGATCACGTCTCCCAGCTCCGGATGGGCCGGGTAGCCGGCTGCGGCCAGCACCACGCACAGCGCGCTGCGGCGATCCCACTCGGCTTCCACCTGGTCCAGCCGGCCGTCAATGCCGGCCTGGATGAGCTGGCCCAGCGGCGTCTTGAGACGGCTGAGGATGGCCTGCGTCTCGGGGTCGCCCAGCCGGCAGTTGAATTCCAGCGTGTTCAGGCTGCCATCCTTGCCGATCATCAGCCCCGCATACAGGAAGCCCGTGAACGGCGTGCCCTCGTCGGCCATGCCGCGGATGGTGGGCAGGATGATCTCGCGCAGCGCGCGCGCATGGATGTCGGGCGTGATGACCGGGGCCGGCGAATATGCGCCCATGCCGCCAGTGTTGGGGCCCTGGTCGCCGTTGAGCAGGCGCTTGTGGTCCTGGCTGGTGGCCAGTGCCAGCACGTTGCGGCCATCGGCCATCACGATGAAGCTGGCTTCCTCGCCAGTCAGGAAGGCCTCGACCACGACGCGCGCCGTGTCCTTGCCGTCCTTGTTGCCGCCAGTGAAGTCATCGCCCAGGAACTGGTCGACGGCCGCATGGGCCTCGGCCACCGTCTGGGCCACCACCACGCCCTTGCCGGCCGCCAGGCCGTCGGCCTTCACTACGATGGGTGCGCCCTGACGGCTGATGTAGTCCTTGGCGGCCGCCGGGTCGGTGAAGGTCTCGTAGGCGGCCGTGGGGATGCCGTGGCGCTTCATGAAGGCCTTGGCGAAGTCCTTGGACGCTTCCAGCTGGGCCGCCGCCTGCGTGGGCCCGAAGATGGGCAGCCCCTGCTTGCGGAAGGCATCGACAATGCCCTTGGCCAGCGGTGCCTCGGGGCCCACCACGGTGAAGGCCAGTTTCTCGCGTCGGGCAAACAGCGCCAGAGTCTCGATGTTGGTGACCGGCAGGTTGCGGATGCCGGGCTCCAGGGCCGTGCCGGCATTGCCGGGTGCCACGTAGACCGTCTCGAAGGCGTGCGAGCGGGCCAGAGCCAGCGCGATGGCGTGCTCGCGTCCGCCGCTACCCACCACCAGACATCGTTTCCGGGCTGTCATGTCGTTCATTCCTCGTCGATGACGGCGTTGGTGTAAACCTGCTGCACGTCGTCGACGTTTTCCAGCGCGTCCAGGATCTTCTGCATCTTCACTGCATCATCGCCGGTCAGTTCCAGCTCGTTCTGCGGCTTCATGGTGATCTCGGCCACCTCGGCCTTCAGGCCGGCTGCCTCCAGCGCCGTCTTCACGGCGATGAAGTCGCCCGGCTCGGTGATGACTTCCAGCGAACCGTCGTCGTTGGACAGGATGTCCTGCGCGCCGGCTTCCAGGCCCACTTCCATCAGCTTGTCCTCGTCGGTGCCGGGGGCGAACACGAGCTGGCCGCAGTGCGTGAACTGGAAGGCCACCGAACCGTCGGTGCCCAGGTTGCCGCCGTGCTTGGTGAGCGCGTGACGAACGTCTGCCACCGTGCGGGTGCGGTTGTCGGTCAGGCAGTCGATGATGACCGCCGCGCCGGCCACACCGTAGCCCTCGTAGCGGATTTCTTCATAGTTGACGCCTTCCAGTCCGCCGACGCCGCGCTGGATGGCGCGCTGCACCGTGTCCTTGGGCATGTTGCCGTCAGCGGCTTTTTCCATGGCCAGCCGCAGCCGCGGGTTCATGGCCGGGTCGCCGCCGCCCATCTTGGCGGCCACGGTGATTTCCTTGATCAGCCGCGTGAAGAGCGCGCCGCGCTTGGCGTCCTGGCGGCCCTTGCGGTGTTGAATGTTGGCCCACTTGGAATGGCCTGCCATGCTCGGATCCTCTGGGGGAAGGGCGGTTGCCTGTGGCCGGGGCGTGACGCTCCGCCATGGCAAGCCGCAGGGTTCACAATGATCTACATCGGTACGCTGCATGCCGCCGGTGGAGCGGGGTTGCGAGCGCGCGGCATCCGGGTTCTCTGGTCTAAGATAACCGGTTGGGAGCAGCCCCGTCAGGCCCGTGCAAGAGCCACCGGGGCAGGCATCCCGAATGCCCTGGAAGGGGGTGTGCAGCCCATGGGGATGCCCTGCGAGGCCGCCTCATCCCTTTCCAAGCGCGCGATTTTACCATTCAGCCGACCGTTCGCCCCGCGTCCTGCGCCGGCGATCGGCCCTTCCTGCGGCGTCTTCTGCGGCCGCTTCCGGCCCATCCCTTTCCGGAGCCTTCGATGTCCGACACCCTTTCCCCCCTGCTGATCGGCAAGAACGACACCTTCGAGGCCGTGCTGCTGCCGGCGCTGGGCAACCGTCACGGCCTCATCACCGGCGCCACCGGCACCGGCAAGACCGTCACCCTGCAGCGCCTGGCCGAACAGTTCTCGGCCATCGGCGTGCCGGTGTTCATGGCCGACGTGAAGGGGGATCTCACCGGCATCTCCCAGCCGGGCCAGATGAGCCCCAAGCTGCAGACCCGGCTGGAGCAGCACGGCCTGCCCACGCCGCAGTTCACGGGCTTTCCGGTCACGCTCTGGGATGTCTATGGCAAGCAGGGACACCCCGTGCGCGCCACTATCTCCGACATGGGGCCGCTGCTGCTGTCTCGCATGCTGGGCCTCAACGACACGCAGGAAGGCGTGCTCAACCTCACCTTCAAGGTGGCGGATGACAACGGCCTGCTGCTGCTGGACAGCAAGGACCTGCGCGCCATGCTGCAGTACGTGGGCGAGAATGCTAAGCAGTTCACCAACCAGTACGGCAACGTCTCGTCAGCCTCCATCGGCGCCATCCAGCGCAACCTGCTCACGCTGGAGCAGCAGGGCGCCGAGCGCTTCTTCGGCGAGCCCATGCTGAAGCTCCCGGACATGATGCGCACCGCCCCGGACGGGCGCGGCGTCATCAACATCCTGATGGCTGACCAGCTGATGAACGCGCCCAAGCTCTACGGCACCTTCCTGCTGTGGCTGCTCTCGGAACTCTTCGAGCAGCTGCCCGAGGTGGGCGACCAGCCCAAGCCGAAGATGGTCTTCTTCTTCGACGAGGCCCACCTGCTGTTCGATGACGCGCCCAAGGCGCTGCTGGACAAGATCGAGCAGGTGGTGCGCCTGATCCGCTCCAAGGGCGTGGGCGTCTATTTCATCACCCAGAATCCGCTGGACGTGCCCGAGAGCGTGCTGGGCCAGCTGGGCAACCGCGTGCAGCATGCGCTGCGCGCCTTCACCCCGCGCGACCAGAAGGCCGTGCGCACCGCCGCCGAGACCATGCGTGCCAACCCTGCGCTCGATACCGCGAAAGCCATCTCCGAGCTGGGGGTGGGCGAGGCCCTGGTCTCGTTCCTGGATGCCAAGGGCACGCCCGGCATCGTGGAGCGCGTCTGGATCGCCACGCCGGCCTCCCGCATCGGTCCGGCCACGCCCGAAGAGCGCCAGGCCCTGCTGGCTGCCTCGCCGGTGGCCGGCGTCTACGAGCAGGCCGTCGACCGCGAATCGGCCTATGAAGTGCTGCGCGACCGGGCTGCCGGTGCGGCGGCAGGCGGGGCAGGAGCCTCCAAAGGTGGGGCGACCGATGCCGGCGGCATGGACGGCTGGGGCAACCATGGCGGCAGCGGCCAGGCTGGTGCACAAACGCAGGGCAGCACCGGATCGGGCGGCTTCCTGCAGGATGCACTGGATGGCCTGCTGGGTGGCGTCAGCGGCAGCACGACCAAGAGCAGCGGCAAGACGGCCAGCCGTCGTAGCGATTCCGTGCTGGAAACCGCTGCCAAGAGCATGATGCGCTCGGTGGGCTCGCAGGTCGGTCGCGCGCTGGTGCGCGGCATTCTGGGCTCGCTCACCGGCAAGAGCCGCTGATGCCTGTCTGCCGCTGGAAGCCCGAGCATCTCGGGCTCTTCTATGGCCTGATGGGCTCCATGCTGTTTGCCTGCAAGGGCATCCTCATCAAGCTGGCCTATCGCCACGGCGTCAGTACCGAGACCTTCCTGGGCCTGCGCATGATGTGGGCTGCCCCCTTCTTTGCCTGGGTGGCCTGGCGCAGCGACGGCGCGATCCTGCGCCAGCGCTGGCGCAGGCAGACCCCCGCAGGTGTAACGGGACTGTCCGACGATGCGACGCCCGGTGTGGACAGTGTCTGGCGATCCGGCGATGTCTGGCGCGTGGCGGGCCTGGGCTTTTCGGGCTATTACCTGGCCAGCTACCTGGACTTCCTGGGGCTGCAATACGTCTCGGCTGGCCTGGAGCGGGTGCTGCTTTATCTGGGTCCCACCTTCGTGCTGCTGCTGTCCGTGTTCTGGCTCAAGCGTCCGGTCAGCCGCACCCAGTGGACGGCGCTGGGTGTCAGCTATCTGGGCGTGATCCTCGTCTACCTGCACGATCTGGACGGCAGTCTTCAGGTCAATGTGCCGCTGGGCAGCGCCCTGGTGCTGGGCAGCTGTCTCAGCTATTCCTTCTACCTGGTGGGCGCCGGTGAGATGGTCCGCCGCCTGGGGCCCATGCGACTGACGGCCTGGGCCAGCCTGGTGGCCTGTGCGCTCTGCGTCACCCAGGCGCTGCTGGTCGGCGGGGGCGACATGTTCCGCCAACCGACCGAAGTGCAGGGCATCGCCCTGATGACGGCCATCTTCTGCACCGTCTTCCCGCTCTTTCTGACCACGGCCTCCGTCAATCACCTGGGGGCAGGCAAGGCGGCGCAGGTGGGCATGATCGGCCCGGTCTGGACCATCTTTCTGGGGGCCGTCGTTCTGGGTGAACCCACGGGCGGCCTGCAGATCGTGGGCACGGCCGTCGTCATCCTGGGGGTGCTGATCCTGAGTCGTGCTGCCACCCGGGGGTGATGCCACAATTTTGCAGCCTGAGCACACGGTAGGACACTGGCAGACTTGCGCAGCAGGACTGGGCAACGCTTGAGCCAGATGAGGCCGCGGCGTTCACCCTTCCATCCATTCAAACGGAAAGAACCCCACCATGACCGATCGTCGTTTCGCGTCCGTCGCCCGTGTCTACGGAGAAGCCGGCTGCCAGCGGCTCTGGCAGTCCCATGTCGTCGTTGTCGGCATTGGCGGTGTCGGCTCCTGGGCGGCCGAGGCGCTGGCGCGCAGCGGCGTGGGGCGCCTCACCCTCATCGACCTGGACCACGTGGCCGAGTCCAACATCAACCGCCAGGTCCATGCGCTCACCAGCACACTGGGCGCGGCCAAGGTCGAGGTGATGGCGCAACGCATCCGCGACATCTCGCCCGACGTCTCCGTGCATCCTGTCGATGAATTCATCGAGCCCGGCCAGGAAGCGCAGCTGATCCCCGCGGACGCCGATCTTGTCATCGACGCCATCGATGCCGTGGCGGCCAAGGCATCGCTGATTGCCTGGTGCGTGGCGAACGGCAAACCCGTCATTGCCTGCGGTGCAGCCGGTGGCCGCACCGATCCCCTGCAGCTGCGGGTGGAAGATCTTTCCCGGACCACAGGGGATGCGCTGCTGTCGGCCGTGCGTGTGCGGTTGCGCCGGCATCACGGCTTCCCGCGCGGGGATGGCACCACGGTATCGCCTTTAGCCAGCCGTGCTGAAACATCGAGCGTGTCGGTACAAAGCACAGAACGGGAAGGCGAAGGTGCGCCAGGCCACTTTTCGGCTCAGGACGCGCGGCCGGTTCCGGCTGCACAGACCCAGTCCTCGTCCCGCCGGCGCCGCAAGGGCGATCCTTCCCGCTTCGGCGTGCCGGCCATCCATTCGCCTGAACAGATTGCCGGCACCCGCCCGAAGGGTGAGGGCGGCGGCATGCCGCTGGCCTGCGCCGGCTACGGTTCGCTTGTCACTGTCACCGCCAGCATGGGCCTGGCCGCAGCCAGCCAGGCCATTGCGCAGTTGCTGCGCTGAATGCCATCAGGAAACCTGGCCCGCAGCGCCACAGTGGCCTGCGAGTCAGTCCTGTCGGGATCGGTCGCATCCTTCACCTGGACGCCAGGGGCGTGCATGAAGTCCAGAGGTGGAGGAGAAGCCGCATCAGGGCGCGGGCTTCTCCGATCGACGGAGAAAATCAGCCCGTCACTGCGGGAAACGACCCCGCCAGTACTCGAAGCCCTTCTCGCCTTCATAGACTGAACGGTCGTCGACGAGGTACTGGTCGACGACCTGCAGCTGCTGTCCACGCTTCCAGTTGGCCGGCGCCTGCCAGACGACGCACTGCAGCCGCCTGGCTTCGGGCAGTTCGATGTTCCAGCACAGCTTGGCCTGCTGCTCGGAATCCCCCTGCAACAGCAGCAGCTTGGTCTGGTAGCCCGCATGGGAGCCCCACCGCTTCAGCAAACCGTAGGAGGCCACACCGTCCAGCCGGAAGCTGAAGGGAATATCGATACCACCAATCGACGGTCTGTCGCTGCCGGCGCTGACGACATCACCCAACGTGGCAGAGTCTGCTGTGATCGTCAGGGGCACCGAAATGCCCTGGCTATTGAATGGGCGCAGAATTTTCTCGCCCAGATACTGATGCCGCGGGTGCGGCCCGCTGCCCACGCTCATCGAATACTCGCCCGGTGCGGCGGCATGGTACTGATAGTACTTGGTATTGCATATGATGTTGCCCAGCGCGGCAAACGGGCTCAGCAGGCCGGGGCTGTTCGGGGTCGTCTTCTGATAGTTGTTGGGGTTAAGATCCATATCCGCACGAGGCTCCGGCAGCTCCAGCGGCTTCCCCGTCGTGACGCGCGTGCCGTTGTATGACGTGGCCCGATCAAGGGTCAGGCAGCCTTTCTGATCCAGCATGGTCAGCAGCGCATCGCCCCGTACCCCGGCGGCCGAGATGGGGGCTGTCTGGGGCGTGGCCCGGGTGACGGTGCTGGCTTCTGCCGTATCGGCTACCGCCGTGCGGTTCGCAGCCGTGGCCGAGCTGATCGTGCCGGAAGCATCAGTGGCGGGGGCAGCGGCAGATTCCGCGTTGGCAGGGCTTGCCGGAGCAGCAGCGGCAGCTTGCGTGGCGTCGGCCGTCTGAGTCGTGTTGGTACTTTGTGCGGCGCCGGCAGTCTGAGTCGCGCCGGCAGCCTGTGCAGCGTCACCTGCCTGTGTGGCCGCATTCGCCTGTGCCGTATCTCCGGCCTGGACAGCGTCTGCCTTGCTGGCGAGCTTTGCCGTGGCAGCCGGTGTGGTGTCCGAGAGGGCCTTGGTATCGGCGTGGGTGCCGTCATTGCCATTGCCACTGCCGCAGGCGGCCAGCAGTATGGCCAGTGCAGCAGCCGTCAGGGGCACGCGGTACGTGTTGCCAGGAATCTTCATCGTTCACCTCCTTGGTGGGGCTGCATCATGCAGCCTGGTTGGAAAGCTGTTCATCAAGAAAAACAGCTTAGTTCCAACCACATGCCGGTGTGAACCGCAAAGCCTGTCCCATTCGGGAAAAGAAATGGCAGCGCGCTCCCATAAGTCGGGGGTTGTGTGCGCGTATCATCCTTGGCCATGGACACGCGCATTGTTCCCGTCATCCGCGGCCTCTGCATCGCCCTGCTAGGTGCGGGCATCGCGGTCTGGATGGGCACCCCATTGCCCTGGCTGCTGGGGCCGCTGTTTCTCACGGCGGCTACCCGGGTGGCCGGCATGCCCACCCGGTGCCCGGCGCCGTTCAACAAGTTCGGGCGCTGGGTCATCGGGCTGTCGCTGGGGTTGTACTTCTCCGCCGAGGTGATGCAGAGCCTGGCGCAGCACTGGGGGCTCATTCTTGCCGGCATCCTGTATGCCCAGGTGCTGGCGGTCATTGGCTGCTGGTTCTACCACCGCGTCGGCGGTCTGGATGTGGGGACGGCCTGGTTCTCGTCGGCCATCGGCACGGCCAGCGAGATCGTCAACATGGCGCATCGGCATGGCACCCGGGCCGACCATGTGGCGACGGTGCACAGCGTGCGGGTGCTGCTGGTTGTGGCGCTGGTGCCTTTTGGCGTGCAGTGGCTGGGTGGTGATGCCTCCCATCTGCAGGGTGCTGCCCGGGATGTGCACTGGAGCAGCCTGTTGCCGCTGATGCTGGGCAGTCTGGTTTCCGTCTGGTTCTTTCTGCGCGTGCGTCTGCCCAATGCGTGGCTGCTGGGGGCGCTGCTGTTTGTGGCGGCCGTGAATCTGCTTCAGCTGCTGCCGCATACCGATCTGCCGCGCTGGGTCTCGTGGGCCGGTCAGCTCTGCATCGGGTGGTCGTTCGGTGACCGGTACCGCCCGGATTTCCTGCGGTGTGCTCCCCGGCTGCTGTCGGCTGCCTGTGTCTTCACGCTGGCCAGCATCGCATTGACGGTCGGGCTGGGTGAGGTCCTGTCGCCGCTGGTCGGCCTGCCTGCCCCGTCGCTCATTCTGGGGCTGATGCCTGGCGGCATCGCCGAAATGACGCTGACGGCCCGCGCGCTGGAGCTGGGCGTGGCCATGGTCACCGCCATGCAGGTCGCCCGCATGCTGTCCGTGGTGTTCAGCACGCCGGCCATCTACCGCCGCTTCATCCAGGCCAGGGAAGGGGATCGGGCTTCAGGCGCACAAGAAAGTAACCCTCCGGTTTGAGGATGCACTTGTGTGCATAGCATTGGCGGGTGTTTTCGCTGGGCATCATGCCGAAGGCCGCGAGGACTTGTTCAGACTCTCCCAAGGCACCGCTCGGCTGGCAGAACTGCCGCATCCCGGCAGGCCTCAGTCCTGCTTCACCTCATGCCCGTTTCGTACCCAGCTGGCCGTGGCCAAGGTCACCAGGGCCCACAGGGCCCACAGCCACGGTGAGCCGCCGTTGTCGTGTGCCAGCATGCCGATGGGCAGCACCAGGCCCACGGCGGCTGCCCAAGGTACCCAGGCGCCGCCCCGACCCAGGCGCAGCAGGGCCGCCAGTGCCAGGACGGCCCCCAGGCCAATGACCCAGCGGGCATCGCCGCGCGCGGGGTCCAGCACGGCGATGGCGCCCCAGAGAAAGACTGCGATGCCCAGCAGGATCTGGGCGGCCAGACGGGCCAGCAGGACGGTGAAGTTCATGCCTGGTCAGCCTGCAGGTGGTAGGAGGTGACCCGTTCCACTTCCTCGCGGGCGCCAATGAACAGCGGAACGCGCTGATGCAGTCCGGTGGGCTGGATGTCCAGGATGCGCTGGCGACCGTCGGTGGCCGCGCCGCCGGCCTGCTCGATCAGCATGGCCATCGGGTTGGCCTCGTACAGCAGGCGCAGGTGGCCGGGCTTGGCGGGGTTGCGCTGGTCAGCCGGGT
>ERZ773043.850-NODE-850-length-17849-cov-5.658818_pt1 | contig 17849 bp, 14 predicted proteins | sample MGYA00580636_ERZ773043 | MGnify/ENA primary metagenome ERZ773043 (study PRJEB29015, sample SAMEA2737992) | human oral metagenome | biome: human oral; feature: human-associated habitat; material: dental | place: China | collected 2065 ...
CTTTGCCTCGCCAAAGAAAGTCAGCAAAGAAAGGCGACCCCGAGGCGCAGAAAACCCCTTGCCGCGGGTTGCTTGTCGGCGGGCTTGATAACTCGCTTACGCTCAGACAATCAAGCCCTTGATTCCGCCAAGCTGCCCCGCGCCTGCGGCTGCGCCTAAGGGGGCTTTGGGTGCTTCGGAATGATCGAATGCGCGAAGGGGCATGCCCGGAAGCCCTCGTAGATTGGGCGTTTCTGGTAGGTACCTCTGAAACCCTTATCAATAAAGGGATTCAGGGCAACCCCCCGGAGATACCCTAAATACAAGGAGTTTACGGGCAAATTCTCTGAAACGCCCTATTTGCGCGGGGTTCAGCGCACCCATATTTGAGACGCTCAAAATATAGCGGCTTGGCTTTGCCAAAAGACAAGGCAAGCCAACACAGTATTTTGGTAAAGTCGAGCCGTTGTGTAAGGTGATCAGGGTGCCCCTCTGAACCCCACGTGGATAGGGCGTTTGCGGGCGGTTGCCTCTGGAACCCTTATAAATAAAGGGCTTCAGGGTAGGGGTGCCGGAGAAGCCCTGTTTACGCGGGGTTCAGGGCATCAGGACGGCAGCGGCGCGAAAAGCGCGGCAACGTCTTCCTCGCCAAACTTGAAGCGGACGGCGCGATCATCCGAGAGAATGCCGTCGGCCAGACCGGCCTTGCGTTCTTGCAGTGCCAGAATTTTTTCCTCGATACTGCCGGCAACAATCAGTTTGTAGACAAAAACCGGCTTGTCCTGGCCAATTCGGTGCGCCCGGTCGGTCGCCTGGTTTTCGGCCGCCGGGTTCCACCAGGGATCGAAATGGATGACCGTATCCGCCGCCGTCAGGTTCAGGCCAATGCCACCGGCCTTGAGACTGATCAGAAATACCGGCACCTCTCCCGACTGGAAACGGCGCACCGGCGTTTCGCGGTCTTTCGTGTCCCCCGTCAGCAGCGCATAGTCCAGACTTTTCTGCCTGAGCGCAGCTTCGATCAGCGCCAGCATCTGCGTGAATTGCGAAAACACCAGAATACGCCGCCCTTCTTCGATCAGCCCGGGCAACAGGGTCATCAGCAGCTCCAGCTTAGCGCGCTCTTTGACGCGCTGCGCCAGCGGCAGCCTGACCAGGCGCGGGTCGCAGCAGACCTGGCGTAGTTTGAGCAAGGCATCGAGAATCACGATTTGACTGTGCCCGAAGCCTTTGCTGAATACTTCTTCGCGCACCGCTGCATCCATGGCGACACGCACCGTTTCATAGAGATCGCGCTGCCCGCCGCTCAATGATACTTTGCGCACAATCTCGGTCTTCGGCGGCAGTTCTCGCGCCACGTCTTCCTTGCGGCGTCGCAGGATGAATGGCCGCACCCGGCGCGCCAGCAGGTCACGACGCGGCCTGTTTTCCATTTTCTCGATCGGCGTCCGCCAGTAGCGCGTGAAATTGCTGCGGCTGCCAAGAAACCCCGGCAGCAGAAAATCGAACTGACTCCACAGTTCGCCGAGATGGTTTTCCAGCGGCGTTCCTGTCAGGCAAAGACGGTGCCGCGCTTCGATACGGCGGACAATCTCGGCACTGCGGCTGCGGGCGTTCTTGACCGTCTGCGCTTCGTCGAGAATGAGCAGATGATAAGGATGGCGCGTCAGTGCATCGGCATCGCGCCAGAGCAGCGGATAGGTTGTCAAGACGACATCATGATCGGCGATTTCGGCAAACCGCGCTTTCCGCTCGGCGCCATGCAGGGAAAGTACCGACAGCCCGGGGGCAAAGCGCATCGCCTCGTTGCGCCAATTGAAAATCAACGAGGTGGGCAGCACAACCAGCGCCGGCCGATCAAGGCGGCCGGACTCTTTTTCCAGCAAGAGATGGGCAAGTGCCTGCGCCGTTTTGCCCAGCCCCATATCGTCCGCCAGAATGCCCGCCAGATTCTGTTCGCGCAGAAACTGCAGCCAGGCCAGGCCTTCCCGCTGATAGCGGCGCAGATCAAGCGCCAAGCCGCGCGGCGGCTCGATGTCACCGATGCCCTGCGCTGAACGCAGACGATCGGCCAGCGCCAGCACGTCGCGCTGTCCATTGAACTGCCAGCGCCGCGGGTCACTGAATTCGCGCAAACGCGGCGCATCAAAACGTGAAATGCGCAGATGGGGGCCTTCCGGCAATCGGTCAAAAAGATCGACCAGCGCCAACGCCAGGGGTTTCAGGCGCGCCGCCGGCACGCGCACGCGGCGCAGATCGGGCATCCTCAGCTCAACGAATTCGGCATCGTCGATGCCGTTGACCTGAACGATGTCCCGCCAACGCCCATCGCGCCGGAACAAGGCCGCCAGCAAAGGCGCCAGAGGCACGCGTTCGCCTTCGACAACGATGCCCATGTCGAGATCGAACCAGTCATTCCCCGCGTCGATCAGCGCCGCATCCCAGGCATCAACCTCGACAAAGTGATGGCGAAAATCGCTGTCGAACTCGATCTGCCACCCGGCGTCCCGCAATTCCGCCAGTTTCTGTCGCATGAAGGCCGGCCAGTCCTCCTCCCGGGCCAGACCATAGACACCGTCCGGCGGACTGCCGAAGGCACGCAGCACGCCATCGGGCAAGGCTTGCAGCCCTGCCCGGTGCAGATGCGCCAGCAATGCGTGTTCCTGTTCGGGGCGCCTGACAACATGCACAGCCTCGCCATCCGGCAGGCAGCAAAAATCATCCGCATCGCCGGGACGAACCTCAGCATCTTCATAACGAAAAATCGGCTCGGCCAGGTCAAACAGGTCGCGTCCATCCTGCGCCTGGTAAGCCCGCCAGGCCGTATTGCCATGGGTCGTGATCGAGTACAGGCGCAATAAGGCCACCGGCGCGCTGCGGATCTGGCGCAATACCGCCGCATCAATGGCGGGCAAACGCAGGTTACTTCCGCTCTCGCCAAGCGCGTCCCGGATCCGAGCCGCCTCACGTTCCGATAATCCGGGAGAAGACAGCAGCAAAGCCAGGGTTTCCCGCGGCCCGGAAAGCCCGATCTCTCCAATGACGCCGGCCTCAAAGTCGATGTACCACGGCGGCGTCAACGGGATGATCAGGTCTGCCGACGGCGATACCTGCAACAGGGGGTGCTGCAAGCCGTCGCGCCCACGCTGCCAGCGCAAGGCCGCCGGGCGGGCGCCGGCCAGTGTCAGCGGCGACAAATCCGACGCTGGGCACAAGCGCCCGGTACGCGCCATTCGCCGCAGAATTTCCGCGCTCTGCGGCGCTTCCAGACTGAAGGCGCGCAATCCGTTGCTGCGCCCCTGCGCCGCCAGCAGCAGGGCGATGATCTGGAAATCTTCGTCGCTGACATAAGGCGGCCGTCTGCGCAGCGCCGATTCAAGATCCCACCATTCTTCGGCATTGTCCGGATCGCGTCCCTTGCGCAGCGATACACCGAATGCCTGGAGATTTTTCCGGCTGTTCGTCCGCCAATGCAACAGGTAAAAAATCCGCTGATGACCGGGTGCAACACGCAGGTTTGTTTTGCTCACCGCGCTGGAAACCCGGCGCAATTCGTCCGCCCAGGATAGGGATAACGCACCCGGCGCCGTATTTTTCCGTTCCGCCGGTATCTGCGGGTCGGCGGCGTGATCGGGGATGCGGGAAATGGCGGTCAAAGGAGACGTTACCCAGGCAGCTGCGGCGGGTGCTGCACGAGCGCATCCGCCGCAGATTGTGGCACAGACTCAATCACGGAAATTGCCCGCCTTGATCGGGTAATCGGTAATGGTTTTGGTCACCAGCGCAATACACGACTGCAAATCGTCACGCTTGGCGCCGGAAACGCGTACGGCATCGCCCTGGATCGTGGCCTGAACCTTGAGCTTGGCTTCCTTGACCATCTTGACGATTTTCTTCGCCAGCTCAGTCTCGATGCCGATTTTGACCTTCAGTTCCTGCTTGACCTTGTTGCCGGAAATTTTCTGTACGGCCTGCGGGTCGAGCCGCTTGACGCTTTCCTTTTCCTTTTTTTCCATCGCCGGAAACAGAATGTCCTTGATTTGCCCCAGCTGGAATTCGGAATCGCCAAACAAGGTAATGAGCTTATCCTTGTCGTTGAGTTCGACTTTGGCCGATGTGCCTTTGAAATCGTAACGCGCATCGATTTGGCGACTGACGACATCGAGCGCATTTTTCAGTGCGACCATATCGACTTCGGAAGAAAAATCAAAACTCGGCATTTTTACTGGCTCCTCGAATAAATCGGCATCTGGCCGCTCACATCAGCCGTTCAGCCCGTGAAATCATCGGATGAATTGCTCCAGCACGGACGGGAACACCTTGGCAGTTTACGCAAGACGCCGCCCCGGAAGGCGGCGTCGCGGGGGAAGACAAACAACGCGGCGATCCTTCGATCAGCCCTTGCGCGCCCTGTGGTTAGCAGCGATGCGCATGCGCAATGCATTGAGCTTGATAAAGCCACCCGCATCTTTCTGGTCGAACGCACCCGCATCATCCTCGAAGGTGGCGATGGTAGGATCGAACAGCGAGTCAGTCTTCGAATCCCGGCCGACGACGACGACGTTGCCTTTATACAGTTTGAGGCGCACCCAGCCGTTGACATTTTGCTGCGTGTGGTCGATCAGCGCCTGCAGGGCAATACGCTCCGGCGCCCACCAGTAGCCGTTGTAAATCAGGCTGGCGTAACGGGGCATCAGATCATCCTTAAGGTGTGCAACTTCTCGATCAAGCGTGATCGATTCCATGGCGCGATGCGCTTTCAACAGAATCGTGCCGCCCGGCGTTTCATAACAGCCGCGCGATTTCATGCCGACATAGCGGTTCTCAACGAGATCGAGCCGACCGATGCCGTGTTTGCCGCCAAGCTCATTGAGCTTGCGCAGCAGCTTGTCGGCACTCATACGCTCACCATTGATGGCGACGAGATCGCCTTTAGCAAATTCCAGGTCAACGTATTCCGCCTTGTCGGGCGCAGCTTCCGGAGAAACCGTCCAGCGCCACATCGACGCTTCAGCCTCCGCCGACGGGTCTTCGAGATGACGGCCTTCGTAACTGATGTGCAGCATATTCGCATCCATCGAATAGGGAGAACCGCCCTGTTTATGCTTCATCTCGATCGGAATGCCATGCTTTTCCGCATAAGCCAGCAGCTTCTCGCGCGAAAGCAAATCCCACTCACGCCACGGAGCGATGATCTTGATGTTCGGGTTAAGCGCATACGCACCCAGCTCGAAACGCACCTGATCGTTGCCTTTGCCCGTCGCGCCATGGCAGACCGCCTGCGCGCCGGTCTGTTTGGCGATTTCAACCATGCGTTTGGCGATCAGCGGCCGCGCAATAGACGTGCCCAGCAGGTATTCGCCTTCATAGACCGCATTGGCGCGGAACATCGGAAAAACGTAGTCGCGCACGAATTCTTCGCAGAGATCTTCGATATGGATGTTTTCCGGCTTGATGCCCAGCTTCAATGCCTTGGCGCGCGCCGGTTCCAGCTCTTCGTTCTGGCCAAGATCCGCCGTAAAGGTAACAACTTCGCACTGGTAAACATCCTGCAACCATTTGAGGATGACCGAGGTGTCGAGGCCACCCGAATAGGCGAGAACCACTTTTTTGATATCGCTCATTTCCATTGCTCCATGCTTGCGTATTTTACAAATGCAGCCTTATCCGGCTGCGTCACGAACTCTCAATCTACCAATCCATCATGCAAATTTTGGGGCACTCAGACGCGGCCAAGCACCAGGTACTCCATCAATGCTTTCTGCACATGCAGCCGGTTCTCGGCCTCGTCCCAAACACGGCTCTGCGCGCCATCAATGACTTCCGCTGTCACCTCTTCACCACGATGTGCCGGCAAGCAGTGCAGGAAGATCGCATCTGGCCTGGCAAAACGCATCATGGCGGCATCTACCCGCCAATTGGCAAAATCGCGCAATCTGGCCTCGTTTTCTACCTCAAAGCCCATCGATGTCCATACATCCGTCGTCACGATGTCAGCGCCCTGCGCAGCCGCCAGCGGATCGGAAAAACATTCGAAATGACCGGTATTCTTTAAACCGGCCAGTTCAGGCTTGATTTCGTAACCTGGCGGGGTCGAGACATTGACCTTGAAATCCAGCGTTTCTGCCGCCTGTAGCCAGGTGTAGCACATATTGTTTGAGTCGCCGATCCAGCACACGGTTTTGCCCTGTATCGGCCCGCGCTGCTCGATGTAGGTGTAAATATCGGCCATGATCTGGCACGGGTGAAATTCGTTGGTCAGTCCGTTGATAACCGGCACCCGTGACGCAGAGGCCAGACGTTCGACGATACGCTGCTCAAATGTCCGGATCATGATCAGATCGCACATTCTCGACATGACCTGGGCGGCATCTTCCACCGGCTCACCACGCCCCAGTTGCGAGTCACGGGTATTGAGGTAAATGGCATTGCCGCCAAGCTGCTGCATTCCCGCCTCGAACGACAGGCGTGTACGCGTGCTCGCTTTCTCGAAAATCATGACTAGCGTACGGTCGGCCAGCGGCCAATAGCGCTGATACCCCTTGAACTGCGCTTTGATCCAGCGCGTCCGCTCAAACAAGTAGGAAAATTCTTCGCGTGTAAAATCTTTGAATTGCAGAAAATGCTTGACGGCGGAAGTCGAATTGCCGGTTGTCATCGTCAACTCCGATTAAATCTTCAGAAAGTCATGGATCAATTCTGCGAGACGGGCAACCAGCTCCTTCGATTCTTCCTCGGAAAATGTCAGCGGCGGCAGCAAACGAATTACCTTTTCGGCCGTTACATTGATGAGCAACCCAATCGACAGCGCACGTGTCATCAGCTCGGCGCATGGCCGATCGAGTTCGATACCAATCATCAGCCCCTGGCCGCGAATATCGACAACCCCACGGACCTCCGCCAGCGCGGCGCCCAGGCCATTGCGAATCAGCGCGCCCTGCCGGATCGCATTACCCATCAGGCCGTCACGCTCGACGACGTTCAGCACCGTCAATGCCGCTGCTGTTGCCAGCTGGTTGCCACCAAAAGTCGAGCCGTGGTTACCCGGCCCGAACAACCCCGCTGCCTTGCCCGCCGCCAGACAGGCGCCAATCGGCACGCCACCGGCCAATCCTTTGGCCAGCGTGGCGACATCGGGCACGATGCCAGCATGCTGAAAAGCGAACCAGGTGCCGGTGCGCCCCATACCGCACTGCACTTCATCGCAAATCAGCAACCAGCCGCGTTCATCGCATAAGGTGCGCAAAGCACGCAGATACTCGATATCCGCCATATGCACGCCCCCCTCGCCCTGCACGACCTCGATCATGACGGCAACAATCGATGGATTCTGTTCGGCAAGCGCATGGATGGCAGCCAGATCGTTGAATGGCGCGCGGATAAAACCGGGGACGAGCGGCTCGAATCCCGCCTGCGCCTTACGGTTTCCGGTTGCCGACAGAGTCGCCAATGTACGTCCATGAAAAGCTTTTTCCATGACGATAATCTGCGGTTCATCAATACCACGCCGGTGCCCATAAAAGCGGGCCAGCTTGATTGCCGCTTCATTGGCCTCACAGCCAGAATTGCAGAAAAACACTTCCTGCATGCCTGATAGCACGGCCAACTTGTCAGCCAGCTGCTCCTGTTGTGGCATGCGGTATATATTGGAACTATGTAGTAAACGGCCAGCCTGTGCGGAAATGGCCATGACCAGGTCGGGATGGTTATGGCCGAGTGTCGACACGGCAATCCCGGCCAGTGCGTCCAGGTAGAGTTTTCCTTCAGTATCAGTGACCCAGCTCCCTTCACCGTGGCTCAATGCCACCGGCAAACGGGCGTATGTATTCATTACATGGGACATCAACATCTCCTGACATTCCGCTCCGCTCAATAGCGGACGCTTAAAATGAAACGGCGGCTCGCGCCGCCGGAAAGATTACAAAACCAAAACCACGCAACCGCATATTCTGCTGAAATCGAAAAAATCTGCCGGAAAAATCTCCCAGCAGGGAAAGGATTTTAAGGGAAAACCGGGGGCTTGTACATCATGCCTGCGCTGCAATACGCTCAACAGCACACCTTCTGATACATACATCCACTCCATTTTTCTGCCTTGTTAGACAGAAAAACAAAACGGCGTCTATAGACGCCGTTTATAACGATTCCCAATGCGCTTCAAGCGTCAAAAATCAGCCTGCAAGCGCTTTGATCTGCGCCGACAGCCGGCTCTTATGACGCGCCGCCTTATTCTTGTGAATCACATCCTTGTCGGCAATCCGATCGATCACCGAAACCGATTCTTGATAAATATTCTTTGCCGCCGCCTGATCACCGGCGAGAATCGCCTTTTGCACGCGCTTAACGGCCGTGCGCAGGGTTGAGCGCAGACTGGCGTTGTGGGCGCGATGCGTGTTGGCTTGGCGGGCGCGCTTGCGCGCTTGTGCGCTATTGGCCATGAATCTTTGTCCTAAATAGAGTAGGGGTTAATCGAAAGTGGGCGATTTTACAGTGACATGCCGCTCTGCGCAAGAATTTTGCACTCTTTAGCCTTGCCGATATTCATGCAAAATTCCCCGACAACATTCGATATCAGCACTGGACTACAGAACGCTGCCAGAATTTGTATCGAAATCGCGCCGGCGGCCGATAATACTCGAATGGCGTTAAATTGCCTGAATCCGGAAATGGAATAAGATGATGGCCTGAAAGCAAAACAACGATGAACCTGCTCAAAGCGCTCGCCACCGTCAGCGGTATGATCCTGCTCTCGCGCATTCTCGGATTCGTGCGCGACTTCGTCATCGCCCGCGTTTTTGGCGCCGGCATGATGACCGACGCTTTTTTTGTTGCTTTCAAACTGCCCAATCTGTTGCGTCGGCTTTTTGCCGAGGGCGCATTCTCACAGGCATTTGTCCCCATTCTCGGCGAATACAAGAACAGAAGCGGTGATTCCGAGGCAAAGCACCTGATTGACCGTGTGGCGACGCTGCTGTTCCTTGTCTTGCTTGGGGTCACGCTGCTCGGTATGGTCGGCGCACCGTTGCTGGTATATGTTTCTGCGCCGGGTTTTACAGATGTGCCGGATAAATTTGCGCTCACGGTCACGCTGACGCGCATTACCTTCCCTTATATCCTGTTCATGTCGCTGGTCGCGCTCGCCGGCGGTATTCTCAATACCTGGAGCCGCTTTGCCGTGCCGGCATTCACGCCGGTGCTGCTCAACGTCGCCATGATCGGCATGGCGCTGTTTGCCGTTCCTCATTTTTCGCAGCCGGTCATGGCGCTCGGCTGGGGAGTTTTCCTCGGCGGCGCATTACAGCTTGCCTTCCAGCTGCCCAGCCTCAAGCGCATCGGCATGCTGCCACGCTTCGTCCTCGACTGGCGGGATGAGGGCGTACGCCGCATTCTCAAACTGATGGCGCCAGCCGTAGTCGGCGTTTCGGTTTCGCAAATCAGTTTGCTGATCAACACCATCTTCGCTTCCTTCCTCGATACCGGCAGCGTCTCCTGGCTGTATTACGCCGACCGGCTGATGGAATTTCCCGCCGGTCTGCTGGGCGCTGCGCTGGGCACCATCCTTTTACCCTCGCTCGCCAAATACCACGCCAGTGACAATACGGAAGAATACTCAAAGCTGCTCGACTGGGGCCTGCGCCTGACCTTTCTGCTGGCCGCACCCGCTGCCGTAGCACTGGCGATCATCGCCGTGCCGCTGATCGCCACGCTCTTCCATCACGGGGCCTTTACCGCCCATGACGTGCTCATGACGCGCAATGCGCTGGTCGCCTACAGCATCGGCCTGCTGGGCATGATCCTTGTCAAGGTACTGGCGCCCGGCTTTTATGCCCGCCAGAACATCCGCACGCCGGTCAAGATCGGCATTCTGACGCTCGGCATGACACAGGCGCTCAACCTGGCCTTGATCGGCTGGCTGCAACACGCCGGATTGGCGCTGGCGATCGGACTGGCGGCTTGCCTTAACGCCGCACTGCTCTACCGCGGCCTGCGTCGCCATGCCATCTATACGCCACAACCTGGCTGGCTGGCGTTTTATGGCAAACTAGCGCTGGCGCTGCTATGCATGGGCAGCGTGCTCTGGCTGGCCGGCGGTCAGGATGTGGAATGGTTACGCTGGACATCTACCGAGCGCCTGCTCCGGCTGATATGGCTGGTGCCGCTCGCCGCCGCGACGTATTTCATGACACTTTTCATTATGGGCTTTCGGCTGCGGGATTTTCAACGGAAAGCCTGAGCCTTTCAGCCCCCAACGAGGAGATCGCGCCATGAAACTTAGTAGCAACAGCTTCACCGAGGGTCAAAACATCCCTGGGGATTTTTCCTTTTGCCAGCCCGATCCGACGCACCATGTTTGCCTCGGCAAAAACATGAATCCGCATCTGGCATGGGGCGAAGTGCCGGAAAAAACCCAATCCTTTGCGCTGATCTGCCATGATCCAGATGTTCCGAGCCAGGGCGACGACGTCAACCAGGAAGGACGCAGCGTACCGGCCAGCCTGCCGCGCATCGAGTTCTTTCACTGGACGCTGATCGATCTGCCGGCAGACCTGCGCGAAATCCGTGCAGGAGAATTCTCCAAAGAAGTGACGCCGCGCGGCAAAGCCGGCCCGGCTGCGCTACACGGCGCGCGCCAGGGACTCAACGATTACACGACCTGGTTCGCGAGTGATCACGACATGCGCGGCGATTACTTTGGTTACGATGGCCCCTGCCCGCCATGGAATGACGAAATCGTCCACCACTACATCTTCACGCTCTATGCACTGGACGTCGAGCGCCTACCGATCGAGGGCAAATTTACCGGCGCCCAAGCGCGCGCCGCCCTGCATGGACACATTCTCGCCCAAGCCAGGCTGACAGGGCTATACACGCTGAATCCACAGGTCGCCGCCTTGAGTCACCCATCGGCGTGAGGGATAAAAAAGGCGCGCCCCTGAACCCTGCGTGGATAGGGCATCTCCGAAGGAGCATACTAAAACCCTTATAACAGGGCGCCTCCCGGCAGGTGCCCTGAAGTCCTTTATCTGCGCGGGTTTTGGGGCCTCTCCCCGACATGGGAGAATTGGAAAAACGCGTGGTGCGAAAGCGCAGGCGCATCTCCAAAAAGAGGTGGCCTGAAGCCCGCGTATTTAGGCCCTCTCCAAAGGGGATGCTCTGAAGCCCTTGTAAACAGGGCATCTCCGGGCACCCTACCCGCCAGCCCTTTATTTATAAGGGTTTCAGAACCCTACGCTCGGAAACGCCCTATCCACGCGGGGTTGCGGGCAGCCCTTTTTAAAAACCAGACAATCTATAGCGGCTCGACTTTGCCAAAAGACAAGGCGGCGAGCCGCAGACAGTACGAGTAGTACGGCAAGGCGAAGCCAACGAAGTATTTTGGTAAAGGAAGCCGCTATACAAGGGCTGGCCGCCTATTTCCTGAAGCGGACGATGCGCGAGTTGGCGAGGTCGATCTGGGGATTGGCGATGACGCCGGGGAAAGCGCCGTCAACGAAAATACGGCGCATGTCCTCAACCATCGTCTGCCCCATGCCACGCAGGGAAACGACCGAATAACCGCCGAGATGCGGCGTGATGATGACATTGGGCGTTTTGAGCAGAACGTGATTGCCGTTGATCGGCTCGCCTTCGACAACGTCGGTGGCATAGCCGCCGACTTTGCCGGATTCGAGCGCGGCGATCAGGTCGGCCTGCTTGTAGATTTCGCCGCGGCAGGTATTGACGAGGATGACGCCCGGACGCATCCGGGCAATCTGCTCGGCGCCCAGCATGCGCGAGGTTTCCGCTGTCAGCGGGCAATGCAGACTGATGATCTCGCTGTCGGCCAACAACGTGTCGAGATCGACTTTGCTGGCGTGGCGGGCGGCGATTTCCTCGGCACTGACATACGGGTCGCAGGCGATCACTTTGGCGCCGAATCCTTGCGAGAGGATGCGGGCGACGGTTTTGCCAATGGCACCGATGCCGATCAGGCCGATTGTCGCCCCGGCAAAATCGACGCCGAGCGCCAACCTGGCGCGCCGCGCCCATTGACCGGCTTTGACGACGTCGGCGCCTTCGCAGATGCGGCGGGCGGAGGCGTTCATCAAGCCGACAGCCATCTGCGCGACGGATTCCCGCTCGATTTCCGGGCCGACTTTGGAAACGGTGATCCCCAGTTCGGCGCAGGCGTCGAGGTCAACGTTGTCGCAGCCGACGCCGTGGCGCGCGAGCAGGCGCAGCTTGGGCAATCCCAGCAGGACTTCCCGCGTATAGACGGGCGTGACGCTGGCGATGATGCCGTCGGCGCCGCTCAGCTTCTGATGGAATACGGAGGCGGGTGCGCCGTTCGGGATATCGACGCGGATCAGTTCGGCAAATTTTTCCAGCTCGCGCAGATGTTCCGGGAAGGAGACGCCGAAAGAACTGGAATTGACGATGGCGATGGTCACTTTGGCTTGGCTCATAAGTTATTGTCCTGGTAAAAAACGTGAATTTGCGTGAGTCGAAGAACGGTTGAAAAAGAATTGCAGAAGGATTGCGCGGGGCGAGCCGTCAATCCGTCGACTGCCCAAGGCGGGCGAGCAGCGGCGCGCGGAGTGCCTGACGGATGCTGAAGTAGCGCTCGGCAAGCGCCGCGTAGATTTTGGCATGGCGCGCGACGGGTTCAAAAACGGTGGCCTCGCGCATGATGCGGCGCGAGCATTCGATGAGGTCGCTGCCTTCGCCGTAGCGTGCCATGCAGGCGGCGCCGATAATGCCCATTTCCGGATTCTGCGTGACGCAGACGCGTAGATCGAGGACGTCGGCCATGGTCTGCATCCACTGCGCATTGGTCGAGGCGCCACCGCCGAGGCGGAATTCCTCAATCTGCCGATGCGGATCGAGCCGGTTTTTCACGAGCAGGTAGGAAAAGGCAACCCCTTCGAGAAAGGATCGCGCCAGATCGTCGCGCGTACTGGCGGCGCCCAAGCCCATGACCACGCCGGTGCCGATGTTGCCGACGATCATGTCGCGTTCGCCGGTGAAGTAGGGGAAAGTCATCACCCCGTTTGCGCCGGGTGTGGAGAGCGGCGTTTTTTGCAGATAGTCGAGATTTTCGCCAAGCAGAGACAGCAGGAGATTGGTGGCGCTGGTGCAGTTATTGATGCCTGCGCCGGTGAAAAAGCGTCCCGGCCGCAGCAGGCAGCTCTGAATCAGCCCGCCCTGGAGGTCTTCGACCGGCGCTGGCGTCGGGATGCGGAACATGCCTGAGGTACCGAAGTTGCCGACGCCGATACCTTCGGCGAAGCCGGTCATCGCGGCGGCGACCGCGCCGCCGTCGTAGAGGCCGGCGGCAATCGCCGTGCCTTCGCGCACGCCCAGATGGCGGCAGATGGCGGGCAGCAGCGGCACTTTGTCGGTAAGGCCATTGAGTACGCGCGGAAACTGTTCGACGGCAAAACCGGTGGCCCTGATGATCGCCTCATCCCAGCGGCCGGAAATATCAAGGCAGCCGAGCGAGTTGGCCGTGCTGTAATCGGAAACATATTCACCGGTCAGCGCATGCATCAGAAAGGCTTTCGAGTCGAGCACATGCGCCGTGCGGGCGGCAATCTGCGGCTTTGTCACGCCGATGTGGTGAAGGCGGTTGGCCGGGTACTGGAAAATCGGCGGACAGCCGGTGCGCAGATACATGTCGTCAACGTCGCCGACGGCGGCCAGGAAGCGGGGGAAGTGCGCCTGCGCCGTGGTGTCGGCGAATGTTGATATGCGGGTTAGCGGCTCGCCGTCTTGATCGAGCAGCACCAGGCCGAACATGTAGGAAGTCAGCGCCAGCATGTCGATTTCGCTGCCATGCCGGTCCGCCGCGCGCCGGCAGACTTCCAGCAGCGCTTCACGGAGCCGGTGCGGGTCGTGTTCGGCGCGGCCGCTCGCGTCGCTTTCCAGCGCCGTGCTGATTTTCTGCGTCTTGCCGTAAAGCTGACCGGCTTCATCGACAAGCGCGGCCTTGATGTTGGTGGTGCCGACATCAATCGAAAGAATCAAGCCCATGTCTGCTCCGTCTGGAGAAAATGCTAAAAATCATCAGATGATGCACGCCCACCGCTGCCGCCGGATAACGCCCAACGGCCGGAACGGAGGGCGGCGGATACGCAATGCCGGTGCGCTGGCGCTTGCTCTCTGCGCTGATTTCTTCGGACGCTTTCAGCGTTGCCGGCCGGCTATTTGTGCTCGATCAGCTCGATCTTGTAGCCGTCGGGATCTTCGACGAAGGCAATGACCGTTGTGCCGTGTTTCATCGGGCCGGCCTCGCGCGTGACCTTGCCGCCCCGCTGGCGGATGGCGTCGCAGGCGGCATGGGCGTCCGGCACCTCAAGTGCGATGTGGCCGAAACCATTGCCGAGGTCATAAGACGTCGTGTCCCAGTTGAAAGTCAGCTCGATGACGGCACTCTCGCTTTCCTCGCCGTAGCCGACAAAAGCCAGCGTAAAGCGGCCTTCCGGATAATCGTCGCGGCGCAGCAGACGCATGCCGAGCACTTCGGTGTAGAACGCGATCGAGCGGTCGAGATTGCCGACCCGGATCATGGTGTGGAGGATTCTCATGGTGTGCCTTTCTTTTTTGTGGTGTTGACCCGTACAGCGGTGGCGATTTCCAACCTAAATCACCGGGCGCCATACGCGTGCCGGCCCGATGCGCCCGCTTGCCGAATGTCGATGATTCGCTGATACCCGGCTGATGCCTGGAATGGTCTGGAATTGTAGCGCCATTCGTTCCTCGTATTCCGTGCCCGTCATGCAAAACCGTTGGGTCTCTTGATTTTCTCGGCAACTCTCGCCATTCACGAGTCGGCGCGAGCATGGCAGGATGTGCCATCCATATGCCATCCATATGCCATCCTTTTGTCAACCTTTTGTCAGCCCTTTGTCAGTCTTTTCGCACGCAGCACAAGTGGGTATTCTGGCGGGTATTCTGCCGCCATCCAGGGGCTTTGCCAGCTCAGGCAGGCGGCGCCGGGCCGGATGACCGATCAGACGATGAGATCGGCTATGCCGCGAATTTCCGCCATTCTCGTGATGGAGTAAACCATGTCCAAGCAGATTCCAGCAGACCTCATCAAGCGAACCCCCGGCCTTGCCCTGCGCCATTCCTCGGAACTGTGGCCGGAACGCCATCAGCCCGGCGACGCGGGCCTGCCGATGCTCGCCGTCGATAATGCGCTGGGGCGCGCCATTCTTTCGCCGCATGGCGCGCAAGTCGTGTCCTTCCAGCCCGTCGGCGGAGAAGAAATGCTCTGGCTGTCGCCGCTGACGGCGTTTAGGGCGGGAACACCCATCCGCGGCGGCATCCCGCTCTGCTTGCCCTGGTTTGGCCCCGGCGCCGACGGCAAGCGCATGCATGGCTTTGCCAGAAACCATACGTGGACGCTCACGGGCGCTGGAATGACGCCTGCGGGAGAAACGCATATCGTTATGGAACTGTCGGGCGAAGCGTCTTTCTGCGATCTGTGGCCGCATGCCTTTGCTTTCCGCTTCGATCTGCTTGTCGGCGCGCGGCTCACGCTTGGCCTGTCCGTTGAAAATCGCAGCCCCCGGCCTGCGCCACTCTCCTTTGCGTTCCATACCTACTTTGCCGTGGCGAATGTGGCCAATATCCGCATTGGTGGTCTCAACGGGACGCGCTATCTCGACAAGCTCGACAAACGCAACCCTCAGCGCCGCAAGCGGCAGACGGGTGAGGTGACGATCTCGGCGCATACGGATCGTATTTACCTCGATGTTCCCAGGTGTCAGAGCCTCGCCACCCCTGCCGGACAGACGCATATCGAATCCGATGCGCGCTGCGCCGTCGTCTGGAACGCCTGGGACAATGACCGCAACATGCCTGACCTGGGCGCGGGCAACCATGTCGGCTACGTCTGCATCGAGCGCGGCGATGTTGCTGACCATGCCGTCATGCTGATGCCGGGCGGGTGCTACCGCCGCTGGATGATTCTGCAAAACTGACCCGCCCGCCATTTGCCGCCCGAATGCCACGATTCTACGATTCCGCGAATACCAGGCGGCAACCGCGGGCTGTCGCCAGTCGTGCCCAGAAGGCATGCCCGGAGGCCCGCGAATTTAGGGCGTTTCCGGCCGGCATGCGCTACAGCCCACGTAGAATAAGGGCTGCGGGGGAGGGGCTGAGAATCAGCGTGGGGCGTGGATTCCAGATAAGGATGGTCGGACAAGAAGGCGTGCCCGGAAGCCCGCGAATTTAGGGCGTTTCCGGCCGGCATGCGCTACAGACCGCGTGGAATAAGGGCTACAGGAGAGGGGCTTAGAATCTGCTTGGGGCGCGGATGCCGGACAAGGATGGCCGGAAGCATCCAGGCGGCGCGGACGGCAGGCCACCCGCTTTGCCGCGCCCGTGACACCGCCCCTTAGCCACAACACAGCACCCGCACCGCACCGACCGGGCAATTTCCGCCACCGGGAAAAGCAAGTAAAATCCGGGCTTCCCGCGTTTTTCCTGCGATTTACAAATCTCATGTCTTCTACACCCACTTTTCAGGAAGTCATCCTGCGTCTCCAGTCTTTCTGGAACAAACACGGCTGCGCCCTGCTGCAACCCTACGATATGGAAGTCGGCGCCGGCACCAGCCACACCGCCACTTTCCTGCGCGCCATCGGTCCTGAGCCGTGGAAAGCCGCCTACGTGCAGCCGTCGCGTCGGCCGAAGGATGGGCGTTACGGCGAAAATCCAAACCGCATGCAGCACTACTATCAGTACCAGGTCGTACTCAAACCCGCGCCGGACAATATCCTCGACCTCTACCTCGGCTCGCTGGCGGCGCTTGGCTTTGATCTGAAGAAAAACGATGTGCGCTTCGTCGAAGACGACTGGGAAAACCCCACCCTCGGCGCATGGGGCTTGGGCTGGGAAGTCTGGCTCAACGGCATGGAAGTGACCCAGTTCACCTACTTCCAACAAGTCGGCGGCATCGACTGCACCCCCGTACTCGGCGAAATCACCTACGGTATCGAGCGCCTTGCCATGTATCTGCAAGGCGTGGAAAATGTGTACGACCTCGTTTGGGCAAAAACTCTTGATGGCAACATCGTCACTTACGGCGACGTTTATCATCAAAATGAAGTCGAGCAATCCACCTACAACTTCGAATACAGCGATGCCGACTGGCTGCTGCGCCAGTTCAACGACTACGAAGCGCAAGCCAAACGCCTGCTCGCCGAAGAAAACGCCAGCCTCGCCCTGCCCGCCTACGAGCTGGTCCTCAAAGCCGGACACACCTTCAACCTCTTAGACGCACGCGGTGCCATTTCCGTGACCGAACGCGCCACCTACATCGGCCGCATCCGCGCGCTGAGCCGCACCGTGGCGCAGAAATACGTCGAAAGCCGCGAGAAGCTGGGCTTCCCGTTGATTAAAGACAAGGCTCAGGCCGCATGATTTTCAGACGGCCTCTGAAACGTCCCGCCGAATAGAAAAGGCCGTCTGAAACAATTTCAGACGGCCTTTTTCCTTTTATTCTACTTACTCCGTATCGGCAAACCACGATAACCGCTATCCGTTCCTCATCTTTCAAACAAAATCGCCCCACAAAGTCTGCATCGCCGCAATCGCCGCCAACGATGCCGTTTCCGTCCGCAATACGCGCGGTCCCAGCGTTACCGCCTGAAAGCCCGCACCGAACGCCTGCTGCTCCTCACTTTCCGTCCAGCCTCCTTCCGGACCGACCATAAAAATCAGGCCGTCTGAAGACGGAGTGATCCGGTTCAGTTTCTGTGCGTTCCGCACACTCATCAGCAATTTGGTTTTTTCAGACGGCATCTGCCGCAGTGCTTCCTGATAAGAAACCAGCGGCAACACCTGCGGCACGGTATTGCGGCCGCTCTGCTCGCAGGCAG
>ERZ773043.851-NODE-851-length-17839-cov-5.353239_pt1 | contig 17839 bp, 13 predicted proteins | sample MGYA00580636_ERZ773043 | MGnify/ENA primary metagenome ERZ773043 (study PRJEB29015, sample SAMEA2737992) | human oral metagenome | biome: human oral; feature: human-associated habitat; material: dental | place: China | collected 2065 ...
TAAAAGTAACAGCTGAGAACACAGGAAAAGTTCGTTTATTAGTAGCCTTTTTTAGCATTGTCATGGGCTATATCATGAGTTCTTTCTTTATCAGTCTATATCAGTTGTGGCAAGAAGCGCTTAGAGGATTATTATAAAATCAAGAGTAAAGGAAATAAGTATGGAAAAAATTGTGGTTCAAGGTGGCGATAATCGTCTGGTAGGAAGTGTTACGATCGAAGGAGCAAAGAATGCAGTCTTGCCCTTGTTGGCAGCGACTATTCTAGCAAGTGAAGGAAAGACCGTCTTGCAGAATGTTCCTATCTTGTCAGATGTTTTCACTATGAATCAGGTGGTTCGTGGTTTGAATGCTAAGGTGGATTTTAATGAAGAAGCTCATCTTGTTGAGGTGGACGCAACTGGCGATATCACTGAGGAAGCTCCTTACAAGTATGTCAGCAAGATGCGTGCATCTATCGTTGTCTTGGGACCAATTCTTGCCCGTGTAGGTCATGCCAAGGTATCCATGCCAGGTGGTTGTACCATTGGTAGCCGCCCTATTGATCTTCATTTGAAAGGTCTAGAAGCTATGGGGGCTAAGATTAGTCAGACAGCTGGTTACATCGAAGCCAAGGCTGATCGCTTACATGGAGCTCATATCTATATGGACTTCCCAAGTGTTGGTGCTACGCAGAACTTGATGATGGCAGCGACTCTAGCTGATGGGGTGACAGTGATTGAAAATGCTGCGCGTGAGCCTGAGATTGTTGACCTAGCCATTCTCCTCAATGAAATGGGAGCTAAGGTTAAGGGTGCTGGTACAGAGACCATTACCATTACCGGTGTTGAGAAACTTCATGGTACGACTCACAATGTAGTCCAAGACCGTATCGAAGCAGGAACCTTTATGGTAGCTGCTGCCATGACTGGTGGTGATGTCTTGATTAAAGACGCTGTCTGGGAGCACAACCGTCCCTTGATTGCCAAGTTGCTTGAAATGGGAGTGGAAGTGACAGAGGAGATTGAAGGGATTCGAGTTCGCTCTCAACTAGAAAATCTAAAAGCTGTTCATGTGAAAACCTTGCCCCACCCAGGATTTCCAACAGATATGCAGGCTCAATTTACAGCCTTGATGACCGTCGCAAAAGGGGAATCAACTATGGTGGAGACAGTTTTCGAAAATCGTTTCCAACATCTAGAAGAAATGCGTCGCATGGGCTTGCACTCTGAGATTATCCGTGATACAGCTCGTATTGTTGGTGGTCAACCTTTGCAGGGGGCAGAAGTTCTTTCAACTGACCTTCGTGCCAGCGCTGCCTTGATTTTGACAGGTTTGGTAGCACAAGGAGAAACTGTAGTTGGTAAATTGGTTCACTTGGATAGAGGTTACTACCGTTTCCATGAGAAGTTAGCGCAGCTAGGTGCTAATATTCAGAGGATTGAGGCAAGTGATGAAGATGAATAAGAAATCAAGCTACGTAATCAAGCGTTTACTTCTGGTCATTTTGGTACTGTTTTTAGGTGCTCTAGCCCTAGGAATCGGTTTAATGGTAGGCTATGGAATCTTGGGCAAGGGTCAAGATCCATGGGCTATCCTGTCTCCAGCAAAATGGCAGGAATTGATTCATAAATTTACAGGAAATTAGGCTGGAGAACCAGTCTTTTTCTAGAGATAAGGAGAAAAATGGATAAAAAAACAAGACAGACACTGATCGGACTGCTAGTGTTATTGCTTTTATCTGCGGGAAGCTATTATATCAAGCAGATGCAGTCGACAGCTAATAGTCCTAAAACAAAGGTTAGTCAGAAAAAACAAGCGTCTGAAGCTCCTAGTCAAGCATTGGCAGAGAGTGTTTTAACAGACGCGGTCAAGAGTCAAATAAAAGGGAGCCTGGAGTGGAATGGCTCAGGTGCTTTTATCGTCAATGGTAATAAAACAAACCTAGATGCCAAGGTTTCAAGTAAGCCTTATGCTGATAATAAAACAAAGACAGTGGGCAAGGAAACGGTACCAACCGTAGCAAATGCCCTCTTGTCTAAGGCTACTCGTCAGTACAAGAATCGTGAGGAAACTGGGAATGGTTCGACTTCTTGGACTCCTCCAGGCTGGCATCAGGTTAAGAATCTAAAGGGATCTTATACCCATGCCGTCGATAGAGGTCACTTGTTAGGATATGCCTTAATCGGTGGCTTGGATGGTTTTGATGCCTCAACAAGTAATCCTAAAAACATTGCTGTTCAGACAGCCTGGGCAAATCAGGCACAAGCCGAGGATTCGACTGGTCAAAACTACTATGAAAGCATGGTACGTAAGGCCTTGGATAACAACAAGCGTGTCCGTTACCGTGTAACCCTTTATTATGCTTCAAACGAGGATTTAGTTCCTTCAGCTTCACAGATTGAAGCCAAGTCTTCAGACGGAGAGTTGGAATTTAATGTCCTAGTTCCCAATGTTCAAAAAGGGCTTCAATTGGATTACCGAACTGGAGAAGTGACGGTAACTCAGTAAAAGATAACATAAACTCCTATGTCAATTATGGATATAGGAGTTCTTTTTTACTAGTTTAAGCAGGGCTACAATAGACACTAATACTCAATGAAAATCAAAGAGCAAACTAGGAAGCTAGCCGCAGGTTGCTCAAAGCACAGCTTTGAGGTTGCAGATAAAGCTGACGTGGTTTGAAGAGATTTTCGAGGAGTATGAGAAAAAATAATATGTACTGGACTAGATTTTGTGATATAATAAAGGATAAGTTACTATTTTAGGAGAAGAACTATGGAAGACCCAAGTAGTCAGAATTTGTTGCTACAATTTGTTTTATTGTTTATCTTGACGGTGTTAAATGCCTTTTTCTCAGCCACAGAAATGGCCATGGTGTCACTAAACCGTGCGCGGGTTGAACAAAAGGCAGAAGAAGGAGATAGACGCTATATCCGTCTGCTGAAGGTACTAGAAAATCCTAACCACTTTTTATCAACTATTCAAGTAGGAATAACCCTGATTACGATCTTATCTGGGGCGAGTTTGGCAGAAACTCTGGGACGAGAAATTGCATCTTGGCTTGGAAATGGCGAAACAGCTTATGCCGTTGCAAGTTTTCTATCTTTAGCATTTTTGACTTATATTTCCATCGTTTTTGGGGAATTGTATCCTAAGAGAATCGCTCTTAATCTAAAGGATGCCTTGGCGATTCGTACAGCGCCAGTTATCATTGGGCTGGGGAAACTAGTTAGTCCCTTTGTTTGGCTCTTATCTGCATCTACCAATCTCTTGAGTCGCTTGACTCCTATGACCTTTGACGATGCTGATGAAAAAATGACCCGTGATGAAATTGAGTACATGCTGACAAATAGTGAAGAAACACTAGATGCTGACGAAATTGAGATGTTACAAGGGATTTTTTCACTAGATGAACTGATGGCCAGAGAAGTCATGGTTCCTCGAACGGATGCCTTTATGGTGGATATTCAGGATGATAGTCAAACCATTATCCAGAGCATTTTAAAACAAAACTTTTCCCGTATCCCTGTTTATGATGGGGATAAGGATAACGTGATTGGAATTATTCACACTAAGAGTCTTCTTAATGCAGCCTTTGTAGACGGTTTTGATAATATTGTATGGAAGAGAATTTTACAAGATCCACTTTTTGTTCCTGAAACTATTTTTGTGGATGACTTGCTAAAAGAATTGCGAAATACTCAAAGACAAATGGCAATCTTGCTAGATGAATACGGTGGGATGGCTGGTTTGGTGACCCTGGAAGACCTCTTAGAGGAAATCGTTGGGGAAATCGATGACGAAACAGATAAAGCGGCAATAGATGTTCATCAAATCGGTGAGGATACTTACATTGTTCAAGGTACCATGAATCTCAATGATTTTAATGACTACTTTGATGTTGAACTGGAAAGTGATGACGTTGATACCATCGCTGGTTATTATTTGACAGGAGTTGGGACCATTCCAACGACTGAGAAACTCAGCTATGAATTGGTCAGCCAAAACAAACAGATTATCTTAACCAATGATAAAGTGAAAAATGGACGTGTTACCAAGGTAAAAGTCCAAATCACAGAATTCGAAATTGAAGAAGAAACAGAATAAACTAGAGGCTTTTGTCACCATGTGTGACGAAGCTTTTTCAGTTGATTTGAAAAAATTGTCTCCTTAAAAGAAGTCTGCACCAAATTCGCCCCAAAAATTTTTTGTAAGTTATATGTATTTATTCGAGAAAAAAGAAAAAAGCCCATCAAACTGGGCTTTCTGTTCATTTGAAACCTGATAAATCAAGTTATAAAAGGCGGTAGACGGATTTGAACCGACGATCAAGCTTTTGCAGAGCCGTGCCTTACCACTTGGCTATACCGCCTTAACGTTTATTATTATACCTTGAAAATGATTTTCAGTCAATAGCTTTTTCAGATTTTTTGTGTCAATAAGCCTAAATATTCTGAAAATTCGTTTACTTTTCTTGAAATCTATGATATAATTGATGATAACCTATACTTTATAAGAGGAGTAAATAAATGAAAAAAAGTCAAGTGCTTGCTGTAGCGGGAGCTACCTTATTAGCGTCAGGAGTTCTAGCTGCGTGTTCAAACACTAGTTCAAATAATGCAAAACTAGCAAAAGATTACCAATATGTTTATCAAACAGATCCAGAAACCTTGGATTATATCGTCAGCAATATCGATTCAACATCCTTCATCACAACAAATGCTGTAGATGGTTTGTTGGCTAACGATAAATATGGTAACCTGGTTCCTTCTATTGCTGAATCATGGACAGTTTCAAAAGATGGTTTGACTTATACCTATAAAATCCGTAAGGATGCTAAATGGGTTACAGCAGAGGGAGAAGAATACGCTCCTGTAACTGCTAAAGACTTCGTTACTGGTTTGAAACATGCCGTAGATGGAAAATCAAAAGGACTTTCAATCGTTAGCTCTTCTATTAAGGGATTAGAAGCCTATATCAAGGGTGAAACAAGCGATTTTTCAACCGTTGGAGTAAAAGCGCTTGATGATCAAACACTAGAATATACTTTGAACCAGCCAGAAACTTTCTGGAATGACAAGACCACTAGTGGTGTTTTGATGCCGGTTAATGAAGAATTCTTAACTTCAAAAGGGGAAGGTTTTGGTGCCCCAACCGATGCTAACTCTATTCTTTATAACGGTCCATTTGTCTTAAAATCTGTAACTCCAAAATCATCTATCGAGATGGCTAAAAATGATGCTTACTGGGACAAAGAAAATGTAAAAATTGAGAACGTTAAGTTCACTTTCTGGGATGGTAAGGACCAAGATGTGATTGCTAAAGGTTTTGCCGATGGTCAATATAGCAAGGCCCGTATCTTCCCTACAAGTTCTACATATGAAAAATATGCAGCTGACTTTAAAGATAACATTTACTTTAATGAACCAGGTGCGGGTGTTGCAACTGTCAGCTTGAATTATGGCCGTACAACCTATAACCACACTGCCAAAACAAGTGATGCTCAAAAGACATCTACTCAGAAAGCATTGCTAAACAAGGAATTCCGTCAAGCCTTGAACTTTGCTGTCGATCGCAATTCTTACTCAGCTCAAACAAATGGTACTGATGGAGCTGCAGTAGCCATCCGTAATACGTTTGCACCTTATAATCTTCAAGTTGGTAAGAAAACATTTGGTGAATTGGTACAAGATAGCTTGGCTAAGACAAATTCTTCTACTTGGTCAAACGTGTCTCTAGCAGATTCTCAAAATGGACTTTACAATGAAGAAAAAGCGAAAGAAGTCTTTGCTAAAGCAAAATCAAGCCTACAAGTTGAAGGTGTTGAATTCCCAATCCACTTGGATGCCTTGGTTATCCAAGAATCAACAGCGGTTGTAAACCGTGTTCAATCATTGAAACAATCAATTGAAAAAGTATTGGGTTCAGATAATGTTGTTGTAGACTTACAACAAATGACTCAAGCAGAAGCTTTACCAATTTCATTTAGCGCTCCAACAGCTAAAGAGCAAGACTGGGATATCCATACCTTGCTAGGATGGAACCCTGACTATCAAGATCCTTCTACTTTCTTGGATCAATTCGTCCTTAAGGGAGGAAGCACTCGTCTTTACCTTGGTATTGACCAAAACACAGATGCATCAGTAGTAAGCAAACTTGGTTTAGCTGACTATGGAAAATTACTTGATGACGCAAACAGCGAAAACCAAGATGTTCAAAAACGTTATGAAAAATACGCGGTGGCACAAGCTTGGTTGACTGACAATGCTTTGACAATTCCAGTAATGGCTTCTCCAAAAGAAACAGCCGTTTCATATGTTTCAAAAGTTCTACCATTTAGCTCTTCATATTCAGTAGCCGGCCTTAAAGGTGAAAATTCAGGATACTTGAAGTACACTGAAGTTGGTGAAAAAGCAATCACCAAAGAAGAGTATGAAAAAGCTCGTGAAAAATGGTTGAAAGAAAAGACTGAGTCAAACGAGAAAGCTCAAAAAGAATTGGCAAGTCATGTGAAGTAAATAATTTTCAATAGAACTTTCTCTCCATGAGGAGAAGGTTCTTTTGGGATTTTTAAAGGAAATGATATGAAAAAATATATTTTTATGCGTGTTTTGCGGTCATTGGTTTCTATCTTCTTAGTAACAACCTTGACTTACACGATTATCTATACAATGGTTCCTCGAAAATTGATTTTCAAACAGGATACCAACTATAACAAGATTGCTACAACTGCTGATAAACGTGATAACTATGAGAATACCGTTTATGAGCGTATGGGCTATATCGAGTACTACGATACCAAAGAGTTGCAAGAAAAAGCTAGCCAGATGGATGCTTCTGTAACAGTTGAAGCCAATGATACCAACAAGGCTATCTATGAAAAATACATCAAACAAATCGGTCATGGTTGGACCCTGGGAGAATTTACTGAAAGTGGCCAATTCTACGCTACACGTGAAATTCCAATTTTTGAACGTGTGTTTAAATTCTATGCAAACTTGCTTGATATCGACCACACAAACAAGATTCAGGACCCAGAAAATCCAAATTTGGAGCGTTATTTGCGTTTTGAAAATGATCCCGCTATCGGCTGGTCTCTGGTAGGTTCAGGGACTAAACACAAGTACCTCTTGTACTTCAATAGTCAGTTCCCATTTGTTCACCAAAACTTTGTGAACTTGAATTTGGGTGATTCATATCCAACTTATGCTAATACTCCTGTGCTTCAAGTTATCACACAAGGACAAGGTCAAACTAAGACATCAGAAGTGCAATTCCCAACTGGTAAGAAAACATCTTCAGTTAATATCTACTCAAGAACCTACAAATCGCCTAGTCAGGCTGATTCTCGTGAAGTAGCTAACTATGGGAAAGATGACCCATATACTGCAACTGAAAGCAACTACCAATATCCTTCTATGATTGCTAGCTCTGCAGTCGTTGGATTGATTGGTTTGGTGATTTCTTATGCGATTGCCGTGCCACTTGGTTCAGCTATGGCTCGCTTCAAGAATACTTGGATTGATAGCTTCTCAACAGGGTTTTTGACCTTCTTGATGGCCCTTCCAACCATTGCCTTGGTTTACATTGTTCGTTTGATTGGATCATCAATTGGTCTTCCAGATTCATTCCCTATCTTGGGTGCTGGAGATTGGCGTTCGTATGTTTTACCAGCAGTTATCCTTGGTTTATTGGGTGCTCCTGGTACAGCTATTTGGATTCGTCGTTACATGATTGACTTGCAATCACAGGACTTTGTTCGTTTTGCTCGTGCAAAAGGTTTGTCTGAAAAAGAAATTTCAAACAAACACATCTTTAAAAATGCCATGGTTCCGCTGGTTTCAGGAATTCCTGGTGCTGTTATCGGGGTTATCGGTGGTGCAACCCTTACTGAAACAGTCTTCGCTTTCCCAGGTATGGGTAAAATGTTGATTGACTCTGTAAAAGCATCTAATAACTCTATGGTCGTAGGTCTTGTCTTCATCTTTACATGTATTTCTATCTTCTCACTTCTTTTGGGAGATATTTGGATGACTATTATTGACCCACGTATTAAATTGACTGAGAAAGGAGGCAAATAATGTCTACAATCGATAAAGAAAAATTTCAGTTCGTAAAACGTGACGATTTTGCCTCTGAAGCCATTGATGCGCCAGCCTATTCATACTGGGGCTCAGTGTTTAGACAATTTATGAAGAAGAAATCAACTGTAGTCATGTTGGGAATCTTGGTAGCTATCATTTTGATGAGTTTCATCTACCCAATGTTTTCTAAGTTTGATTTCAATGATGTCAGCAAAGTAAACGACTTTAGTGCTCGTTATATCAAGCCAAATGCTGAGCATTGGTTCGGTACAGACAGTAACGGTAAATCTCTCTTTGACGGTGTCTGGTTCGGAGCTCGTAACTCTATCCTCATTTCTGTGATTGCGACAGTGATTAACTTGGTTATCGGTGTTTTTGTCGGTGGTATTTGGGGAATTTCAAAATCAGTTGACCGTGTGATGATGGAAGTTTATAATGTCATCTCAAACATCCCATCTCTTTTGATTGTCATTGTCTTGACTTACTCAATCGGAGCTGGATTCTGGAATCTGATTTTTGCTATGAGTGTGACTACTTGGATTGGTATTGCTTACTCAATTCGTATTCAGATCATGCGTTATCGTGACTTGGAGTATAACCTTGCTTCACGTACACTTGGAACACCAACCTTTAAGATTGTTGTAAAAAACATTATGCCACAATTGGTATCTGTTATCGTTACGACGACATCTCAAATGCTTCCAGCCTTTATCTCATACGAAGCTTTCCTTTCATTCTTTGGACTTGGATTGCCGATTACAGTTCCAAGTTTAGGTCGTTTGATTTCAGATTACTCTCAGAACGTAACGACAAATGCATACCTCTTCTGGATTCCATTGACAACTCTTGTCTTGGTATCCTTATCCCTTTTCGTAGTTGGTCAAAACTTAGCGGATGCTAGTGATCCACGTACACATAGATAGGAGTAGAAATGACAAAAGAAAAAAATGTAATTTTGACTGCTCGCGATATTGTCGTGGAATTTGACGTTCGTGACAAAGTATTGACAGCCATTCGCGGCGTTTCCCTTGAACTAGTTGAAGGAGAAGTATTAGCCTTGGTAGGTGAGTCAGGATCAGGAAAATCTGTTTTGACAAAGACTTTCACAGGTATGCTTGAAGAAAATGGTCGCATTGCCCAAGGTAGTATTGACTACCGTGGTCAAGATTTGACAGCTTTATCTTCTCACAAGGATTGGGAACAAATTCGTGGCGCTAAGATTGCGACTATCTTCCAAGATCCAATGACTAGTTTGGACCCAATTAAAACAATTGGTAGTCAGATTACAGAAGTTATTGTAAAACACCAAGGAAAAACAGCTAAAGAAGCGAAAGAATTGGCCATTGACTACATGAATAAGGTTGGGATTCCAGATGCAGATAGACGTTTTGATGAATACCCATTCCAATATTCTGGAGGAATGCGTCAACGTATCGTTATTGCGATTGCTCTTGCCTGCCGACCTGATGTCTTGATTTGTGATGAGCCAACGACTGCCTTGGATGTGACCATCCAAGCTCAGATTATTGATTTGTTGAAATCTTTACAAAACGAGTACCATTTCACAACAATCTTTATCACCCACGACCTTGGTGTGGTGGCAAGTATTGCAGATAAGGTAGCGGTTATGTATGCAGGAGAAATCGTTGAGTATGGAACTGTTGAGGAAGTCTTCTATGACCCTCGCCATCCATATACATGGAGTCTCTTGTCTAGCTTGCCTCAGCTTGCTGATGATAAAGGGGATCTTTACTCAATCCCAGGAACACCTCCGTCACTTTATACTGACCTGAAAGGGGATGCCTTTGCCTTGCGTTCTGACTATGCAATGCAAATTGACTTCGAACAAAAAGCTCCTCAATTCTCAGTATCAGAGACACATTGGGCTAAAACTTGGCTACTTCATGAGGATGCTCCAAAAGTAGAAAAACCAGCTGTGATTGCAAATCTCCATGATAAGATTCGTGAAAAAATGGGATTTGCCCATCTGGCTGACTAGGAGGAAGGAAATGTCTGAAAAATTAGTAGAAATCAAAGATTTAGAAATTTCCTTCGGTGAAGGAAGTAAGAAGTTTGTCGCAGTTAAAAATGCTAACTTCTTTATCAACAAGGGAGAAACTTTCTCGCTTGTAGGTGAGTCAGGTAGTGGGAAAACAACTATTGGTCGTGCCATCATCGGTCTTAATGATACAAGTAATGGGGATATCATTTTTGATGGTCAAAAGATTAATGGTAAGAAATCGCGTGAACAAGCTGCAGAATTGATTCGTCGTATCCAGATGATTTTTCAAGATCCTGCCGCAAGTTTGAATGAACGTGCGACTGTTGATTATATTATTTCTGAAGGTCTTTACAATCATCATCTGTTCAAGGATGAAGAAGAACGTAAAGAGAAAGTTAAAAATATTATCCGTGAAGTGGGGCTTCTTGCTGAGCACTTGACTCGTTACCCTCATGAATTCTCAGGTGGTCAACGTCAACGTATCGGTATTGCCCGTGCCTTGGTCATGCAACCAGACTTTGTTATTGCGGATGAGCCCATTTCAGCCTTGGACGTTTCTGTGCGTGCTCAAGTCTTGAACTTGCTCAAAAAATTCCAAAAAGAACTTGGTTTGACCTATCTCTTCATCGCCCATGACTTGTCTGTCGTTCGCTTTATTTCAGATCGTATCGCAGTTATTTACAAGGGTGTTATTGTAGAGGTTGCAGAAACAGAAGAATTGTTTAACAATCCAATTCATCCATATACTCAAGCCTTGCTTTCAGCGGTACCAATCCCAGATCCAATCTTGGAACGTAAGAAGGTCTTGAAGGTTTACGACCCAAGTCAACACGACTATGAGACTGATAAGCCATCTATGGTAGAAATCCGTCCAGGTCACTATGTTTGGGCTAACCAAGCCGAATTAGCGCGTTACCAACAAGGGTTAAACTAATAATGGTTTTATAATTTCCATATCAATTTTTATGGGAATTATAAACCTTTTTTTGTTGGACTGATTTGAAAAAATCTTTGAAAGTATCCTGAAAGAATTTTCGAAAAATTTTAAAAAATTCTGAAATATTCTTGACAGCTGATGAAAAAGGTGGTAAGATAGGAAACATCAAAAAAGAAAGCAGAAAAAGAAATGAATAAGAGACAAGCTGTAACGATGAATCAAAACTTTTACTTTAGCTACTTTAGATAGTGTTTGTAGACATGTCACCATGGATGCAAACAGTTCAAGCAATTTGTTTGTATCTATGTGGCTAAGATTTTTGATTGTGGTCCATATAGATGAATATCTAAATGGACTAGCTAAGTTGTAACTTGTTAGCTTATTTCAAGCATCCGTTTAGATAGTATCTAGGCGGTTTTTTGTTTTATCTTTTCTGAGAAGGAGTTTCATTATGAAAGTTGTTCGAAAATTACTAGCCCCTCTCTTGGTAGTGGGGATTCTCTTGACCTCTCTGATTAGTTTGCATCAGTTGAAGGCAGATAAGAAAAAAGATGTGTTTCGTATCGGTATTTCGCAATTTATTACCCACCAGTCCTTAGACGCTACTAGAGAAGGGTTTGTGGATGAGCTTGCCAAGCAAGGCTATGCTGAAGGGAAAAATATCGAGATTGATTTGCAAAATGCACAGGGAGAACAACGAAACCTAAAAACGATTTCCCAGCAACTAGCAGAATCTAGTGATGTCGTTCTAGCTATCGCAACGCCTTCTGCTCAGAGCTTGGCTAATACAACACAAACGACACCGGTTATCTTTTCAGCTGTAACAGACCCTGTCAGTGCCAAGTTGGTAGAGTCAAGAGAGCATCCTGGGGGCAATGTAACTGGAACAAGTGATCAGTCATCAGATGCTATCTCAACCCAAATCAATTTGATAAAGAAAGTGTTGCCAAAAGCTAAAACAATTGGAATCCTCTATACTCAGAGCGAGCCAAACTCAGTTGTCCAAAAGGATGAAGCTAAGCGACTTCTGGAAGAAAAAGGCTTTACCGTTGTTGAAAAAACAATCTTGGACAGTAACAATGTCAAAGCGGCAGCAGAGAGTTTGATGGCAGAAGTGGATATGGTTTTTGTACCAACGGACAATATCATTTCGTCAACCATGGAAACAGTTAAGCAGGTTTCTATTAAACACAAGGTTCCAGTATTCGGTGGCTCAACGGAAATGATTGCGGTTGGTGGTTTGTATAACTACGGTACCAATTATGAAGAATTGGGACGGCAGACAGCCCGCATGTTGATTCGTGTCTTAAAAGGTGAGAAACCAGAAAATATAGCAGTTGAGTTGCCTGAAAAACTGGAATTGCATACCAATCAAGAAATGGCAGATGCACTAGGAATTGATATTAGTAAGTTGGAAAGCAAGGAATAGGGAGGTTTAAGATGAGTTTTGTATTATCTAGTTTATCAGAAGGTTTGTTGTGGTCGATTATGGCCATTGGAGTTTACTTGACTTTCCGTATTTTGGATATTGCGGATATGACTGCTGAAGGAGCCTTTCCTTTGGGGGCAGCTGTCGTTGTATCGCAGATACAGGCAGGGACAAATCCTTGGATTGCGACCTTACTTGCTTTGCTGGCAGGTATGGTAGCTGGTCTTGTATCAGGAATGCTCCACACCAAGATGAAAATCCCAGCTCTCTTGACAGGGATTGTGACCTTGACAGGGCTTTATTCAATCAATATTAAAATCATGGGCAGTGTGCCCAACCTTTCCTTGGGAGATTCTTCAACTGTCTTTAAACAATTGGCGAGCTTGGGGCTGACAAATGAAGAAGCTGTTTTCTCATTCAGTTTGGCCTGTCTCCTACTTGTTTGTTTGGTCTTGACTCTTTTGATGAAAACGGAGATTGGATTGGTCTTGCGTTCGACTGGGGACAATATTCCGATGAGTGAGGCTAATGGGGTCAATGTAGACACCATGAAGATTGTTGGTTACATGATTTCAAATGGTTTGATTGCCCTGTGTGGTTCCTTGTTCGCTCAAAATGATGGATTTTCAGACGTAACCTCTGGGACAGGAACCATCGTTGTTGGTTTGAGTGCAGTTATTATTGCAGAAGTTTTGATACACGACTTGACCATTGGAGGTCGCTTGTTATCTATCGGAATCGGTGCCATTGTTTACCGTTTGATTATTTTAAATATCTATGAAATTCCAAATCTAGATCAAAACCTGGTACGTCTCTTTAATGCAATCTTGCTTGCCTTGGTTTTATTTGCACCAGAGTTGCAAAAGAGATTAAAAATTCGTGGTTTGAAACTGAGAAATGAATAGGAGGAAAAAGTTATGGCAAGTTTATTAACACTTGAAAATATTCATAAGACATTTGAAGCAGGGACGGTCAATGAGAACCATGTCCTCAAAGGATTAGACTTAGAGGTTGAAGAGGGAGATTTTATCTCTGTGATTGGTGGAAATGGAGCAGGGAAATCCACTTTGATGAATATCTTAGCTGGTAATCTATCGGTGGACGAAGGGGATCTTTTATTGGCAGGTAAATCCATTAAAAATCTTAGTGTAAGAAAGAGAGCCAAGGATATTGCCCGTGTTTTTCAGGATCCTAAGATGGGAACAGCTTCTCGTTTGACGATTGAGGAGAATATGGCTATTGCCTTGAGACGTGGGCAAAAGAGAGGGCTTGGTTGGGGCGTGAATGAGAAGGATAGAATCCAGTTCCAAGAAGCCTTGAAAGAGTTGAATATCGGTCTTGAAAATCGCTTGAAAGTGGATACCCAATACCTTTCGGGAGGACAAAGACAGGCCTTGACCCTAGTCATGGTAGCTCTGGTGAAACCTAAACTTTTGCTGTTGGATGAACATACTGCGGCACTTGACCCGAAAACGAGTCAAATGGTGATGGATTTGACGCAAAAGATTGTAGAACACCATCAGTTGACAACTTTGATGATTACCCATGATATGAACCATGCAATTGAGTACGGAAATCGTCTCATTATGCTCTATCAAGGCAAGATAGTGGTGGATGTCAAGGGAGAGGAGAAAAAGCATCTGACGGTTGAAAATCTCATGCATCTCTTCCAGAAAAATAGTGGCCAAAGCCTAGTCAGTGATGAATTGGTTTTGGGATAAAGAAAAACACCACACTTTGTAAGACACAAGGTGTGGTTGTATTTTATCTCTTAGACCAAGTTCTCTTCATAAAGAGAAGTAGGATTGGGTAAATCTCCAAACGACCTGCAATCATTGCAAAGGAGAGGAGGATTTTTGAAATAGGACTAAAGATTGCGAAACTAGATGTCGTTCCTAGAATAGGTCCGATATTATTGAAACAGCTAAAGACAGCGCTAGTCACAACCAGAAAATCATTGCTATCTAGGCTGACAATAAAGATAAGTGCTAGCAAAATCATAGAATAGATGACAAAGTACTTGAGAATCTTATGCTGGGTATCTTTGTCAATCACCGTTTTATTAACATGTAGGGTCAAAACACGGTGGGGCGATAGGATTGACAAAATTTGATTTTTAGCAATTTTTGAAAGGATAAGGCCTCGAATAACCTTGAGTCCACCTGCGGTTGAACCAGCGGAGCCACCGATTCCCATGAGAAAGAGGAGGATAAACTGGGAGAAGAGAGGCCAGTTAGTAATATCTCCATATCCAAAACCAGTTGTTGTAATGATGTTGGAAACCTGGAAGAAGGCCATTTCAAAACTCTTTGAAAATCCCGGGTAGAGATAGAGGGTATTAAGGCTGATCAAGCCTGTAGAAATCATTACGATGAATAAGTAAGCCCGAAGTTCTTCATCCCCAAAGAAGGCTTTGACGCGACGGAGCATGAGGTAGTAGTAGAGGTTGAAATTGACCCCAAAAACCAGAACTCCGATACTAACCAGATAGGTAATCAGTGAGCTACCATAGTGGGCAATTCCGTCGTTATAGACGGTAAATCCTCCTGTACCCGCTGTTCCCATGGCAATGACAAAACTATCAAATAGAGGCATTCCGGCTAGGTAATAGATGATGACAAAGAGGGAAAAGAGAGCTAGATAAAGGAGATAGAGAATCTGGGCAGTATTTTTTAGCTTAGATACTACTTTACCGAAAACAGGGCCAGGAACCTCAGCCTTCATCACCTCTAGGTGGCTATTCTTAGCGTTATCCATAATAGCAAGTGCAAAAACAAGCACTCCCATCCCTCCAATCAAGTGGGTAAAGCTTCGCCAGAAGAGGAGGGAACGACTGAGAACCGAAACGTCGTTCAGAATAGTTGCCCCAGTAGTTGTAAAGCCAGAACTGATTTCAAAAAAGGCATCGATAACGCTGGGAATTTGTCCAGCAAAAACGAAGGGGAGACCACCAAAGAAAGACCAAAGGATCCAACAGAGAGCAACAATCAAGATTCCCTCCTTGGCATAAATCCGCTGATTTTTTGGCTTTTGTAAAATTCCTGAACCACCTAGTAATACGAGAAGCCCAATCGTTGTAAAGAGGGATGTAAAGACTTGGCTCGATTCGTGGTAATAGACAGCTACAGTTACAGGAACCAAGAGGAGAACAGCTTCAATCAAAAGTAATTTTGAAAGGAGGTAACGAATCATACTTTTATTCATTTCTTACCTCGCGATCAAGTCATAAATCTTGGTGATGTTTGGCAACAAGGTTGTTACTAGGAGCTTGTCTCCGACTTCAAGCATATCCTCCCCTGTAGGGAAAATAGTCTTGCCCTTTCGAATGATGGCTGCAATCAGAACCCCTTTTTTCAATTTCAGTTGAGAAAGTGGTTTGGCAGTCATCTTATTAGCTTCCTTGATATGGAATTGCAGGGTTTCAATTTGGCCATTAGCTAGATGGTGCATGGCTTGAAGGTCTGAATATTGGGCATTAACGCGACCACGAATGAAGTGCATAATCGTATCTACAGCAATGCTTTTAGGTGTGATGATACTTGAAAAATCAGGCGCATTGATAATCTCGAGGAGACTGGTACGATTGACCTTGGTGATATTTTTCTGTACACCTACCCTGTCAAGGAACATAGAGGTAATCAGATTTTCCTCATCGACTCCTGTTAGAGTCGCAACGGCATCATAGTTTTGAGCACTTTCTTCCAGCAGGATATCTTTTGCGGTACCATCTCCTTGAACGATGTAGAGATTTGGGAATTTCTCGCTAAAGAAGCTGGCGATTTCAGGATTGATTTCAATGACTTTTGTATCGATACGACTGTCTTTGAGGATACCTAGTAGATAATAGGCGATTCTACCAGCTCCAACAATAAGAAGGCTCTTCACGGCACGAGATTTAAAATAATTATGGAAGAGCATCATATCAACACGGTTACCAGTGACAAAGATTCTATCTTTATCCTGTATGGTCATGTCACCGCTTGGAATGATAATTTGATGATCTCTTTCTATCGCACAGACAATGACATTGCCAAATTTTTTCCGAAAATCAGAAATCGGCATTTGGCAAAGACCACTGGAGGATTTAACAGTGAATTCCATCAAGCTGACCCGTCCACCAAAGAAACGTTCGACAGAGAGGGCGTTGGGGAAGTCAATGATATTCGCGATAGCGCGGGCAGCCAAGAGCTCAGGGTTAACGATAAGAGAAAAACCGAGAATATTCTTTTCCTTGAAATAAGAGTTAGAATATTCAGGGTTCCGCACCCGAACGATGGTCTCTTTAGCTCCCATTTTTTTGGCTAGAACGGCTGCAATCATGTTCACTTCATCGTATTCAGTCAGGGCGATAAAGATATCACAATCCTGGACACTGGCTTGCTCAAGGATGGTAAAATCGGCCCCGTTACCAAGGATACCCATGATATCAAAGCGATTGACAATATGATTGAGAACAGCTTCGTCTTGCTCAATCAGCAAAACATCATGCTTTTCTGCAACCAAGGAGCGACAGAGGGCAAAACCAACTTTTCCCCCTCCGACAAGGATAATTTTCATAATAAAACCTACTTTTTCATGATGTAACTATCATACCTTTTTTCAAGAAAAAATGCACCTACTAGCTAATAACAAGTGCTTTTAGTAGGAAATTTGCTATAAGGTAAAACTATACCCTAAGCAATTAAAATAGCTATTAGCACCTTTTTCTGAAATATGGTATGATAAAGGATATACAAGGAGATAAAATGAATAATAATTTACTGGTATTACAATCAGACTTTGGTCTGGTTGATGGTGCGGTATCGGCTATGATTGGAGTGGCTCTAGAAGAATCTCCAACCTTAAAAATTCATCACTTGACGCACGATATCACGCCTTATAATATTTTTGAGGGGAGTTACCGTCTCTTTCAGACGGTGGATTACTGGCCTGAGGGAACGACATTTGTATCGGTGGTCGATCCAGGTGTCGGCTCGAAACGTAAGAGTGTGGTTGCCAAGACTGCAAAAAATCAATACATTGTCACACCGGACAATGGGACTCTTTCTTTTATCAAGAAACACGTTGGCATTGTAGCTATTCGTGAGATTTCTGAAGTGGCCAATAGACGTCAAAATACAGAGCATTCTTATACCTTCCACGGTCGTGATGTTTATGCTTATACTGGTGCTAAATTGGCCAGTGGTCACATTACTTTTGAGGAAGTGGGTCCTGAGCTCAGTGTGGATCAGATTGTGGAGCTTCCAGTCGTAGCGACTATCATTGAAGACCATTTGGTGAAGGGAGCTATTGATATTCTAGATGTGCGTTTCGGTTCTCTCTGGACCTCTATCACACGGGAAGAATTTTACAAGCTAGAACCAGCATTCGGTGATCGTTTTGAGGTGACTATCTATCATGCTGATAT
>ERZ773043.855-NODE-855-length-17780-cov-38.051453_pt1 | contig 17780 bp, 13 predicted proteins | sample MGYA00580636_ERZ773043 | MGnify/ENA primary metagenome ERZ773043 (study PRJEB29015, sample SAMEA2737992) | human oral metagenome | biome: human oral; feature: human-associated habitat; material: dental | place: China | collected 2065 ...
GCACGTCATTGGACAGCGGCACCTTCTCGGGCAGCCAGAAGTTGCCGGTGAGGCGGTCCCAGACCTCGAGGTCCTTGTCGTCGTCGAGGCGGTTCCAGTTGATGGCCTGAACGCGGTCGACCAGCTTGATGGGCTCGTGCATGGGACTCCTCCGAGAGTGCTCGCCTGCGGCCTGCCGCAGTGCACCCATGCTAACGACGGTGCGCCCAAGGGCGCGACGGCCTCGCCGCGTCATCGCGCACACACCCGGCGCACATCAGAGTCGCACAGAGGCCGCCTTTGCCGGGACCGCGATCGCGCACCGGGCGCGGCAGCCGGGACTACCGGGCGCGGCACCCGAGACTAACGAGACAAAGAGACAATGGGCCCATGAACGGAGCCGTGCCCCCTCCCCCACGATTCACCGGGGAAGCCCCCGCCCTCCTGGCCAGGCTGGCGGATTCCGCCGAGCGACTGGCGAACGGGACCGAGTCCGGTCGCGCCGTGGTCGGCATCACCGGGGCGCCGGGGGCGGGAAAGTCCACGCTCACCGCCGAGTTGGAGGCGGCGCTGAGGCGGAAGAGCCTGCTGGCCGGGAGCGCGCCCATGGACGGCTTCCACTTCTCCAACGCGGTCCTCGACGAACTCGGCCGCCACCAGCGCAAGGGCGCACCGGACACCTTCGATGTCGCCGGGTATCTGGCGATCCTGGACCGGGTGCGCAGGACCGGCCCGGACGGCGAGCCCCGCGAGGTCCTGGCGCCGGTGTACCGGCGCGACCTGCACGAGCCGGTGGCGGCGGGCACTCGCATCGCGAGCCGCGGGATCGTCGTGACCGAGGGCAACTATCTGGCGCTGAACTCGCTGGGCTGGGAGGGCGCCAGGGAGCGGATCGATCTGCTCGTCATGGTGGAGGTGGACGAGGCCGAGCTCATTCGGCGCCTGGTGGCGCGGCACATGTCCTTCGGGCGGCATCGGGCCGATGCCGGGCACTGGGTGCGCGCCGTCGATCTGCCCAACGCCCGGCTGGTGGCGGACTGCGCGAACCGCTGCGACGAGGTATGGCGGATCGGCCGATAGCGCCAGAGCCCACCTGTCAACACCGCTTCATGCCAATGCGACTGCCTTACCCTGGACGCATGACGTCTTCGCGGTCGCATACCGTCACCCGCCACCAGATCTTCCAGACCAGCCTCATCACGGCCCTGGCCCAGGGAGTCTATGAGGATGAGATGACGCTGGCCGAACTACTGGGGCACGGCTCCTTCGGAATCGGCACCTTCAACGGACTCGACGGGGAGATGGTGATCCTGGGCGGCACCTGCTACCGGCTGCGCGGCGACGGCTCCGTGAGCGTGCCGGACCTGGGCGAGCGCACGCCGTACGCCGTCGTGACGAACTTCGTGCCGACCCTCCGCCAAGACGTGGACGGCGGACTCAGTCGCCAGGAGTTCTCAGAGATCATCGACACTCTCGTACCGAGCTCGAACTACATGTACGCACTGCGGCTGACGGGCCGCTTCGCATGGGCAAGCGCCCGGACCGTCGTCAAGCAGGAGCGCCCCTATCGGCCTCTGATCGAGGCCACCGGCGGCGAAGAGGTGGTCCGGCACGAGGACTTCGAGGGAACCGTCGCCGGTTTTCGCACGCCCCTGTATGAGCAGGGGATCTCCGTGGCCGGCTGCCACGCCCACGTCATTGACGAGGACCGCAGCTGGGGCGGCCATCTTGTGGACTTCGAACTGACCCGGGGCGTCGCGGAGCTCTGCCTGGGCACCGACTTCCGGCTGAGACTGCCACTGACCGAGGAGTTCGAAGAGGCGGATCTGAGTGAAGATATGAGCGAGGAGCTCCGGCAAGCCGAGCATCACTGAACCGGGCCGCACCGGCGGCGTCATCCGCATCAGCACGATCACCGGGACCTCACCACCCCCGTCCCCAGCCGCCCCCTCCCATCGCCGGGGTTGGCGTCCCGAGCACTCGCCAGCCCGGGATCGTCGTCGTGGTTCGCCCATCCGTTCCGGCATGCTCCTGGACACGGTCCTGCACCCGCAATTTCCCGGGCAGGCCGACCGCCAGCCGGGCGCGGTGCGCGCCCGCCGCCAGAGGCATGAGCTTGACCACGCCGACGAGCCACGCCAGCAGCGGCAGACCCATGAGAATCATCGCGGCCGCATCGGGTGCGCCGCCGGTCGGCAGGAGCAGCCACCACAGGACCGCCGTCTCACCCATGATCAGGAAGAAGGACGCCGGCTTGGCGCTTCCGTCAACAGCCCACCAGGCCGCGAGCGCGCTTCCGCTGCTGTCGCCGTCCTGGCCACGGGCCCCCGGCCAGATCCAGGGACCGCTTGCCTCCCGCGCCCAGCTCATCAGGGCGCGTCTCAGCCGGGCGTCATAGCCGACGTCCCGCAGGAAGGAGAGCGACCCGCCGATCATCATGAGTCCGCCCAACAGCGCTGCGAAGACAGCGAGAATGCGCCCTTGCCCTGCCCCGAGCCGAGTAACTGCCAGAGCGAACAGCAGCAGGCCGGTGTGGAGGGGGAGCCAACCGCCCGAGGAACTGCGATGGCGGTCGGCGGCCAGGCGGCTGAGCCGTTCGACGGCCACCCCGCACTCCCATGGCGTGACGACGCCCGTCGATGCTGCAGAGGTGACCGCGGCCCATGCCCCCGGTCCGGCCATGAGAGCCTCGTCGGGCGCCTCCAGCACCGCCGTCGAGCCCAGCGCGGACAAGGACGATAAAGACGATAACGGAGCCCCGGCCTCGCCGATGACCACGAGGCCGTCAGCGCCGACGCGCGCCAGGCCATCTGCCAGAAGCTCATGCTCCAGGCGCCCGATCTGCCGCCCCCAGCGCAGACGACCCAGCACTGTGAACGCCCAGACGCCCAGGCCGATGGCGAGCAGGAGGCCGAGCTCGGCGTCCCCCAGCCCCCAGGAGCGGAGGGTGGCGACAGTCATGAAACGAACGGAGCGTCCCAGGCTCGCCGGCGTCTCCCCCGCCGAGCAGCCCACAATAAGGAGGCCGACGGTCAGGAGGATGAGCATCCACAGCCCCATCCCCCACAGGCCCGCACGAACCGACTGATGGCGGACGCGGCGCCACAGCCCCTCCCGTATCCACGCCGGCAGCGTCGACTCATGGGCCGGGTGGAGGCGGCAGGAGTCGGCCCAGGCCCTCAGCGCCCGCAGGTGCAGCCGCTCGGCGACGGCGCCGTCGATGAATCCCGGCAGCTCCGAGCCGAGGATGGCGGTCCCCAGGAGCGCGGCTGTGGCGCTGAGGACCACCGGCGTCGCAGTGCGCCAGGCGAGGGCGTCGCCACTGACCCAGGGCCTGGCGCCGACATAGAGGATCATGGCGGCGGTGAACAGGACGCCGACGTCGAAGGCGCGCTGACCGTAACGGGCCACGGCGCGCGCCGAATCCAGCAGGTTGGCCAGTGCGGTCCTGGCCCGGATCACGTCCCCGACTGCACCTTCCCGAGACCGCCCCGCCCACGAGGTGCCGGGGCCGGCGATGTCCGCGGCGGCCTTGGGCAGGAGGGCCACCTGGGTGTCCAGGAGCGTGACATCGACGAGTCCGGAGCGGTTGGGGCGAGTCCTCGTACCGGCGAAACGGGCGCATACCGCGCCGGCACCGCCGGAGCGCGGCATCACCGGCTCATCCTTCGGCAGCACCATGGGGTCGTCGGTGAACCGCTGGGCGAGATTCCAGGGGTCGGCTTCCAGGCCCGTCAGCCCGATGAGGGAGCGGACGCGCCTGAGCCGCATTGACAGCACAATATTACTGAGCAGGCCGCCGAGGACGACGCCGAGCACCAGGACCGTCCCCACCAGGCGCGCGCCGTCCTGGAAGGGGGCCGGCGCATAGGCGCGCACAAGGGACGTCACGACCGAGGGGGCCAGGACCGCCCACACCAGGCCGGGCAGGCGGCGGGGCAGTGCGGCTCGTAACCACTGGCCGATAGCGGAGGGGCCGCCGCGGCGGACGGCATCGTCATCGGGAGCGCCCGTTCCGATCGAGGAGGTCTGCAGACCCCCATGATGGTCCCAGGGTCGCCGGGGCATTGGGGCGCTGCGCGCCCAGACGGCGGCGGCGCGCACGTGAACGCGGCTCGACTTCCACTGCCAGTAACTGACGTAGAGGGCGATGAGGCAGGCGAGGATCAGAACAATGAGAAGCGGAAGGGAGCCGGTGGCGGGGTCGTCGTCAATCACGGCGAGGACCTGAATGCCCGTCATGAGAAGGATCAGCGGAGTGAAGACCTCGCGTATGAGCGGGAGGGCCGCTGGGCGGTGAAGGAAGGCGGCGGAGAGCATCTCGACGGCGACTTCGGCTCTCCACGGAGCGCATTCGGCTTGCTGGGTCGGGGTCGGGCCATCGAGGTACGGGGTGCTCAGGGGCGTACCACCGGGATGGATGGAACCGTTGTTCGCGACAGTGGGCCGATCGACATAGGGGCGGGGAATGTCGGCGGCGGCGGTGCTCATGCCCTCACGCTACTGGCCCGGTGCGACACGCAAACCCGTCACTACTACCCACACGTACCCGCGCCGCTACTCGACCCCAGCGCCTCCGCAGCCGAGAGCAGCGCCTCTTTCCACTGGAACAAACACTTGAGAGCACTGCTGTGACCAGCATAAGAGAAATTCATGAATTACCTGTCAAAAGTCTTGCACTCCACAATAGTCACTGGCATTCGCGTAGATTGCACAAATGGTTCGTTACTCAGCACATGTATCGCGTCGCTCCATCCTGGGCACCGCCTCCATCGGGATCGCGGCCTCGGGGATCGCCGCATGCTCTCAGGCGTCCTCGCCGAGCAGCGAAGGCACGCGCACCACGGAAGACGCGCAGGGAGGCAGCGGTTCAGCCGGCTCCACAGCGAGCGCTCCAGCATCGGGCGAGCCGGATGCTCCCTCTCTCGACGATCTTGTCGCGGAGGCGCAGGACAAATTCACTCAGGAGGCGTACAGCGATCCGGATACCGGCAAAGAACTCGCTTTCAATGTATTCCTACCCGAGGGGTATTCCGGCTCGGGCTCCTATCCACTGGTGCACTACATCGCGGACGCCAGCACCGTATCCGACGACCCCACCACTCCGTTGTCGCAGTACGGCGCGCTCATTTGGGCGAGCAGCGTCACGCAGGCGACCGACCCCTGCATTGTGGTGGTGCCCTCCTACACCGAGACGGTTCTGGACGATCATGACGGTTACACGACGACCGATTGGCTCGACCTCACCGGCCGCTTCGTCACATGGCTTCAGAGCCAGTACGCCATTGATCCCGCCCGCGTCTACGGCACCGGGCAATCGATGGGGTGCATGATCCACCTGGTTCTGGCCGGTAAACAGCCCGATCTGTTCACTGCTCTCATGTTCGTCGACGGGCAGTGGGATCCCAGTCAGCTCTCCGGTCTGGGCGAGTCCACATTCATTTACCATGTCGCGGGCGGTGACGACAGGGCCCTGGAGGGTCAGACCGCCACCAAGGACATGCTGACCCAGGCGGGTGTGGATTTCGCGGTCGCCGATGAGGAGTGGGATGCGACGGCGGACCCCTCCGCGCTTCTCCAGCAGACGCAAGCGCTATTCGGCAAGGGGAAGCAGCGGAACTTCTCCTCCTTCGTCGCGGGCACGGTGCTGGAGGCGAACCCGCAGTCGATGGAGCACATGGCCTCCTTCGAGCCCGCCTACAAGCTGACGGGCGTGCGGAACTGGTTGCTGGCCCAGCGCAGCGCCTGATCGACCCGCACCGGGCACGCCGCTAGAGGCTCGCCGGAGGAAGCCGATGGGCCGGCGGCCCCTCTCCCATGCGCATTCAGTTCCGGCAGCACTCAGAATGCCCACGCCAGCCTGGCCGGCCAGGTCGGTTGGGCCAAGACGATGGCCGTCAGAAGGATCTGCAGAATGCTGTGTCGATGACGAAGGCGGGAGTGGATCTGACTGTGCGGCATGCTCTCGACCGTACGCGAGCTACCGCGGGTCGAGAACGGGTAGAGCTCCCCTGATAGAGGAATCGGCAGGGACGTCGGGATCCGGCCGATTCCGCCCAGCGCCGGGAGCGATGACCATAGTTGAAGGTCTTGCGACAAGACGACAGAGGCGACCCGCCCGACCCTCACCAGCATCCTCACTGTAGAAACTGAGCTTCTCACTCTACAAAGTGACGACCTCACTGTAGAAACTGAGCGCCTCACTCTACAAAGTGACGACCTCACTGAGGTACAGTGACGACCGTGAACGCCGACGAACTGCATCAGCATGTCGCACGCATGCGCCGCCAACGCAGCGACGACGCCTCCGTGGAAGCGAAGGCCGCTGTTCGCGACCTGCCGAAGAGCATCTGGGACACCGTGTCCGCCTTCGCCAATACAGATGGCGGAACCATCATCCTCGGCCTTGATGAGCGCGAGGACTTCCAGCCGGCCAAGGGGTTCACCGAGGCGGTGGCCAAACGTCGGATTGACGCCCTGATCTCAGGACTCGATGCCTCGCCGCAGGGAAGCGCCAAAGTAGCACCGGTGCCGGACTGCGTCCCAGAGCGCGACACCGTGGACGGCCGTCCCGTAGTCGTCCTCAACGTGCCATCCCTGCGCGAGCGTCTGGACATTGACATGCCATGCTATGTCATTGTTAAAGGGATTCTGAACGGCAGTTTCAAACGTATGGACGATCATGACGTCCGCCTGTCTCCTTACGAGGTGCACGTCCTGAGAACCCGTCGGATCGAGGATCCCACAGACCGTGAGCCAGTGCTTGGAACAACCATTGAGGATCTCAACCCCCAGAGCGTGGATCGCCTCCTCAGTGAGCTTCGCAGCAGCAGCTCTCACATCCTTGACCACATCAACAAGGACGACCGGGAGACGGCCCTCAAGCGGCTCAACATCCTCACGTCCGACGGTGTTCCGACCTTCGCCGGATATGCAACGCTAGCACCCTATCCGCAGCAAGAGTTCCCACGGCTGGTGGTTGATGTAGCGGTCCACCCTGGCACGCAGAAGGCCCAGGACACCAGCGTGCGATTCCTCGATAGACAGGTGTGCGACGGCCCTATTCCGCTCATGGTGGAGGATGCCGTGTCCGCAGTAACGCGGAATCTGCGCCACCGACGAATTACGAAGGGAGCGTTGGCTGAAGATATTCTCGAAATTCCAGAAGATGTTTTGCGGGAGGCCATCACAAACGCAGTAATGCACCGCGACTACTCCGCGCACGCTCAAGGTCAGACAGTTGCTGTGGATATCTATCAAGACCGAGTTGAGGTCGGGAATCCCGGCGGTCTCTACGGAGGCAGGACCATCACCAACATTGACGAGGGGCTTCCCGTCTCTCGCAACAAGGTTCTTGCGAACCTTCTGCGCAGCGTCCCCAGACCTCATAGCAGGGGTATGGTCGCCGAGGCCGCCGGAACCGGCGTTCCTCGCATGATCAATGCCATGCGCCAACAAGGTCTTCCCGCTCCGGACTACGATGCGACAACGATCGACCGCGTGATGGTGAAACTCTCCCGTTTCGGTCTCCTTGACCCCGATGTGCGGGCGTGGCTCGACAGTCTTCCCGGCGGGCCGCGGAACACCGCCGCGGATTCCGTTCTGGCGCTGACCCGTAGAGACGGGAAGGTGTGGGTAGTGGATATACGGCGAAATCTCGGCCTCGACTCCGACGACGTACGGGATCTCCTCGGCGAGCTCGTAGCGGAGGGACTTCTGATCGGCATGAATGACGGCCCTTATGTACTCGCCGATCCGAAGCTGGGCATGCCGTCCACCGGAGCCAGGTGGGAGGTCCTGTCCGTTCTCGACTCCCGGGAGCCACTGAAAATTCAGGAGATCGCCGAGCAGACGGGCAAATCCCTCTCCGCCCTCCGCCCGCTTCTGCGCGAACTGGTTGGTGACGGGCTGATTACCGCAACCGCACCGCCTACCAGCCGCAACCGCGCTTACCTGCTCGCCGAGTAGGAGGCTCCAAACACTGGAAGCACTGTAAACACCGTCTGTCCATATCGGAGGTTTAGAAACATCTCCGACGCCGGCAACCGGGTCAGGTCCCGCGGAATCATGCCGTTCCTGGGCCGTGCCAGTCTTTATTCGACCTTTACTCCGAGCGCTATACCGCCGCGCTGAATGGTGCTGAGCAGCATCGGGCCAGCACATCCGGCGCATCGGGCACTGCAAGCGTTGACGAGAAACGCTTGCAGTGCTTGCTCGGCAAGCGTTGTTGACGTATCCTGATCGTGCTCAGGGCAGTAGCCTTGCGAAGTGAGCCCGGCAGCCTTCCGGACGGTGGGTGAGCCGGGTTTCGCGTTGTCTCAGATGAGGTCAACCTTGATCGTCGTGATGTGGAGCCTCTCGACCGCCGAGCGCCAGTCACCTCCACGATGCCACGCCCACGCAACACCATCGGCAAACGACAGCAGCGGTTCCTCGTGGTCATGAAGATGATCGTAGGTTCCACGCCAAGAGGTACTTAACTCACTCCTGAGAATCTGGTTATCGCTCTTCACCGCAGGATCATTTCGATCAAGAACCAATCGAACGCATGCGGTTGTCGCCAGCGCACGAGCAACAGCACGCAAACATAACTGCCTTCCCCGAATACCTTTGACTTCAGTTCGATATAACTGAACTGCAAGGTCGCACTGCATCATGTCACTCAGTACCGCTCGTCGAACCTCATCACGCTCCTTGGTGAAATGAATGGAACGCTGCCCTCGCCGCAAACGACTCCGCAAAAGACGACGATAAATATCGACATCAGAAGGGCGAATCATAATGACGCAAATCGAATACCCATTCACCTCTGACTCGTCAGCAAATGCATGGAAAGGGCGCTGAAGATTCCAATCCGCCCCAGAGTCGCGCACATGAGCAACTACCACGTTCTACCCGCTTCCATGCGCGGCTCGAACAAGGACCAGAGCCTCACAACATGCAGGAGACGCAGCCCTCGACCTCGGTCCCAAGCAGGGCGGCCTGGCGCAGGCGGATGTAGTAGAGGGTTTTGATGCCCTTGCGCCACGCGTAGATCTGCGCCCGGTTGACGTCGCGGGTCGTGGCCGTGTCCGGGAAGAACAGGGTGAGACTCAGGCCCTGGTCCACGTGCTGAGTAGCCACGGCATAGGTATCGATGATCTTCTCAGGGCCGATCTCGTAGGCGTCCTCGTAGTACTCCAGGTTGTCATCCGTCATATAGGGAGCCGGGTAGTAGACGCGCCCGATCTTGCCCTCCTTGCGGATCTCGACCTTGGCGACAATGGGATGGATCGAGGAAGTCGAGTGATTGATGTAGGAGATCGACCCCGTCGGCGGCACAGCCTGCAGGTTGCGGTTGTAAATTCCGTCGCGCCGAATCTTCTCAGCTAATTCCGCCCAATCCGCGCGCGTGGGCACGTGCACGCTGGAGGACTCGAAGATCTCTCGGACGCGATCCGTCGCAGGGACGAAATCCTGAGTCGTGTACTTCTCGAAGAACTCACCGGTGGCATACGCGGACTCCTCGAAGCCCACAAAGGCCTCACCGCGCTCGACGGCCAGATCATGCGAGGCGCTCAAGGCCGCGAAAAGCACGCAGGCGAAATAGACATTGGTGAAGTCCAAGCCCTCCTCGCTCCCGTAGAAGATCCCCTCGCGGGCTAGGAATCCGTGAAGGTTCATCTGACCCAGCCCAATGGCGTGAGACTCTCGGTTGCCGCGATCGATGGACGGCACGCTCGGCAGATGCGTCTGCTCCGAAACGGCCGTCAGCCCTCGCACTGCGGTCGCGATCGTCTTAGCGAAGTCTGGGGAATCCATCGTCTTGGCGATGTTGAGGCTCCCCAGATTGCAGGAGATGTCCTTGCCGATGTGCGCGAAGGTCAAATCCTCATTCAGCACGCTCGGCTCGCTGACCTGAAGGATCTCCGAGCACAGGTTCGACATGACCACCTTGCCCTTGATGGGATTGGCACGGTTGACCGTGTCTTCGAAGACGACATACGGGTAACCGGACTCGAACTGTATCTCGGCAAGGGTCTGGAAGAACTTCCGCGCGTTGATCTTGGTCTTCTTGATACGACCATCATCCACCATCTCGCGGTACTTCTCAGTGACATTGATATCTGCGAAGGGCATTCCGTAAACGCGCTCGACATCATAGGGGCTGAACAGGTACATATCCTCGTTGCCCCGCGCCAGCTCGAACGTGATATCCGGGATGACAACACCCAGCGAGAGGGTCTTGATGCGGATCTTCTCATCCGCATTCTCGCGCTTCGTGTCCAGGAACCGCATGATATCCGGGTGATGCGCGTGCAGGTAGACGGCCCCCGCCCCTTGACGCGCCCCCAACTGATTGGCGTAGGAGAATGAATCCTCCAGCAGTTTCATCACGGGAATGACGCCGCTGGACTGGTTCTCGATGCGCTTGATGGGCGCGCCCATTTCGCGCAGATTGCTCAGCAGGAGCGCCACTCCCCCGCCGCGCTTGGACAGCTGAAGGGCCGAGTTGATCCCGCGGGCGATCGACTCCATGTTGTCCTCGATGCGCACGAGGAAGCAGGAGACGGGCTCGCCCCGCTGGGCCTTCCCTTCATTGAGGAATGTTGGCGTCGCCGGCTGGAAGCGACCGGTCATCATCTCCTCGATGAGACTCAGGGCCAGCTTCTCATCGCCGTCAGCCAATGCCAGGGCCACCATGGTGACCCGGTCCTCGAAGCGCTCGAGGTAGCGCTTACCATCGAAAGTCTTGAGTGTGTACGAGGTGTAGTACTTGAAAGCGCCCAGGAAAGTCTCGAAGCGGAACTTGTGCGCGTACGCGGCCTTGAAGGCGGACTTGACGAATTCCGGAGAGTAAAGATCCAGGACGTGCTTCTCGTAGTAGCCCTCCTCGACCAGATACTCGAGCTTCTCCTCGATGTCATGAAAGAAGACCGTATTCTGATTGACATGCTGGAGGAAGTACTGACGCGCAGCCTCATGATCCGCACCGAATTGGATTTTCCCGTTGGCGTCGTACAGATTCAGCCTGGCATTGAGGGAGTGGTAGTCGAGCTCCGGGGAGGGTACCGGCTCCAGACCGGTATCCGTCAGGGTGTCTGCCAAAAGTCTTCCAATCCTTCTTTGACGCGTACGACGTCGGTGGGTGTTCCCAGCAGCTCGTAGCGGTACAGAAGCGGCACATTCAGCTTGCTGGCGATAATGTCACCGGCGAGGCAGTACGCCTCACCGAAGTTGGTGTTGCCGGAGGAGATCACACCTCGGCACAGCGACCGGTTGTGCGAGTCATTGAGGAACTTGATGACCTGTTTGGGCACGGCCCCTTTAACAGACCCTCCGCCATAAGTCGGCACGAGGAGGACGTACTCCTCGTCGACCGCGAGCGGCGCCTCCTTCGGCCGCAGCGGTATACGTGCGCTGCGGAATCCGAGCTTGCCCACGAAGCGATGCGTGTTCTCCGACGTGGAGGAGAAGTACACCAGGAGGGGGCCGCTCCGACGACTCGAGGTGGACACGCCCCTCAGACCGCGAGGACCTCGGCGGCGATGGCCAGAGCCTTGATCTTGTCCGGACGGAAACCCGACCAGTGATCCTCCCCGGCCATGACAACAGGAGCCTGGGCATAGCCGAGGGACTTGACCTGCTCGAGAGCCTCAACGTCGAGAGAGATGTCGACCGTCTCGTAGCGGAGTCCCGCCTTGTCCAGGGCGCGGTAGGTGGCGTTGCACTGCACGCAGTTGGGCTTGGAGTAGACGGTGATCGCCATGTAGGTCACTTCCTGGCTCTCGTGAGGGGTCGATGGGCAGGTATTCGGGTCGCAGCCAATGGCACCCTCACAAGGAGGTTCCACCGGCGTAACAACACTCGTGTAGTTCTCGGGCGGGCATACCGCCCCGCAGGGCAAGACACTACCCCTAGGGGTCCGGGCGTGCCAGCACCACTAGATAATGTGTCTGACGTGGCGCTGTGCACAATGCGCCTCCTTCCTGTGGAGAGCGGCCCGTCATCCTGTGGACGCCGGGAAACGCGGACCATCTGCAGCCTCCGACGCTGAAGACCGACGAACGACCCACGATCTGCGCAACCATGCTCCTCCAGGGGTGTGACACGAATTCTGCCCTCTTACCCACAGGCCTCCACGCACCTCTCCGCCCGCTCCATCCCCATCCTGGGGACAGAGCTCGGAAAACTCACCCCCGGAAAGCGACCGCTCCGGGCGTGTCGCACTCCCGTTCATGGGTGCGGGGCGACCCAGCCACTCCTTCGCCACCTGCCCCACTTCACGCGTTCGCCACACGCCCGTTACAATATTGACATATGTCCGACATATCGCGGATATCTGTGGCGCGACACCATCACCAATCACCCACGGCTCCACCCCTCCACCCGAGTCGGAGGCCGGGACATTCCGAACATTACTCATAACTGCCGATGGTTATTCACAGGTTATTCACAGAACTGCGCGTTGGACTGACCATCTTCGGACTGAGCGACATGCTCACCGAACGGTCTTGCCCTGACAAACCGCGAAGAAAGGAATTCTGCGATGACCCTCACCGCGCTCGCCTCCACCGGCCTTGACATGGTGGCGCTGGCCGTCCTGGTCGGTGCACTTTACATACCCCGTCATGGTCGCCGAGACCTTGTGGCCGCTTATATCGGAGTCAACATCGGCGTCTTGGCCGTCACGCTCCTGCTGTCCAGCGCGCAGGAACTGGGGGCCGGTCTGGGCCTGGGACTCTTCGGCGTCCTGTCGATCATCCGCCTGCGCTCCACCGCTCTGGCCCAGGGTGAGGTCGCCTACTTCTTCGCCGCTCTGGCACTCGGCTTGATCGGAGGCATGGAGGCCAACATCGGATTGACCGCCACCCTCATGGCGCTGGTGCTCGCAGCCCTGTTCGTGGGCGACCACCCCGCGCTGATGCGGCGCAACCGCAACCAGGTGGTGACCCTCGACCGCGCCGTCAGCGATGAGCACGAGCTCACCGACCATCTCGAGCAGCTTCTCAACGCCAAGGTGCTCAACCTGGACATCCAGCGCCTCGACCTGGTCAATGACACGACCATCGTCGACGTCCGTTACAGGCTCCACCGCCCCCAGCCTCAGACGGAGGCTCTGCAGGTCTCACAGGCCGCACAGGCCTCGCCGCAGCCTCTTCAGACCCAGCAGTCGGCGCCATTGGTTCACGAGGTGTCCACGACCACGCCCCTCCCTCGGGATGGCCAGGCGGTGCAGCCCCAGGGAATCGCGACATCGACCTTCTCGCCTCAGCAGCCGGCATCCACACGGCGGGGCCGGCGAAGCCAGCAGAGCCCGAATAGTCAGCAGGAGTACCAGAGCGCACCCGCACCGCAGCAGAGCCAGCCCGCCGCCCCTGCGCAGGACCCCTGGACCAACTCTTCCTGGCCCGCGCCGCCCTCACACCCCAACAACGCCCACTAACAGCACTGACTGCGCTGACGGCCCTGACCGCCCAGCGAGGTCGGCAAGGTCGGGCAACAGATCAACCAGTCGCAGAACCGGCGGCTCCGGCGAGGCGCGCCGCCCCCATCGGCACAGCCGATTGCAGCCGATTCGCGGCACCACCGATTCCAACCACTCACTGTACTCACCGCCTGATTCACCGCCCGGAAGGACCGGAAGGAAAGGAGGGGCGACATGCCACGCACCGAGCACCTCAACACCATCACCCTCGCCGAGCTCAATGCCGAAGCGGGCCTGCTCACCCGCATGGACCGCAAGTACCTGGTGCCGCCGGACGACGTCCAGGACATCATCGACATCCTCGCTCCGCGGGCACAGGTCCTGCAGATCGACGGACTGCGCAACTTCCAGTACGCCTCCACCTACTTCGACACCTCCGCTCTGGACGCCTTCTTCCTGGCCGCCTACAAGCGCCGTCGTCGCTACAAGATCCGCACCCGCACTTACCTGGACTCCAACCTGTGCTTCCTGGAGGTCAAGACCAATGGTTCGCGCGAGGCAACGGTCAAGGACCGGCTGAAGTACAGTCCCGACGACGCCGACCGCATCACCGAAGAGGGCAAGGAATTCATCGTCGAGCGCCTGGTGGAGTCCGAGACCTGCGCCCTCGAGGAGGCCCGCGACATCGCGGAGGCGCTGGTGCCCGTCATGGACAGCACTTACCAGCGCACCACGCTCCACCTGCCCAACGACAACGCCCGCGCCACCTTCGACAAGGCCCTGACCTGGGAGCTGTTCAACTCCGATGGCGTCCGCACCGACCGCCGCGTGCTCATCGACAAGCGGATGGTGGTGGAGACCAAGAACCCCTCCACGGCTTCGCCCACGGATCGGCTCCTGTGGGGACGCGGCCATCGGCCGACTCGTTTGTCCAAGTACGCCACCGGAATGGCGGTGCTCCACGAGAGCCTGCCCACTAACAGGTGGCACCGAACCATCAACCGCGACCTGGGCCGTTACCAGTACGACGCCCCAACGCGCCGAGGCCTTTAAGGCCCCCGTCCAGCCGTTGCCCGGTCCGACTTGGAAACTAGAACAAGGCCAGAACGAGCAACGGCTGGACGGCTGGGTTCGACCCACAAGTCAGGAACCCGCGGCTTCCCCTCATGGGCAGACCGCGGAGTCTCAACGAGCAGGCGATGATCGAGCACGCCATGGAGGAGTTCTGGGCCAACAGCGACAGCTGTTGCCTCACCGCTGCCTCACTGCTGCCTCACCGGCGCGCCCGGCCGAGGCAACCGGCCTGACCAAGGGCAGCCTGTGCGCCTTCTCCGACAGGCGCGCACTGCTCGATACATGCCTGGCATGTACCAGCAGGTCGCCGAGACCGGGCCGCAATCGGGCAGTAATTGCTCGATCTCCAGTAGCAACTGCTCGATCTCGAGCCGCAACTGCTGGAGGCCTCCGAGAACTGCCGCCGCGCGCATCCGGCGCAACATGTCCAAAACGGAGGAGATCAAGACCTTCTCCCTCGCAGTTTCACTCAGCAACCCGCTCCAACCCGCGGGTTTCTGTTTCAGCTGTGCAGGGGCAGTGCGTTGATCTCCTCCGTTTTGGACATCCGAGCCTCTGGAGCTCTCCACCAGGCGATCGACGTGGCGCTATCCGGCCTGCGAGTCTGGCTCGGCCAGGACGGGTGACCGCGCCCCGGCCGAGCCGGCCGGCCGCTGATCGCCGGCCTATGCACAGCCGGCCGGCCGCTGATCGCCGACCGATGCGCAGCACACCCGCGACCCGCCCCATCCAGGGGAAACGTCCGTCCACGTCTTTGACCGATAGTTCAAACCGATAGCTCAAGAAGGAGAACTATGAATCTGCATCTCGAGGGGAAGACCGCCCTGGTCACCGGGGCCGGCCGTGGAATCGGCCTAGCAGTCGCGCAACGGCTGGCGCAGGAGGGCGCGCAGGTCGTCGGCACCGCGCGCACCATCACCCCAGAACTGGAAAAGACAGCCATAGCAGCCATCCCAGCCGACCTGGCAACACCTGGGGGCGCCACCGGTGCGGTGCAGTCCGCCCTGGATGAGCTCGGCGGTATTGACATCCTCATCAACAACGTCGGCGGTGGCGACGCGGACACCCTCAAGCTCGGTGGTTTCCTCGAGCTGGATGCGGATGATGCCCAGTGGCAGAACATGTTCAACCTCAACCTCTTCAGCGCCGTGTGGACAAGCCATGCCGCTCTCCCAAGCCTTATTGAGCGCAAGGGCTCCATCGTCAGCGTCTCATCCATCAACGCCCTCATCCCCACCCCGAGCCCCGTGGGCTACAGCGAGGCCAAGGCCGCACTCCTTGCTTTCAACAAGCGGCTGAGCGAGGAGTTCGGGCCGCGCGGCGTACGCGTCAACACAGTCTCCCCGGGCACCGTGGGAACCGGACGTTTACGCGATCCAGACGGCTACGGCGCACGAGTCGCTGCAGCCCGGGGCATGAAGCATGAAGAGCTCCTAGCCGCCCTGCCCTCGATCTTCAAGATCGCTTCCGGGCGCCTCACCGAGCCCGAGGAGATCGCCGACTTGGTCGTCTTCCTCGCATCACCTGCTGCCAGCAGTGTTGTCGGCGCCAACATCGTCGCCGACGGCGGCACTGTGAAAACCGTCTAAGAGGCCCTGATCCCGCACGCGCATCCGGCGCAACATGTCCAAAACGGAGGAGATCAAGACCTTCTCCCTCGCAGTTTCACTCAGCAACCCGCTCCAACCCGCGGGTTTCTGTTTCAGCTGTGCAGGGGGAGTGCGTTGATCTCCTCCGTTTTGGACATCCGAGCCTCCCCACCGCCCGCATCTCCCGGACTTCCTGGACCTCCTGGGCGACTCATGCCTCACCCATGCCCGATTCACAGCGGGCTCATTGAAACCGCTCCTTGACTATCCACCAACGGGCCGACCAGCCCGGGACATCAGATCCAAGGAGCCTCACCATGACCCTCGCATCGATCGCCGCCATCGGCGCCGACCTGATCGCCCTGACCGCGCTCGTCGGCGGACTGTACGTTCGGCGCCACAGCCGCAAGGACCTCATGGCCGCCTACATCGGCGTCAACGTGGGCGTGCTGGCGGTGACTCTCCTGCTGGCGACCTCCAGCGTCGGAGCCGGCCTGGGTCTGGGTCTCTTCGGCGTCCTGTCGATCATCCGCCTGCGCTCCACCGAGCTCGCCCAGCACGAGGTCGCCTACTTCTTCGCCGCCCTGGCCCTCGGCCTGCTCGGCGGCATCGGCGCCTCCATCACGACGACGGCGGTACTCATGGCGCTCGTCGTCGCCTCCCTGTGGATCGGCGACCACCCGTCCATGCTGCGCCGCAACCGCCACCAGGTGGTCATGGTCGACCGCGCCATCTCCGATGAGACTGCCCTGACCGACCACCTCTCCCGCCTGCTCAACGCCCGGATCCACTCGATCGAGGTCCAGCGCCTCGACCTGGTCAACGACACCACACTGGTCGATGTGCGCTACCAGCTCCACCGGCCCCGCCCCCAGGCTGAGACCAGCGCACCCGCCCCGGCGGCTCCGGAGAGCCTCGCGAGCCCCGTCGCCACACTGCCGCCCGCACTCTCCCCAGCAGAAGTCTGGAACCCGGTCGTGCCGGAGGCTCCCTCCTACCGCCCGCAGCGCGAACCGCGGAACACCACGGCAGTCCACGCGGTCGTCCGCTGACTCACCACTGGATATCGGATAGGAGCCACCCATGCCCGCGGCCGCGCCCACCACCACCGCCCTCGACACCGAGCGCCTGACCGCCACGACCCTGGAGGACCTCAACGCCTCCGCCGGCCTGCTCACCCGCATCGACCGCAAGTACCTCGTCGCCTCCGACACCGCCCAGGGCGTCATCGACGCCCTGGCCGAGCGGGCCCTCGTCCTCGACATCGACGGTCGGCGCTGCTTCTCCTACGCCTCGACCTACTTCGACACCCCCGAACTCGGCTCCTACTTCCAGGCCGCTCACAAGCGCCGTCGCCGCTTCAAGATCCGCACCCGCTCCTACCTGGATTCGGGACTGACCTTCCTGGAGGTCAAGACCCGCGGTCCTCGGGGCGCCACGATCAAGCAGCGCATGGACTACCGAGCCGCGGACGCCGACCACCTGACTCCCGAGGGCCTCGGCTTCATCGCCGACTGCCTCGCGCCACTGAGCGGGTCCGTACGGGATGCCCGCCGCGTCGCGCGAAGCCTCAAGCCGGTGATGAGCACGACCTACCGCCGCACCACGCTGCACCTGCCCGACGACGGCGCCCGCGCCACCATCGACACCGACCTGACGTGGACCGCATTCGCGTCCGGCGAGGACGGCGAGGGCGATCCGCGGCAGGCGCAGGAGGAGCAGCACCTTGT
>ERZ773043.856-NODE-856-length-17779-cov-12.217050_pt1 | contig 17779 bp, 17 predicted proteins | sample MGYA00580636_ERZ773043 | MGnify/ENA primary metagenome ERZ773043 (study PRJEB29015, sample SAMEA2737992) | human oral metagenome | biome: human oral; feature: human-associated habitat; material: dental | place: China | collected 2065 ...
TTCATTATGTTTAATTATTTGTGTAAAAATGTCATATTTAAAGTTTTTGATTCTGTTATAAATTATCTAAATTAAAATTTGCTTCACTTCTTTGAAGTATGACTTGCATTATATCACAAAATAAAAAAAATATAATTAAAAATAACTTGTTTTTTGTTTCAGTATATGTTTTAATTGTATGTAGAGTAAATTAATTAGGAGGAATTTAATGCACGGAAATCCAAATTTAGAAGAAAGAAAAAAAAGAATAACAGAAAAAATGTCAAAAATTAAACATAGAATTGCAGTAATGAGTGGAAAAGGTGGAGTTGGTAAGTCAACAGTTTCAGTTAATCTGGCATATGGACTATCATTAAGAGGGTATAAAGTAGGAATACTTGATGCAGATCTTCACGGACCGAATGTGCCTTTGATGCTTGGCAGGGAAGGAATAAAACTTCCTTCAATATCAATGCCTTTACCAATAACAGATAATCTGGCAATATCTTCATTAAGTTTTTTTGTTCCTGATAATGATCCAATAATCTGGAGAGGACCTCAGAAAATGGGAGCTATCTCTGAAATGCTGGAAGGAATTGAATGGGGAGAAATAGACTTCTTAGTTGTAGATCTGCCACCTGGAACAGGAGACGAAACTTTAAGTATTGCGCAGAATATAGGACCTGATGCAAAGGCTGTAGTTGTTACTACACCGCAGGATGTTTCACTTCTTGATTCAAGAAGAACAGTAAAATTTTCAAGACTACTGAATCTGAAATTATTAGGTATAGTAGAAAATATGAGTGGATTTATATGTCCTGACTGTGGTAAAGAAGTGAATATTTTTAAAAAGGGTGGAGCTGAAAAAATGGCTGAAGAGACAAAATCTAATTTCTTAGGTTCCATTCCTATGGATGCAAGTATCGTTGAAGCTGGAGATACAGGAATCCCTTATGTTGGAACTGATTCTATGGCTGCTAAAAAAATGAATTCAATTATAACAAATTTATTAGATCAGTTATAGTGTATAGAAATATTTTATAGGTAGGAATATTTCATTGTAAAATGTACTTTAAAATTTTAAAGAAAGGAAAAAAAATGAAAATATTAGTTTATAATGAAAATGAAAAGTCAAGATTAGTGGTGGGACAATTATTAAAAGAATTAAGTTTCAGTGTAATATTAGCTGATTCAGAAGAAAAATTATTTGAAGAATTAAAGACAGAATCCATTGATTTAGTCATGCTTGATGTGAATTCTTTCAGTAATTTTACTGATGTAATTGGTGATGTACTGAAGTATAAAAAAGACAGTTATGTGTTATTGTCTATTCAGAATGATGATAGATATTCTAAGACAGAAGCATTGCTAAAGGGGATAGATGACTATATCTACAATGACTTCAGACTTGAGGAGCTTTCAGCAAAAATCAAGGCAATTGTCAGAGTATTAACTAAAAAATTAAATAATGACAATTCAGAACTGCTTTCAGCATATGATTTGACACTGAATCCTATTAACAGGGAAGTAAAGAGAGCAGGAAAAGAAATTGAACTTACAAATAAGGAATTCTTGTTACTGGAATATTTCCTGAGAAATAAAAACAGAGTACTTACAAGAACTATGATTTCTGAAAAAATATGGGATATAGACTTTGTTTCAGAAAGCAACATTGTAGATGTATATGTTAATTTTTTAAGATCAAAAATAGATAAAGGGCATGAACAGAAGATTATTAAGACTGTAAGAAGCGTGGGATATATTATAAAAGAATAATAATAATTTTGAATTAAATTTAGAATTGTTTTATCTTGATCCTTTGCTGAATTTTTCAGTTAAATTTGAAAAAGTTATATAAATTCTAATTTATGCAGCATAGTGAATATTTTAATTAACTAATTCATAATTGTAACAATAACAAAATCATAAAAAATATAAATTTTTATTGATTTTATAAAAATAATGTGCTAAAATGTATCATAAAATATACAAGGAGTGATAAAAAATGTTTAAACAAATAGAATTGTCTTATAATTTTGATGCATTAGAACCAAATATTGATGCAAAAACTATGGAAATCCATTATGGAAAACACCATGCAGCTTATACAAACAACTTGAATGATGCATTAAAAAACAATGCGCCACAATTTTTGGAAAAACCGATAGAAGAAATCTTGGCAAATTTGGAAGTATTGCCAGAACAAATTCGTGGAGCTGTTAGAAACAACGGTGGAGGTTTTTACAACCATAACTTATATTTTGAAATAATGGGTCCTAACGCAGGCGGAGAGCCTACAGGAGAGTTAGCTGAAAAAATAAAAGAAGCATTCGGAGGCTTTGATGCATTTAAAGAAGAATTTGCAAAAGCTGCGGCAACTAGATTTGGTTCGGGTTGGGCTTGGCTTGTTGTAAATAAAGATGGAAAATTAAAAGTTACTTCAACTGCAAATCAAGATAATCCACTAATGCCAGGAGCAACTTCTTGTGGATGTTCACAAGGAACTCCAATTTTGGGAATAGACGTATGGGAACATGCATATTATCTAAATTATCAAAATAGACGACCAGATTATATTTCAGCATTTTTCAATGTTATAAACTGGGATGAAGTATCTAAAAAATATGAAGCAACAAAATAATAGGAAGTAAATTAAAATAGATTTATAGATTTAGATTGAATTGGATAAAATTAATTGTTATTTATTAAGAATAATCATTAAATTTATTTTGATTCAATCTCTTTTATTTAAAATCACGAAAATCAGTCATTTTACATAAAGTTAGATAATTTTGAATTGAAAAATATTTGGTATTTAAAGTTGACTAGTATAATTTAATTTGATATACTTACATTATAAAATGATAATTAATGGAGGAAAATTATGGCAGAAAAAGTGACAAAGGATATGAATATCATGGAAGCAGTTGAAAAATATCCGATTATAGCACAAGTGCTTATGAGATACGGACTTGGATGTGTTGGGTGTATTATTTCAAGCGCTGAAACATTGGGAGAAGGGATTGCAGTTCACGGACTAAATCCGGACATGATTATTGAGGAAGTAAATATGATCCTTGAAAAACAAGAAGGATAATTACATAAATTATATTTATTATTCAAATTTTATTATCTTAATTTGAATTTTATAACATTTATGAAAAATAAAAATTATAAAAAAAGTGTACTTTTTAGATAAATTCTATTCAGTACACTTTTTATTTACTTAAAATTTAAACTATTAATAAAAATCCATAAATAATATTTGTCAATAATACTATCCCTACTAGAAATCTATTTATAAATTTAAAAATATTTTGACTGTTGAACGTAAAACTTAGTGCCAGATTCAAGAGGGAATACGATAAAAGTACCATTGAAAAATTTTTGAAAATCAAAAATTTGGGAGTTTTTAGCAGCATTAGAGCTGGTGGCAGCAAGTAACGGAACGAAGCAAAAAAGCTATATAAAAATATAGTTAAGACTTCAAGCAGCAGTATAAGTACTGTTATTCTTTCGGCAAACTGTACTCGCTTTCCACTTAGGAATAGCAAAGATACGAGTGAATAAACACGTACAAAAAGTAATAATAATGTTAAAAATGTAAAAGCATTTATCATATCTAATTCTCCATATTTGATAATTTTTATACATTTTAACATATTTAAAATAAATTCTCAAGTAAAATAAGAAGTTTTATAGCAAAATTAGATTAAATGCTGTTCCCTTGCCATTTTTTCCAGTTCCCTAATTCTATCTTCAGTAGACGGATGTGTACTAAATAGGCTTTTTAAATTAAAATTTCCTAATCCCGAAAATGGATTTACGATAAACATGTGTGCTGTTGCGGGATCTTGTCTGTTCATTGCGATATTATGGCTGTAACTTTCTAATTTTTGTAATGCGTTACGTAAATATAAAGGATTTCCTGAATATTCTGCTCCGGCCCTGTCTGCCATATATTCCCGTTTTCGTGAGATAGACATTTGAATTATTGAAGCTGCTATTGGAGCTAAAAATGAAAGCAGCATTGCAGTTCCAATGTTATTTCTTCGCCGTTCTCCGTTTCGATTATCTCCACTTGATACATAAGGTAAAAATCGTGCAATATTGGCAATTGCTCCAGCAAAAGTGGCTGCAACTGTACTTACTAGAATATCACGATGTTTTATATGTCCCAATTCATGAGCCATAACTCCAGCCAGCTCATTATCATCCATCAGTTCAAGCAATCCCGCAGTACATGCAACCGCAGCATTTTGAGGATTTCTCCCAGTTGCAAATGCGTTTGGCTGGCGTTCTGGAATTATGTAAATTTTTGGCATTGGCAGATTTGCGTTATTTGCCAGCCTTTGTATTAACTGATATAATCTTGGATTAGTTCGGGAAGTAACTTCTTGCCCATTATACGCTTTTATAACCATTTTATCACTGAACCAGTAGCTATAAAAACTCATTCCCCCAGCAATCAGAAGTCCAATTACTGCTCCCTTTTGACTTCCTAATGCACCACCAATTGCTACAAAGAGAAAAACTAATCCAAACATTAATAAACCTGTTTTCATAGTATTTATAAACATAGGTATCTTTTTTCCTTTCTTTTAATTTGTGTTAAAGGTATTATATTATAAATTAATGTTTTTTTCAATAACTATATTTATTTTATAACTTTTTATTCAATACTGTTTTCTAAATAGGATTTAATATTAAATTATTTTGTTTCATAAAAATTTATACTCTCGCTATTTACATTTTAAATATTTATGATATAATATGAGCGAAATTTTAGATAGAGAATAGAAAACTCTATATTGAAAGGGGAGATGAAAAAAAAATGAACGATAAGAATCAGACCTTTGCCAGATTTTCTATGATGGTTGGAGAAGATGGAATTGAAAAATTAAGAAATTCTCGTGTTATTGTGTTTGGAGTTGGTGGCGTTGGGTCTTACACCGTGGAGGCTTTGGCAAGGTCTGGAGTTGGACATATTACTATGGTTGATTTTGATGAGATTTCGGAGTCAAATATTAATAGACAGCTGCATTCGCTTAGAAGTACGATTGGGAAGTCTAAGATTGATGTTATGAAAGACAGAATTTTGGACATTAATCCAGATTGCAAGGTTGAACTTGTAAAAAGGTTAGTTTATGACGATGTAGATGAAGTTTTGGGAAATAATAAATATGATTTTGTTGTGGATGCGATTGATGTTATTGGAAGTAAAATTAATTTGATTGAGTATTGTGTGAAAAATAACATAAATATCATTTCTTCAATGGGATTTGGGAACAAGATGCACCCTGAAATGGTGGAAATTGCGAAAATAAAAAATACATCTGTTTGCCCGATGGCAAGAACTATCAGAAGTATTTTGAAAAAGAAAGGGATTACAAATGTTCCAGTTGCATTTTCAAAAGAAATACCTGTACAGCCAAATAAATCAGAATTATTTAAGGAAGAATTGCCAACTGAATTTAGGGAAAATAATAAAATTCCAAGAAAGACTACGCCTGGAAGCAATTCATTTGTACCAGGAACGGCTGGGCTTGTGCTGGCTTCCTATGTAGTGAGAAAGTTATTGGAGTGGGATTAAATATAGGTAATGTTAAATATCTTAAATTACTAATAAGATTATTTGATGACTTAATTTTAACGTTATAATTTCTAAAATAAATTATCAAACAAGTTTGTAGTTATTAGGGCGTGTCTGAAAATTCTCAAAATGATGAATTTTTAACAAATTTTTCCAAAATCAAAAATAACAAACACTGATTTTGTCGTGATTTGCATAATTTATAAAATCAAAAAAACATTAAAAATAACATAGATTTTGAGTTTTCAGACACAGCCTAATAAATGTTTGAAAACAATTGAAATAAAAAAGGAGTGAGATTAATTGGCAGAAAAAAATGACACTGTTTTGACAGTAAACGAGGGTAAAAACTTGGAGAAAAAGCAGAATAACAATTCTCCAAAGTGGGATTTAGAGAAAAAAAATCTTTTGGTTAAAATATTAATTGTAATTGGACTGATTTTATGTATTTTTGGAATAATGGATAAAATCTTTGAACATACGATTTTTAATTTTTTTAAAAATTTGACAATGCCGTATTTGGAAAAAACTTATGAAGAATCTAAAAAGATGTTTTTAACATTGTCGCTTTTGAAAGGAACTACAGATATTATTGAAGGAAGTACGGTTAATGTCAGTATGATTGTCGGAATGGAAATTGAGATTGGAGATATTATTCAGCCTATTTACGATATGATAAATATTTTGTGGAAAGTGTCGCTTGCAAGCGTTGTTATATTGAAACTGGAAACGATTTATTATGAAATTTTTAAGGTAAAATTAGCTACAATCTTGACGTTTATTTCATTAATTACAATTTTTCCATATACTATTTATAAAAACAAAGTTACAAAAATTTTAAGAAAAATTTCTAAATATTCGTTTTTTATATTACTTTATATTTACATAGTTCTACCAAGTGCGATATTTGTAAATTCCACAATATCAAGCTATTTTGAAAAAGAATATAAAGAACCTGCAATTGTTGAACTGAATCAAGATTTAGGAAGACTAAATAAAGTGAAAGATGAGATGCTTTCATTAGATCAATCCAAAAGCATTTTTAATATTCCAGGACAAATTGACAGTGCAAAAGTTAAAATTGATAATTTCTCAAAAGAAATAAATGTTATCTCAAAAGACTTGGTTGAAAATACGCCAGTTATTATTGGAATAATTTTATTGACATCAATAGTATTGCCGTTATTAATAGCGATTTTACTTTATGTAGTAACAAAGTCGATTGTTTTTGAGAAGATAAGTGGTAAAAACAAATAATTAGCATTATAATTGAATTTAATTATAGAAAGGAATAAAAATGATTTATAAAGAGATTTCTATTAGTGGATTTAGAGGATTTAATGAGAGTAAAAGAATAGAATTGGCTATTCCAAATGGGAGTTCTGGAAGTGGTCTGACAATTTTGGTAGGAGAAAATAATTCTGGAAAAACAACAGTTCTTGAATCTTTTAGACTATTTTCTATAGCTAAAAGAAATCAAAATAGTATAGATATAAGTTTGGAAAAAAGAAATAAAAGAAAAAATAAAATAAGCATCAAACTTCTTACAGATAAAGATGAAATAAAATTAGAAACAAAATCTAATGGAACAAGAACGGTATTAGAAAATTCTAATATTCCTGTTTCTGATATAAATATATATTCTGCAAAAGCAAGAAGAGATATTATTACTTCAAATACTACACTTTTTTCTTTGCTAAAAAATCAAGCTATAGAAAATAAATTAAGTAGAAAATCACAAGACGGAAACACTATATTTTGGAACCGAATATCAGAAATAATAGAAAATGAAGATGAAAAAAATCTTTTCTCGAAACTTATAAATGATATAATAGGGAAAGAATTAAAATGGGATATTGAATTAATTGGAGAATCACAATATTATATAAAATGTATAATTAACGATATAGAAGAACATGATGCGGAAGGTATTGGGGAAGGAATTTTAAGTGTATTAGTTATTGCAGAAAAATTATTTAAATCGCAACCAGGAGATTTAATAATAATAGATGAGCCAGAATTATCAATACATCCAAAAATTCAAAAAAGATTATTAAATAAAATTTTAGAATTTTCAGAAAAAATTCAAATAATTGTTGCAACACATTCTTCTTATTTTATAAGTTGGGATGCTTTGGAAAATGATGGAAAATTAATAAGGGTTACTAAAACTAAAGATGATATTGAGATTTACACGCTAAAAAAAGAAACAATTACAAGTATACAAAAAATAAGAAAAAATATTCAAAATCCGCATATATTAGGATTAAATGCAAAAGAAATATTTTTTGTTACTGATAATGTAATTTTAGTAGAAGGTCAGGAAGATGTTATATATTATAAAAAGTTATTAGATAAATATAATATTAATATTAATGCTGATTTTTTTGGGTGGGGAATGGGAGGAGCAGATAATTGTAAAAATATATTAGATATATTTAAAGATTTAGGTTATTATAAAGTAGTCTGTATTTTTGATAGAGATAGAAAGGAAAATATAGAAAAATTAGAAGAAAAATATGAAGGATATAAATTTTTTTCTATAGAAGCAGATGATATTAGAGATAAACAAGGAAAATTAAAAACGAAAGAAGTTGACAAAATAATAAATATTTTAGAAAATCACAAAATTAGCATAGAAGATCAAGTTAAAACAGAAATAATAGAAGAAATAAAAGAAATAGGTAAAAAAGAAGGACTTTTAGATAAAGAAGGAAAAATAAAAGATGAAAAAATAGAAGGAATAACGAAGGATATGTTTAGACAATTAGAAAAATATTTCCAATAAATTTTATACATGCTTCTTTGAAATACTTCTTCCAATCTGCTAAATATATTATCTTTGGAAGGTGAGGCTGTCGATTATATGGAGAATTTATTGATAAGAAGTGATGATTTAATTATTGAATAAAAGTTAAAGAATACTAAAATTATTTTTACGAATATTTATCTTAAAATCGAGTTTACGGTAAAAATAAGCCAAAAGTAAAAAATATAAATTAGAATCACAGTTATTAAATTAGCTGTGATTTTTTTATATATTTCAGCAGTCGTGCCTAATTATACAATAAATTTAAACTTTTATATCCTTTCCCTTGAAATACCTGTTTTAATTTGGTAAAATATATACAAATATAAAATTAAGTTTGTAGAAATTATAGATTAAAATGAGCGTAAAGATTATAGCAATTTATTTCTTTTTATATATTTAAAGAGAATCGACTATAATATTTAGACATATTTATAGAAGGGAGATTTGCAATAATTTGTATTTGCAATAGTGGGATTGGTATGAAGGATAAAATGAGTATAAAAGTTATTGGAATTGGCGGGATGGGGATAAATTTTGTTAATTTTATGATAGCTTCAAATGTGCGGAAAATTGAGTATATAACGATTGATACGGATAGCAGGAATTCTAATTTTAGTAGAGCGGAGAAAAAGATTTTTTTGGATACTGGAGTTAAGGAATGTACTAGGGAACAGGCTGAAAGAGTGGCATTCCAGTGTGAAAATCAATTTCGGGAACTATTAAAGGGGACTGATATTTTATTTTTAGTTGCAGGAGTTGGTGGGGCTACTGGAAGTGGAATAATGCCTATTATTCTTGAAGTTGCAAAAAAATTGGGTATTTTTACTATTAGTATTGTTGCACGTCCATTTTATCTGGAAGGATTTGAAACTTTGAAAATTGCAAATGCGGGAATGAAGAAAATTGAGCAAATTACAGATAGCTTGATTGTAATTCCTAACGAAAAATTATATAATCACATAGATAGAAAAAAAACGCTTGAAGAAGCTTATGCTAAAGTCAACGAAATTATAAAGGAAGGTATTGAAAGTATTGCAAATATTCTTACAGAAGTTGGGTTTATGAATATTGATCTATTGGATATAAAGGCTGTTCTGCAGAATTCAAAGGATACGATTATTAGGGTTGGAGAAGGCAAGGGAGATAATGCAGTTGATACGATAATGCAACAATTGATGGAAAATAATCTGTTTGAGGGGAAATTGGAAAACGCAAGAAAGGTTCTTATAAACTTTACTGCGGGACATGATGTATCTTTATCAGATATTGGACAGATAACAGAAAAAATTTCGGGCATTGTAAATAATAAGAATGTAAATCTGATATGGGGAGTCATAATGAAACAGAATTATGATAAAACACAGAAAATTAAGACAGTGGTAATATCAAGCGCTTAATATTGTACTAATTGGAAAATAAGGGAGAAAAAAATCTCCCTATTTTTTAATTTAATACGAATCGTAGTAATATCCCGAAAAGTGATAAAGGCTTGCAGATATAGCAACAATGAAAAATGCGAAAATAAATATAGTAATTAATGAGATTATATAAAATTTCAATCCTCCTGCAAGCTCTTTAAAAGAAGTTTTTAATTTATTTTCATCTTCCATTTGAACGGCATCGTCTAGATCTGAAGCAAAATTAAGAAATTTTAAAGAAATAAAAATAGTAAAAATCCCAATAAGAAATACAAATAGCTGCAGTATTCCAATGAAAACGCCTACAACGGAAAGGAACTTTGTTATAGAGACAATTGTCTTTATATTCTTAATGGTCATTTCATCTAAAGTTAGCTTAATTGAGCCATTTTTTTCATTACTTTGGATGTTTTTAGAATTTCTGAAATTCTGATTTTCCTGCCCAAAACTTCCAGCCACTTCTTCCCTGATTTTGTTTAATTCTGCGATATTATTGAAATAATTCCCGCTTTCTCCATTTCTGTTCTTATTTTGCCTATCTAAAAAATTGTTTTCAGAATCCATAATGACCTCCATTTTCATATCTTAATTTTATTTAAATTATTATAACATAAATTTATTATTTTTCAAAATCCAAAATAAAAAAATAGTATTAGTTTTTAATAAAAAATTAAAAATGATAAGACAGTATGAAATAATGGTATTTACATTTTTCAAAAAATTATGCTATAATAATATATAATTACTAAAAAAATGAATTACAGAAATAGTGATAATAAACCACTTTAACCATAGAAGGAGATGAGATATTATGAATTTTGTTTACATTTCACCACAATTTCCAAAAACCAACTGTGAATTTTGTGATAGATTAAAGCAAAATGGAGTAAATGTATTAGGAATTGCAGATATGGAATATGATCAATTGGATCAAAAATTGAAGGATAGCTTGACAGAATATTATAAAGTTTCTAATCTTGAAAATTATGATGAAGTTTTGAAGGCGGTAGCTTTTTTTACACATAAATACGGAAAAATTGACTGGCTTGAATCAAATAATGAACATTGGCTTGTGCAAGATGCCAAACTTCGTTCAGATTTTAATATAACAACTGGTATAAAAGCTGATAAAATAGCAAATATAAAAGAAAAATCAAAAATGAAAAAAGCATATAAAAAAGCTGAAATACCGTTTGCTGATTTTTCGTTAGTAACAACACTTGCAAAAGCGAAAAAATTTATTGATAAAGTTGGATATCCAGTAGTTGCTAAACCTGATAACGGGGTTGGAGCAAGCGATACTCATAAAATTAAGAATGAAAAAGAATTGAAGAATTTTTTTGAAACTTGTAATCAAAATGTAAAATATATTATGGAAGAATATGTTGATGGAGATTTGGTTTCTTACGATGCGATTATTGATTCTAATGGTAATCCTGTTTTTGAAACAGGGATAGTTGAGCCTGCTGTTATGGATATTGTAAATAAAGGGCTGGATGTATTTTATTATGTAGAAAAAGAAATGCCTGAAAAATTATTGGATGCGGGAAGACGTGCTGTAAAAGGCTTTGGAGTAAAAAGCAGATTTATACATCTTGAATTTTTCAGACTAAATAAAAATAAAAAAGGTTTGGGTAAAAAAGGGGATTATGTAGGATTGGAATCAAACATGCGTCCTGCAGGCGGATATACTCCTGATATGTATAATTACGCCAATAATACTGATGTTTATCAAATCTGGGCTGATATGATTGCTTTTGATAAAATTGAAAAGGCTGAGTTAAATGAAGATATAGAAAAGAACTACTGTGTTTATGCAAGCCGTCGTGATAACAAAAATTATGTACATTCTCATGATGAAGTTAAACAGAAATATGGAAATGCAATTGTAATGGATGAAAGAATGCCAGATATTTTTGCAGGAGCTATGGGAAATTATATGTACACTGCAAAATTTGCCACAAAAGAAGAAATGGAAGAATTTATAAGCTTTGTACATCAGAAAGTTGAAGAATAAAAATAAATAAAATTACAAGGAGAAAGAATGCAAATAGAATACAAAAAAGAGTACAGCCATAATTTAGGAAGAGAAATGGAATTCATAAGATATGGACATTCAGGAAAGCCTGTTCTAGTTTTTCCTTCACAAGATGGAACTTGCAACCAGTATGAAGAATTTGGAATGGTAAATGTGCTGTCAGATTACATCGAGGAAGGGAGACTGCAGTTATTCTGCGTCGGAAGTGTTGACGCTGAGAGCTGGTCAGACATTTACGGAGATCCAAGACATAGAATAGAAATGCAGGAGAAATATTTTAATTATATTACAAATGAATTTGTACCAAGAATATGGGATATTTCTTGGAGAAATGATATTATTGTTACAGGATGCAGCATGGGAGGAGCTCACGCGGGAATAGTATTTTTTAGAAGGCCCGACTTATTTGACACATTGATTTCCTTAAGTGGAATGTTTGATGCGGCAATGTTTTTTGGAGATTACAAAGATGATCTTGTTTATGACAATTCTGTTGTTGATTTTTTAAGAAATATGCCATGGAATCATCCTTATCTGGATATTTACAGACAGAAAAATATCATAGTGTGCATTGGACAAGGAGCTTGGGAAGGAGAACTTCTTCCGAGTAACAGAGAACTTGCAGATATTCTTTATGAAAAAGAAGTTCCAGCATGGAATGATTTCTGGGGTTACGATGTAGCTCATGACTGGGACTGGTGGAGATTGCAAATAAGATATTTTATGGAACATTTAGATATCTAGGTAATTTATTTAATTATACTAACAAATAAAAAGCACTGAAATTTATTAATGAAAATGAGTTTTTATTTCTTCAATAAGTTTCGTGCTTTTAAATTTTTATAATTAAGAAAAGAGAGGTGTTTATTTATATGTTAAAAAAACTATTTTCCCGTCTTGGGGAGTATAAAAAAAGTGCGTTAATTTCGCCAATATTTATTGGAATAGAAGTTATTTTTGAAATGCTTATTCCAACACTTATGGCTGTGATTATTGATAGTGGACTGAATGGAAATGATGGCAAGGGAGATATGAAGTTTATTGTTATAATGGGACTTGCAACGTTTGGAGTGGCTATGTTGTCGTTGTTATGTGGTATACAGGCCAGTAAATACGCTTCTTATGCTTCGGCTGGATTTGCTAAAAATTTGAGAAAGGATTTATTTTCTAAAATACAGTCCTTTTCGTTCACTAATATTGATAAATTTTCTACAGCTGGACTGATTACAAGATTTACAACAGATGTTAATAACATTCAGAATTCATTTCAGATGTTAATCAGAGGATTTGTAAGAGCTCCACTTATGATGTGCGTAGCAATATTTATGTCGTTTATGATAAGTCCAAAGTTGTCGATGATATTTATTGTTGCAGTTTTGTTTTTAGGAAGTTTTTTAGTATTTGTTATTTTTAAGGTTCATCCAATTTTTACAGCTGCAATTAGAAAATATGATGACATAAATTCCAGCCTTCAGGAGAATATAAACGGTATTCGGGTTGTAAAAGCGTATATCCGTGAGAAATATGAAACTAATAAATTTAAGAAGGCTACTGAAAGTTTGAAAAATATGATTTTAAAAGGAGAAAAGATTATAATATTTGTGTCTCCTGTAATGCAGATAACGGTATTTGGATGTATTTTACTGCTTTCGTGGTTTGGAGCAAAGATGATTGTTGTAAATGAGCTCACGACTGGTCAGCTTACAAGTCTTTTTGCTTATACAACTAATATTCTTATGAGCCTTCTTATGCTTGCAATGATGCTTGTGAATATTGTGTTTTCAAGAGCGTCTGGAGATAGAATTGTTATGGTGCTAGATGAGGAGTCAAGCATTAAAAATCCTGAAAATGGGATAACAGAGGTAAAAGATGGTTCAATCGTGTTTAAAAATGTAGATTTCAGTTACAGCAACAATCCTGATGTTCTGAATTTGACAAAAATAAATCTGAAAATAAAGTCTGGAGAAACTGTTGGAATTATTGGGGGAACTGGAAGTGCAAAATCGGCTCTTGTTCAGTTGATTCCAAGATTGTATGATGTTCTGGATGGGGAACTTTTGGTTGGCGGCGTAAACGTAAAGGATTACGATATAAAGACGCTTAGGGATAATGTGGCGATGGTTCTTCAAAAAAATGTGTTGTTTTCAGGAACTATAAAGGATAATTTACGTTGGGGAAAGGAAAATGCAACTGATGAGGAAATGGAACATGCCTGTAAATTGGCACAAGCTGATGAGTTTATTCAGAAATTTCCTAAAAAATATGATACTCGTATTGAACGTGGCGGTGCGAATGTGTCTGGAGGGCAAAGACAAAGGCTGTGTATAGCTAGAGCCTTGCTGAAATCTCCGAAAATATTAATCTTAGACGATTCTACAAGTGCTGTTGACACAAAGACAGACAAACTAATAAGAGAAGCCTTCAAAAACGAATTGCCACACATTACAAAAATTATTATTGGTCAAAGAGTATCATCAATAAAAGATTCTGATAAAATATTAGTTCTGGAAGATGGAATTATAACAGCAGTAGGGACACACGATGAACTGCTTAAAACAAGCAAGGTATACCGTGAAGTTTATGAATCCCAGGCAGAAGGGAGTGATAAGCAATGAGTAAAAATAAAAAAACTGAAAATTCGCAATCACGAAATCAGCTAAAAGGATTAATTCGATTACTTGGATATATGTTTAAGCATTATAAAATACAGACGCTATTTGTTATTGTATTTATTTGTTTGAGTTCATTTGGAATGGTTATTGGGACAATGTATTCAAAAGAATTGATTGATGGAATCATTATTCCTAACATTGGAAAAAATAATCCTAACTTTATCAATGAGCTTGTGAGCCTAATTTTAAAAATGGCAGTCGTATATGGCGGAGCTGTAATTTGTACATATATTTATGAAATATTTATGATTTACGTTGCACAGGGAACATTGAAAAGATTAAGAGATGATGTATTTATACATATGGAATCGCTTCCTATAAAATATTTTGATACAAATGCACATGGAGATATAATGAGTGTTTATTCAAGCGATATTGACGCTTTACGAAATATGATGGTTGAAAGCTTGTCACAGGTAATATCTTCAATTATTACAATTATAAGTGTCCTTATTTCAATGTTTATATTAAATATTCCACTAGCACTTTTCGTAATAGTAATGATTACAATTATGATTATCACAACAAAAACTATTTCTTCAAAAAGTTCAAAAAATTATACTGCACAGCAAAAAAATATTGGTATTGTAAATGGATATGTAGAAGAAATGATAGAAGGACTGAAAGTTGTAAAAGTGTTTTCATACGAGAAAAAAGCTGATGAACGTTTTAACAGACTGAATACGGCATTATTTAACAGGGCGAACAATGCAATGAAATTTGCAAATATTTTAGGACCTGCTGTCGGAAATCTTGGAAATATAAACTTTGTACTTACAGCAGTTCTTGGTTCAATAATTGTATTTAATAATATTGCAGGCTTTACAATTGGAGGACTTGTATCATTTTTGCAATTTATAAAAGTAATAAATCAGCCTGTTTCACAAATTGCACAGCAATTAACATCAGTAATATTGGCATCGGCTGGAGCCCAAAGAGTATTTAACCTGCTAGATCAGACACCTGAACAAGATAACGGCTATGTAACTCTTGTAAACGCAAATATTGATGAAAATGGAAATATTACAGAAACCGAAAAGCACACAGGTGCATGGGCTTGGAAATATCCGCATTCTGACGGAACGATTTCTTATGAAAGACTAATGGGAGATGTTGTTTTTGAAGATGTAACATTTGGATACAATGATGAAAAGACAATACTCCATAATATCAATCTTTATGCAAAGCCGGGAGAAAAAATTGCATTTGTGGGTGCAACAGGAGCTGGAAAAACTACAATTACAAACTTAATTAACAGATTTTACGATATTAACTCTGGAAAAATCCGATATGATGGCATTAACATTGAAAAAATAAAAAAACAGGATTTAAGAGAATCTCTTGGAATTGTATTGCAGGACACACACTTATTTTCTGGAACAGTTGCCGACAACATCAGATATGGAAAACTCGATGCAACAGATGAAGAAGTGTATGCGGCTGCAAAACTTGCCAATGCCGATCATTTTATAAAACACTTGCCACAAGGCTACAACACTTATTTAAGTGGTGACGGTTCGAGCCTTTCACAAGGACAGCGGCAATTATTGTCAATAGCAAGAGCGGCAATCGCCGATCCGCCAGTCTTAATTCTGGATGAAGCAACTTCAAGCATTGATACAAGAACAGAAAAAATCGTGCAGGAAGGAATGGATAAGTTGATGGTGGGAAGAACAGTATTTGTAATCGCCCACAGGCTTTCAACTATCAAAAATTCCGATGTGATAATGGTACTTGATCAAGGAAAAATTATCGAGCGTGGAAATCACGATGAACTGATTGCACAAAAAGGAACTTATTATCAGCTTTATACAGGTGGATTTGAAAATCAGTAAATTAAATGATTTAATTTTAATTGTGTTAATAAAGCAATATTCATGAAACTAAAGTATTTATTAAAATACTTAAAATAAAAGAGTGGTATTATCCACTCTTTTTAATTAACAAAAAACAATTTTAATAATGTCCTCTACAAGAAATTATCCATGAAACCCCATTTTCATCAATGGCATAGACAAGCCTGTTAGTTTCGTCAATTCTTTGATAAAATCCTTTTCTATATTTCAATGCTCCATTTCTTTCAATATCTTTTATCCTTTTTAAAGTTTTTTTATCTTGAGATTGCCAATATAAATAATCTGTCCAGCCATCATCAGTCCATAATTTATTCATCATCAACCTCTATTAAATCATGAATTTCTCCTTTTCCTGCCTCTAATTCAGCTATTCCTTCTCTTATTTTTGTCATATATTCAAGATTTCTCATAGCTTTTAAAAACTCATTGTATTTATCAAGACTTAATAGAACAACATTTCTTTCATTTTTTCTTGTTATAATTATATCTTCATCATTATCTACTGCTTTATCAAAATAGCTTTTTAAATTGGTTCTCAAAGTTGTATAATTAATTGCTAACATATTTTACCTCCTTTTATTACTTATTTAAGTACTTATATAATAACATATTCATTAATATCTATCAATATTTTTTAAAATAAAAAAGTCAGGTATTGTAGCAGTCCTGACTTTTTTCCATTTTGTATAAACAATGGCTCATATTGATAGTGATTTTAGTATTATTTTGTATTTTTCAATATACAATAATACTAATTTGGCAATACACTATCACAAGTTTATTGGTTTAATTCTTGTAAAAAATTAGAACCAAGAGAGGTAGTAAAATGTCGCAGTTTGAACCCTCTCTTTTAATTTATTTCTTAACAATATTATAAAACTTCTTTTTCCCTAATTTTAAAAGCCCTAAAGTATTGTCATTTAAAGTAAACTTAACATCTGTAATCTTTTCATCATTTAAAGACATTCCATTTTGTTCTATAAGTCTTCTTCCTTCACTTTTAGTTTTTATAATTTTTCTTTCAACTAAAACATCTAGTAATTCTTTTGAAAAATCTTCATCTGTTACTTCAATTTTTGGTGCATTATCTAAATTATTTCCACTTCCAAATAATGCCTCTGTTGCTTCCTTAGCCTTTGTAGCTTCTTCTTCTCCATGAATAATTTTTGTAACTTCATAAGCTAGGACTTTTTTAGCTTCATTTATTTCAGCATCTTTTAATGCTCCAAGTCTTCTAACTTCATCCATAGGTAAGAAAGTTAAAAGTGCTAGACATTTTTCAACATCTTGGTCATCAATATTTCTCCAATATTGGTAAAATTCATAAGGAGTAGTCTTTTTAGGATCTAACCATAATGCTCCTTTTGCAGTTTTACCCATTTTCTTTCCTTCGCTATTAGTTAGTAAAGTA
>ERZ773043.857-NODE-857-length-17752-cov-4.626208_pt1 | contig 17752 bp, 17 predicted proteins | sample MGYA00580636_ERZ773043 | MGnify/ENA primary metagenome ERZ773043 (study PRJEB29015, sample SAMEA2737992) | human oral metagenome | biome: human oral; feature: human-associated habitat; material: dental | place: China | collected 2065 ...
GAGGATAAAATAAAAACCGTAGGTAATTGTTTGTGCGAGTTTACCGTCTAACAGCCACTGAATAAGGTGCGTGAACGAACGCATTGCCAAAGCCGCTAAGCCTGTAGCAATACCTATTACCCCGCTGAGAATGAGGATAAAATGCCTATCGGAAATATGTTTTACACGCCAAATTAAAAGACGTTTGAGAAGATGTTGTGGGTGGGTAGTCATTGTTTATATTGAAAAATCAGCGGCAAAAGTACGAAATATTTAATTTTTTCACTACCTTTGTACGAACTAATACGGATAAACAATGGAAATACATCTCAAACGCGTATATGAAGAAAACGACCCTAACGATGGTTTTAGGGTACTTGCCGACCGCCTTTGGCCTCGCGGCATTAAAAAAGAAGCACTTGCTTTAGACCTTTGGGCAAAGGAAATCGCCCCAAGCACCGAATTGCGCAAACGCTATCACCAAGACGGTGATTTCGACACTTTTAAAAAGGATTATACCGAAGAACTAAAACACAATGTGGATTTTCCTGCTTTTTGCGAAACGCTGAAAGCACACAAAATGGTAACCTTGCTTACTGCCAGCAAAGAGATTGACAGGAGTGCCTTACCTATCTTGCTATCTCAAATAAGCTGACCTACTTCGTCGTGAATGTAGAGTCGTCCTTCACAGAATTGCGCTAATTCTTCTTCTATAAACCATTTTGCTTCTGTAATAGAAGTTTTAGGGTATAACAGATGTACATTAGCCCCTGCATCGAGCGTAAAACAAAGTGGGATATTCGTTTCTTTGCGATATTGCCATATGCGCTGAATCACTTCTAACGTATTGGGGCGCATCAGAATAAAGTATGGAATACTGGTTTGCATCATTGCGTGCAGAGTGAGAGCTTCACTTTCCACTACTTCTATGAAACGTTCTACATCACCGGAAGCAAAACTTCTGACAAGTTTATTGATGTTCTCATTGGCTTGTGCAAAACGCGCCTCAGCAAAAGGGTGACCGTGCATTAGGTTATGACCTATGGTACTGCTGACTTGCTTCTGACCTCTATCGATGAGCAAAATAGTATCTTGATAATTTTGAAAAACTTCGTGAACGGGGAGGGGATAGGGTATACCATATTCATCGGAACTCCCTATAATGGCAGGGTGTTCACCCCATACTACTATACTGCCTTGCACACTTCGGCAGGCACTACCCGAACCCAAGCGCGCCAAGAAAGAGGCTTTTTGCCAAAAAGCTTCTTCTGTATAAGTCTCTCCTAACTCTTTAGAAATCTGCATTAAGCATACCGAGAGGGCAGCCATTGCGCTTGCAGAAGACGCAATACCACTGCTATGAGGGAAAGAATTATGTGAGGCAATGCTAAAATGATAGTCCTTTAAGAAAGGTAAGTAAGCTACAATCCGCTCGAAGAAAGTATGGATTTTAGGGTGAAAAGAAGGTTTGGGTTGTCCTTCAAAACTAAAATCGAATGAAAAGGGTTCGCCTGAGGCAATAGAAGATTCACTCCTACGTTCATATTCAATAGAAGTTTCGGTATAACAATGCGTGAGTGTAAAGCTGATAGAAGGGTTCGCAGGGAGCTGTTCTCCCTTTTTGCCCCAATACTTTACTAAGGCTATATTACTCGGTGCTTTGAAAGAAATCATATTTAGGCAATAGGACTTAGTCCATAGGCGTTAGGGTATAGGCAATAGCAGGAAACTACTGACACATATTATTTTAGTTTTTATTACAATACTAAGAACTAAAACAAGGGTTTTTGTTTAGTACTTCTGAATCTGAGAATTATTACACTATCTCCCTTAATTTCATAGTAGAGTAAAAATCTTCCTTTAAAGAAAATTCGCTGATAAACATTATCTTCCTCTATGTATTTAGCTAAAAAATAAGGGTCTTCTTCTATTTCTTTCTGAACTTTTTCAGTTTCAATTGCTATCTTTTCAGAATAAGAGTCAGATTTATTGTTCTCACTCCAGAAATCTAAAGTGTTTTCTAGCTCTGTCTTAGCTTTACCCGACCACCTTACTCGCATATCTTTTTCTGATGTTATCGAATAATTCTTTTCCGTCTATCCAATTACCTTTTTCGACGTCTTCACGGGCTAAGGCAATAGCTTGTTTATCCTCATTTGTTATTAGAGAAGGATATTCGTAAGGATTGGTTACCTCAATTCCTATGGTAGCAAAGTAATCAACTATTTGTTGATACTGCTCAAAGTCGATATTTTTATTTAATATAAGTGTGTTCACATTGTTAGGTTTTAGGGATTCAACTTTGCCAAAGGTGCGAGCCGTATATATTTTAAGCTCTCACAGCGCGGTTCATCACCAAATCGATGTACAAATTCACTTTGTCTTTGAGCTCTTTGCGGTTTACGATAAAATCCAAGAAGCCGTGTTCGAGTAAGAACTCTGCTGTTTGGAAATCTTCGGGGAGGTCTTGCCCTGTTGTGTCTTTCACTACACGAGGTCCTGCAAAACCAATAAGAGCCCCTGGTTCGGCTATATTGATGTCGCCCAGCATTGCAAACGATGCAGTAATACCTCCCGTTGTAGGGTCGGTACAAAGCGAGATGTAAGGTAGTTTGGCTTCGTCTAACTGAGCGAGTTTAATAGACGTTTTAGCCATTTGCATTAGTGAAAGAGCGGCTTCCATCATACGTGCGCCTCCTGATTTAGAAATCATCAAGAAAGGCAATCGGTGTTTGATAGCATAATCAATCGCACGACAAATCTTCTCACCTACCACACTTCCCATAGAACCACCGATGAAAGCGAAATCCATACAGCCTATCACGATAGACTTACCTTTGGAGCTTCCTACGGCAGTGCGCACAGCATCTTTTAAGTTTGTTTTTTGAGTAGCTTCTTCCAAACGTTGGGTATAGGGTTTTGTATCGACAAATTCTAAAGGGTCTTTAGAGCTCATATTGGCATCGAGTTCTTGAAATTCGTTGTTATCAAACAATATCTGGAAGTACTCTTTACTACCTATGCGCACGTGATACCCATCGTCGGGACTTACATAGAAGTTGGAAGCTAACTCGTCCTGTTCGACGATGTTACCGCTGGGTGATTTAAACCATAATCCTTTGGGGATATCTTTCTTTTCCTCAGTAGAGGTTTGTATTCCTTTTGCTGTTCTTTTAAACCAAGACATAATCAATTAGTTTTAGTGAAGTGCAAAAGTACGAAGTTTTTTTTAAATAGCAATTTTTAGCTAACAAATAGTATGATTGCTAAAGGTTAAAAAAACTAAAGAATTGTTCTATTAATAAGGGAAGTTGAAAAAATCACTTGAGGAATTGGCGATAGATAAAAAAATCTTAAAAAAATTTGCAGATTCAAAAAACTGTTGTACCTTTGCCGCGTCAATCAAACGAAAGTTCATCATTTTGCGGGTGTGGTGAAATTGGTAGACACGCTAGACTTAGGATCTAGTGCTTCACGGCGTGGGGGTTCGAGTCCCTTCACCCGCACAAGAGCCTTAATTCATCAGTAGTGAATTAAGGCTTTTTTATTTTTATGGTAGGGTAAAGATAAAGGAGATTGGCAAGTATTAGTATAAAGCCCCCGAGCCCCCGAAGGGGGACAATCTGCAAAAGCGAAAGGGGGAAGGGACACAAAAGTGATTTTGATTTGCTATAAAACAGACAATAACTATGCAGAAAACAACTATCATCAGTATTATTCCTCTGCTCGTATTCGTAGCATTATTTTTAGGTAGTGGGTTGTATTTCGACAACTTCTACTCGCTACCTGCTCCTATTATTGCACTTTTTTCGGTGGTAGTGGCTTTGCTTATCTACCGAGCTCCTATGAAAGAGAAAATAGGATTGTTCTTTAAAGGGGCAGGTGATAGTAATGTGCTACAAATGTGTATGATCGCACTTTTGGCTGGGGCATTCGCTTCGGTGGCTAATGCTTTGGGAAGTACCCATAGTATTGTGAATATGGGTATGTATTACATCTCGCCAGAGTATTTTCCGGTAGGGATTTTTATCATTGCATCGTTTCTTTCATTTGCTACGGGCACTTCGGTGGGTACTATTATGACGCTTTCGCCGATAGTGTTTGACCTTGCCACCCAAAGCCAGTCGAACACGGCACTCATAGGCGCATCACTGCTATCGGGGGCGATGTTTGGCGATAACCTATCTCTTATTTCGGACACGACGATTGCCGCCACGCAGTCGGTTGGATGTCAGATGAACGAAAAGATGAAGGCGAATGCTAAAATTGCGATACCAATGGCGATTCTGGCGGTTATCATACTACTGTTGATAGGAAATCCTGACGCCGAAAATCACCTTTACAATCAGTTGTATAGCGATTTTAACGCTGTGCTTATTTTGCCTTATGTAGCAGTGGTGATAATTGCGCTTTTTGGGGTAAACGTATTTGTGTCGCTTTTCTTAGGTATTCTTATCTCGGGGGTGATAGGGTTTGCGTACGGCAAGTTTCATTTCTTGCAGTTTGCTACTGATATTCACAAAGGTTTTATGGGAATGGCTGATACCTTCTTCTTATACTTTATCATAGGAGGATTGGCGTTTTTGGTAGAGCATTTTGGCGGGATTCGGTTTTTGATGAACCTCATTACTCAGCGCATCAAAAGTGGCTCGTCGGCTCTTTTAGGGATGGGCTTTTTGGTGACAGTAGCCGATGTGTGCGTGGCGAATAACACGGTGGCTATTCTCATCGCTTCGAAGACGAGCAAAACGATTGCTGAACAGTTTAAAATACCGTTGCGCAGTGTGGCATCGGTATTGGATATCTTCTCTTGTTATGCCCAGGGGCTTATCCCGTATGGAGCACAGGTAATTGCCCTATACAAATTTGCCGACACGATAGATTACCCCCAGCTGGTGATGTATGCTATTTACTTACATTTACTGCTGATAGGCACTTTGGGGTATATTTATGTGGGTAAAAAGTAATAAAAAAGTTGTTTTTACACAGCATTAACAGTGATGTCTTCTACTTTATAAGTGTTTGTATTCTATTAAACTACATAAGTTTATCATAACAGACTATAAAATTATTGTAAAATAATTGCAAAAAAATTTGCAATTATCAAAATATTGTTTTAATTTTACGGCGAATTTAATTGACTTACCTAAAAGCCAATCTTTTGACTTTTCCGTAGCCAGAATACCAAACCTTATGAACGACCCACTATTGCTACCATACCTCCCTATTATTCAGGGAAGGCATCAGCACTTTATCGATGTCCTTCATAGAGTGCAAGGGGACGCTAAGTGCCTGGCTGATGCTTGTAATTCGCACCTCTACTACGGTCTGCACCGTACTCATACAGAATGGGTGCTACGCGAGTGGGCTCCAAATGCAACGGCTATCTTTCTTCTTTGCGATAGCAACGACTGGCAAAAAAATAAACACTATTCTTTCACTAAACTAAACGACCAAGACTGGGAATTGCGTCTTCCTGCTAATATCCTCCGCCACGAAATGCTCTACAAACTACTTGTGGAATGGGAAGGAGGCAGTGGCGAACGCCTCCCCTCACATACTACCCGCGCTGTGCAGGACGATTATACCAAGGTGTTTTCCGCCCAAGTGTGGTGTCCCGAGCACCCCTACCACTGGCAACACCCGCGCCCAAAAGCTGTTCCACACCCGCTTATCTACGAAGCACATATCGGGATGAGTACCGAGCACCAGCGCGTGAGTACTTTTATAGAGTTCCGCCTCTATGTGCTACCTCGTATCGCAGCTTTGGGCTATAACACCCTCCAGCTGATGGCAATACAAGAACACCCTTACTACGGTTCTTTTGGCTATCAGGTGGCTAACTTCTTTGCGGTGAGTTCACGCTTTGGCACCCCCGAAGAACTCAAAGAACTCATCGATACTGCCCACGGCTTAGGCATACGTGTACTGCTTGATATTGTACACTCACATTCGGTGAGCAACGAGGCAGAAGGGCTCAGCCACTTCGACGGTACCGACTATCTTTACTTCCACCGCGGTGAGCGCGGTAAACACCCTGCTTGGGACTCCCGCTGTTTTGACTATGGTAAGCCCCAAGTACTGAATTTTTTACTTTCTAACTGTAAGTATTGGTTAGAAGAATATCGCTTCGACGGTTTCCGCTTCGACGGCGTTACCAGTATGATTTATTACGATCACGGTTTGGGCAAAGCCTTTACCAATTATAGTTTCTATTATGATGGCAATGAGGACGACGACGCTTTGGTGTATCTCACTATGGCTAACCAACTTATTCACGAGCTCTACCCCGAAGCGCTGACCATTGCCGAAGAGATGAGCGGATTGCCCGGTCTTGCCTCGCCTATTGCTGAAAAAGGCGTAGGCTTCGATTACAAACTGAGTATGGGTATTCCCGATTATTGGATTAAGCTCCTTAAAGAAGTCCCCGATGAGCAGTGGCACGTAGGCAATATCTATTACGAACTGACTAACAAACGCGCCGAAGAACGCACCATCAGCTATGCCGAAAGCCACGACCAAGCCTTGGTGGGTGATAAAACGATATTTTTCTGGCTCACTGATAAGGAAGTGTATACGGGTATGAGCGTGTTCGACCACAGTCTCATCATCGACCGTGCGATGGCACTCCACAAGATGATACGTTTGGTAACTCTTGGTACCGCAGGTGGGGGATACCTCAACTTTATGGGCAACGAATGGGGACACCCTGAGTGGATCGACTTTCCGCGTGCTGGTAACAACTGGAGTTATGCCCACGCACGCAGGCTATGGAGTTTGGTAGACGACTCTAACCTGAAGTTTAAATACCTTAACGCTTTTGATAGCGCGATGATACACTTTGCTACCGATAGTAAGTTCCTAGACCGAGAACCCCATATATTGGTGCGCGACATCGAGCGACAGCTACTCATATTCGAGCGGAGTGGGTACTTATTTGTTTTCAGCTTTAACCCCACTACCTCTTACACGGATTATCAGTTTGATGTGCCAGCAGGTAAATACAGAACGGTACTGAATACCGATAACCCCGCCTTTGGAGGTGATAACCGCATCGATGAAAGCGTAGAGCATTTTACGCAGTACACCGGCAAGGAGAATTTGCTATCGTTGTATATACCCGCGAGAATTGGCTTTATATTGAAATTAGCAAACTAACGATTTTAAAAGCCTCGCACGGATTTCACGAATCTCACAGATTTATATGTATAAGAGTTCTTATATTTTGTATGTCTTTTCCACTGATTACTCACCTTCGGTGAGAGATAGCACAGACTAAAGCACCCTAGCGAAGCTGACAAAAAAACCAACAATAAATAAGATAGAAAATGATAGTAGAAGAAGAGCTTAGTTATAAAGTAAGAGGAGCTATTTATGAAGTGTATAACCAATTAGGTACAGGTTTATTAGAAAGTGTTTATGCTACCGCTTTAAAATACGAACTAGAAAATAAAGGTTTGAAAGTACTTTCAGAAGTACCTATTCCTATTGTTTATAAAGGAGTTATGTTAAAAACTGCTTTTAGATTAGATTTATTGGTAGAGGATAAGATTATTTTAGAGTTAAAATCAGTAGAGGAGATAAAACCTATATACAAGAAACAACTGTTAACCTATTTAAAACTTACTCATAAAAAAGTAGGATTTTTGGTAAATTTCAATGAAGTAGACATTAATAAAGGTATTGTTAGATTGGTAGCATAGCTGAATTAGGTAATCTGTGAAAATCTCAGCGACTTGTTGCTGTAATCCGTGGCACAAATAAACATTATAAAAAGAAATATCCGTGAAGAAATCTGTGAGATTCGTGAAATCTGTGTGAGATATTCCAGCAAAGCTGGCAAAGTATATACTACAACCTAAATTATAAATTATTAATCGTAAATTGTTAATTGAAATATGAGTTATTTATCATTCAAAAAAGACCAACTTATTAATCTTGAATACTCTCTCGATAGAGAGTTTCTCGGTACGAACCGAGGGGGAGGCTACTGCTCCTCTACTCTCGTATTTTGCAATACCCGTAAATACCACGGGCTACTAGTAGTGCCTATTGAAAAGTTCAGAGGCAAAAACTACGTGATGCTCTCCTCCTTAGATGAAAGTATCATTCAGCACGGACGCGATTTCAACTTCGGCGTTCATAAATACGAAGGTACCTATGAACCGCGCGGGCATAAGTATATCGTAGATATTTCCTACGAAAAAGCTTTTACCGTTACTTACCAAGTAGGTGGCGTATTGCTGAAAAAAGAAATCTTGATGATGCACAATGCTCCCCAAGTATTGATACGCTATACGCTACTAGAAGCCCATTCGGCTACCCTTTTGCGCCTAAACCCTCTCTTGGCTTTCCGCGATATACATTCTCTTAGCAAGCAAAACCCCGTAGCCAACACCCAAGCTGAAGCGGTAGGCGGTGGCGTGCGTGTAAAACTATACCCAGAGTTTCCTTATCTCTATATGCAACTCAGCAAATCCGCTAATTTTGGTGGTGGGGCTTATTGGAACAACAACATCTATTACACCAAGGAAAAAGAACGCGGGTATGACTACCAAGAAGACCTCCTCAGCGTAGGAGCTTTCGAAGTGAGCCTCAAGAAAGGCGAAAGCATCGTCTTTTCAGCCAGCTTAGAGGAAGCTAATCCTAAGAACCTTGCAAAGGACTTTGCCAAGTACCTCAAAGAGCGCGCCGACCGCAATTCGTTTGAAGAATGCTTGCAGTACGCTGCCTCTCAGTTTATTATTCACAAGGCAGGCGAAACCCGTATCAAGGCAGGTTATCACTGGTTCGACAGTAATATGCGCGACACTTTTATTGCCTTGCCAGGTATTGCTTTATCGGGCAGTACAGCCAAGATATTTGAAGACGTGCTCACTTCTACTCAAAAATACTTCTACGAAGGGCTTTTTGCTAAGGAAATCAGTACGCACAACATACACCCTGAATATGATGCCGACACCTCGTTGTGGTTCTTTTGGACGCTTCAACAGTATGAAAAGGAAACTATTAAGAGTAAGAAACAAATTTGGAAGGAGTATGGCGATACGCTCAAAAGTATCTTAAACGCCTACAAGCAAGGCTCTCATAAGAATATCCGTATGGAAGCTAACGGACTTATTTGGAGTGATGACCTTACACGTCCGCTTACGTGGTTTGATGCGCAAAGCGATTACGGCGCCATCGTGCCACGCAATGGTTATGTAGTAGAAGTGAATGCCCTCTGGTATAATGCCGTGTGTTACGCCCTTGCCTTAGCAGAAGAGGCAAAAGATAAAACCTTTCTCGGCGAATGGTTCTCGCTACCTGAAACCATCGAAAAGAGCTTTGTAGAGACTTTTTGGATAGACGACAAGAAATACCTTGCCGACTATGCCAACCGCACAAATAAAAACACCGATGTACGCCCTAATCAGCTCATCGTTTGTGCTCTCGACTATGCCCCCATAAACGAGAAGACTAAGAAGAGAGTATTGGACATCGTCACCCAAGAGTTGCTCACCCCTCGCGGATTGCGCACTTTATCTCCTCAAAACCCTCGTTATGAAGGCGTGAGTGTAGGCAATGTATATGCGCGAGACAAAGCCACCTTCAACGGGTCGGCACACCCTTGGTTTATTGGGTTCTATATAGAAGCTTATCTGAAAATCTTTGGAGCACAGTACCTACCAGAAGCGCAAGCTATCTTAGAAAATTTTGAAGAAGAGCTCAACGAACACGGTGTATGTACTATATCGGCTATTTACGACGGCAATCCACCTTTCCACTCACGCGGTTGTATTGCCAAAGCTAAGAATGTAGCTGAGATATTACGTGCTCAATGGCTACTAAGCCAAATGCCTGCAACACTTTGAGAAAGTTATTTTAATATGATAAGAAATATTTTAATATTATTGATATGTGTCTTGTGCTGTTCTTGCCTTAGTAAAGAAAGTGATTACACCAATAATGGAGTTAAAGAAGTACAAAAAGTGACACTTACAATTACAGGAGAGATAGGAGAAGCCTTTAGTTGGCCTGAAGTGAAATTCGAATGTTTTAAAGCGCTAGTAGGTAATAAAGAACTTTGTTTTGGCAACAACCAAATAAAAGGTATTACCCTTGAAAAAGGTTATAAATATCAGTTGAAAGTCAAGAGAATCATCTATGACTACCCTATTCAAGATGGTAATCTGCCCGATGATTATGAGTTAATCAGCATCATCTCAAAACAAAAACTAGAATAACGCTCTTCTTGCTCCCCGCGTGGGAGGGGATTGGGGAAGGAATAAATAAAAGCATATGAAGAAAGCAAGAGTATTAATGTTTGGATGGGAATTTCCCCCTCATATCAGTGGGGGATTAGGAACAGCCTGCTTGGGTATAGCCCAAGGATTGGCTAAAAACGGCGTAAAAGTGCTGTTTGTGATGCCAAAAGCCTCCGGTGATGAGGACAGCAATGTGGCTAAGATTATCAACGCTAGCGATGTAGAGATGTTGCAAAACGCTGAAAAGATTGAAGATTTCTGGAAACACATCAATTTTATGGAGATAGGTTCGAACCTCGTGCCTTACCTCGACCCCGAAACCTTCGCCCGCGAACGTGATGCTTACCTCAAAGAAGGCGAACACCGCGAGCGCATTTCGTATCATAACAAATTTCAGTTTTCGGGCAAATACGGTGCAAATCTGATGGAAGAGGTCTACCGCTACGCCTTAGTAGCGGGCACAGTTGCCCAACGCTATGAGTTCGACGTGATTCACGCCCACGACTGGCTTACCTATAGCGCGGGTATCATCGCCAAAAAGATTTCCGGCAAACCCCTTATCGTACACGTGCACGCTACCGAATACGACCGTGGGGGCGAGTATAACCGCAACACATTGGTTTACGACATCGAAAAACGCGGTATGGAAGCTGCCGATAGAGTAGTAACCGTGAGCAACTGGACGCGCAATATTGTCATTGAAAAATACGGTATCCCTGCCGAGAAGGTGATTACTGTGCACAATGCAGTAGACTTTAAAGCCGAAACCGATGCCAAAGAAGAACGCGGTATTAAGGATAAAATCGTTACTTTCTTAGGGCGTATCACCTTGCAAAAGGGTCCTGAATATTTCGTCGAGGCAGCTGCAAAAGTGATGAAACGTATGCCTAACGTGCGCTTTGTAATGGCAGGTAGTGGCGAGAAGATGAACCCCTTAGTGCGCCGTGTTGCACAATTGGGATTGGGAACCCGCTTCCACTTCACAGGTTTCCTCAGAGGCAACGACGTACAGCGTATGTTCCAATACAGCGATGTGTATGTGATGCCCTCAGTATCCGAGCCCTTTGGGATTTCTCCTTTGGAAGCAATGCGCTCAGGAGTACCTACTATCATCTCCAAACAATCGGGAGTGGCTGAGGTTCTGAACCACGCTATCAAAGTAGACTATTGGGATATCAACGCCCTTGCCGATGCTATTTATGGTATTTTGGCTTACCCCACCCTCGCTCACTATATGCAACGTGAAGGGTACGACGAGGTAAACCAACTAAAATGGGAAAAAGCTTCCTTGAAACTCAAAAACATTTACGAATCTTTAATATAAAATAACCAACGATGAAAAAGTCAATTTGTATCTATTTCCAAATCCATCACCCCGAACGTCTTAGAAAGTATCAATTCTTCGACATCGGCAAGAAACATAATTACTTCGATAATTACGCCAATCGCTCTGAGCTTGAAGATTTGGCTGAGCATTGCTATTTGCCTGCTAACGCCTTGCTCTTGGAGCTTATCAATAAATACAAAGGCAAGTTCAAAGTAGCTTTTTCCATCACAGGAAGTGCTATCGACCAGCTCGAAATGCACACACCTGAGGTGATACGCTCTTTCCAAGAACTCGCCCAAACCGGTAGTGTAGAGTTTTTGGCAGAGACTTATTCCCACTCTTTGGCTTCGCTTTCCGATGATACCGATGAGTTCGAACAACAAGTAAAACGACATACTACGGCTATCAAACAGCTCTTTGGCAAGAAGCCTGTAACTTTTCGCAACACCTCTCTCATCTATTCCGATACCATAGGCGAACGCGTCGCAAAACTCGGTTTCAAGACGATGCTCACCGATGGAGCTAAGCACGTATTGGGTTGGAAGAGTCCAAACTTTGTCTACAAAAACGCTATCGACGAAAACCTCAACCTTTTGCTCAAAAACAGCAAACTCAGTGATGATATCGCCATACGCTTTTCCGATAGAAATTGGAGTGAATACCCACTCACTTCCGAAAAGTATATCAGTTGGGTGAAAAACAGCTTGCAAGATAGCGAGGTGCTCAACCTCTTTATGAACTACGAGGTAATAGGCTATTACAACAATGCCCAAAGCGGTATTTTCGACTTCTTGCGCTATTTCATTGTCTATATGATGGAAGACGATAACTATGAGTTCTTATTACCTAAGGAAGTAGCCAAAAAGCACCCTGCTAAAGATGTCTTACCTGTGCCCTACCCTATTTCGTGGACAGACGAAGAGCGCGATACCACCTCTTGGTTGGGTAACGAGTTGCAAAAAGAAGCCTTCCGAGAGCTCTTTAAGATACAACCAGAAGTAAGAAAGAAAAAGAACGCCGACCTGATAGACGATTATACTCGTCTGCAAGCCAGTGAGCACTTTTATTTTATGCGTACCAAGCTCTTTTCAGGTGCCGACTATCACAAGTACCGCTTACCTTACGATTCGCCCTACGAAGCCTTCATCAACTATATGAACGTGCTCAGCGATTTCATCGAAAGATGCAAACCGCACGAGCAAGAAGAGGTGCAAACCACACAAGTAACAAAGAAAAAGAGGCAGACAAGGAAAAAGTGAAAAGTCACTTTTCAGTCTCCTTCTCCCTCTATTTAAGAGAAGTCAGCCAGCTGGCGTAGCTGAGTATGTGAAAGGAGGGGAGGTTATCCTCTTTTGAGAAACGCTACCCCTCGAAACCTTTGCTCTATGGCGTGTGACCTAAGGACTAAAAGAAAGTTTAATAATAATTTAAAAGCAGACAAGATGAAAAATGTAAAAACAAGGAAAGACAATTTCTTTGAAGAGATTGTCGTTGAAGAACTGAAAGAACTGTCTGGAACCAATAAAGTTGCCGAGACGAACCCCGACGAGATGCCCACAGGACATCTAAGTAGCGAAGAGTTTCTCTATACCACACCTTTTAACGAGAAAAACTCACAGCTCGCCAAGAATACCGACAACGACTTAGTAGAAAACATTATTTACACTCCTTAAATAAAAAGCCCCTCGCTCACGCGAGGGGCTTTTTTGCTTTTTCTCAAATTTGCTATTTTGCTATTTTGTACTACCTTTGCAAAAAAAGAAGAATACAATGCGTTTTTTGAGTTATATCATAGCTTTTTTTACTCACCCCATCTGGTTCCCTATCTACGGAGCTATGGTGGTGCTTTTTAATATACCTTTTCCTCTCCCTGTAGAGCAAATGAAGGTTACGTGGCTATTATTACTGATAGTTACCATTGCTATCCCTACACTCATCTACCTCATCTTGTTTGTAGTAGGCTGGTTGCAGAACCCTTTTATCATTCCGTTAGAAAAACAAAAATGGCTCTTGTACGGCTATATAGCAATGCTCTTAGGGGTAGCTTTTGGCATCACCCCCATCGACCCCTATCCTATCCTCTACTTCTATGTGATGAACTTAGCCATCAGCTGTTTTATAATTTTGTTTTTACATTTTCTGCGGTTGCAAGTCAATATGTTTGCTATGGGAATGGGGGCGCTTACTACCTTCTCAGTATTGCTCAGTATTGCCGTAGAAAAAGATATGACCTACATAGTAGCCTTTTTCTTATTCCTCAGCGGAGCCTGTATTTCAGCACAAGCTTACCTCAACCAGAAGTCCTTATGGCTAATGTTTTTAAGTTGGCTCATTGGGGTTTTACCACAGCTCTCGCTACTGTTATTGTTCAGAAATCTAATTTTCGCAATGTAGCAAATTAGCCATTTAAGCCTTTAAACAAATTATTCCTATTATTCATTGCCTACCAATTACCTAAGTAGCACCATTTGCCCCCTTAATAATTTACATATTATTCAGGGATTCCCACCCCACTGCTCCCCATTTACTAATTTACTAATTTGCTAATTTCCTAATTATCCCTTCTTCTTTCCGTCATACTTCCTCCTAGTGCCTATGGCCTAAGGCCTAGCACCTCTTCCTCTTTCTTTCGCCTCGAAACCCTGTTTTTACCATTTTTATACTCGTTGTATCATATTATGAATCAACTTTTTATATACTCTTTCTATACCAATCGTCCAAGATTCGTATAAGCTTCCTATAAGCTCTCTATAAGCTAACCCCACCCATCTTACACCTCATTTTTTACCTTTTCCCTGAATCGTCTCTTCTGAAACTCTCCGTTTTCTTCCGAATTCTCCGATATGTCACTTTTTGTAGCACACACTTTGCCCAAGTTTGAAACTTGGACAAAGTTAACTTCCTCAGATGCAAGCTTGTAACTCGCACTCCATTTTCTAATTTTCTAATTTTCTCATTCTCTCATTTCTCTCGCCCCCACATACCCAGCTGTGAACTCTCGCTGGCTTTGGCTCGCACCTCATTCTCTAATCTCTCCCCCACCCGTCGTGCTACGACCCTTGTAATTACTAATGTTTAGAAGGTAGTTATCGAGAACTCTTATAGCACTATCGATAAAATTATAACCCAAAATAGTTGCATTTGGCATTTTTTTTGTAATTTTGCCCCCGAAATAATTTTAAGCAGGTGTACTTCTTATGAAGAACAGATGTAAGTCTTAAAGAAAACAATTTTTATGAAAAATATAAAAAAGAGGTATTATTGTGCCGTAATGATGGCCGTATTTTTTATGTTGGGTTTTACTGTAAAAAGTGACGAAGAGAGAACTACCGTAGTACCGCCCAGCTTCGTAGTAGATATACCTCGTTTGGTTACCGCTATGCCAAAAGAAATAACAAGCGAACCCAATCTGTTTTCCTTAAATCCACCACAAGTAGGAAAAAGTTTTATAGGCTTTAAAGAAGCCTTAGCCTACCGCGAGTCACGAGGCAATTATTTTATAGTGAATAGGTTTGGCTATATGGGGAAATATCAATTCGGAAAATCAGCTTTACAGTTCTACGGAGTAAAAGACGCTCAGCAATTCCTCAATTCCCCTGAACAACAAGAAAGACTTTTTACCCTTAGTCTTCAGCGCAACAAATGGTATTTGCGCAATGAAATCAAGCAATACGTAGGCACTAAAATTAACGGTATAGAAATTACCGAGTCAGGCATATTAGCCGCAGCTCACTTAGTCGGAGCGCAATCAGTAAAAAAATATTTGAAGAAAAAAGGACGCTATGCCTTTGCCGATGGCAATGGTACTACGTTGCAAAACTACCTAAAACACTTTGCAGGGTACGACACAGCACACATTATCCCTGAAAAACTCCCACGTTTTTAGAAACATAAGTTAATCGAAAAACATAAACTTTCTTCATCTTTGTCAAGGTTTTATAATCTTGGCAAAGATTTCTATTTCCCTACTTCTCAGCATTTGCCAATCCCTAAATTTGCTCATTTGCTAATTACTTCATACCTTTGCACAAAAATAGAAGAAATATGAGAACTACAAATTACAAAATGATGAATTACAATGTAAGCATTCCTGAAGTTGATATGCCTATTTTTGAATCTCTCTTCAAGAAATACAATGTAATAGTAAAACCCGTGCACATATCCGAACCTACTGAAGAGTATGTACCTAATAAAAAAACTATTGAAGCTATTGAAGAAGGCGATATATTAGTAGAAAAATACAAAAAAGGACTTGTGAAAGGCTATACGAACGCTAAAGAAATGTTCAACGACATATTATCCGAAGATGATGAATGAAGATGATGAAAGCCAAGAGTTTTTGTACACCATTATTCCTACATCCATTTATAAAAAAGAATTGAAGAAATACAAAAAACAACCAAAGAAGTTTGACAAAATAGAGAAGATAGTACAAATCTTAATGGAAAAAGGAAGTGAAGGAATTCCTTTTGATAGATATCCTCATTTGCTGACAGGAAATTATAAAGGTTGTATGGAATGCCATATAGAACCTGACCTACTCTTGATTTGGAAACAATATGAAGAAGAAAAACTAATCACTCTAAACAGAGTAGGAACACATTCAGAATTGTTTAATTAAAACAAAAAAGCCCCGCTGGCGCGAGCTTGTAGCTCGTGCCTACTATAAATAGAGCTTGTAATTTGCTAATTGGCAAATCGATAAATTAACGACAAATGGTATATAATCACAAAGAAATAGAAGCCTTTTGGCAAGAATATTGGGCTAAACACCAAACTTTCAAAGCCCAAAATAACAGCACTAAACCTAAGTACTATGTGCTCGATATGTTTCCTTACCCCTCAGGAGCGGGCTTACACGTAGGGCATCCGCTGGGCTATATCGCCAGCGACATCGTAGCGCGCTACAAGCGTCACAAAGGGTTCAATGTGTTGCACCCTCAGGGTTATGATAGCTTCGGTTTGCCAGCCGAGCAATATGCTATCCAAACAGGGCAACATCCAGCCCTCACTACGGCACAGAATATCGCCCGTTACCGCGAACAATTAGATAAAATGGGCTTTTCTTTTGATTGGAGTCGCGAAGTAAAGACCTCCGACCCCGATTACTATCGTCATACCCAGTGGATATTCATACAGTTGTTCAACTCGTGGTATAACAACGCAACCGACAAAGCAGAGCCTATCGAAACGCTTATTGCTCTCTTTGAAACAGAAGGCAATAGCAAGGTAAATGCTGCCTGTGACGACGATACCACAACCTTCACTGCTGCCCAATGGCACGCAATGACAGCTGAAAGCAAACAACGTCATTTACTAAAATACCGACTTACCTACTTGGCAGAAACCGAAGTAAACTGGTGTCCTGCCTTAGGAACTGTACTCGCCAACGATGAAATCGTGAATGGCGTATCCGAGCGTGGTGGTCACCCTGTTATTCGCAAGAAGATGACCCAATGGAGTATGCGCATCACGGCTTATGCTGAACGCCTTTTGCAAGGCTTAGACACCATCGATTGGAGTGAGAGCATCAAAGAAAGTCAACGCAACTGGATAGGAAAATCAGTAGGAGCCTCTATCGACTTTGTGCTTAGCCCCCTATCCCCCGAAGGGGGAAAATCCGCAAATGCAGCGGATGAAACAATAGATATGGTTTCAGAAGTGATTTCAGATGGAAAATTTGGTTATATGACTTCTGGAGATAATTTTCATTTCTTAGAACAGAAAGCTAAAGAAATGAGAGAAAATATGACTGAAGCTGAAACAGTTCTTTGGGAAGCTTTAAAATCAAAACATATAGGAGATAAGTTTAGAAGACAACATATTATAGGCAATTTCATTGCAGATTTTGTATGTCTTTCTAAACGTTTAGTAATTGAAGTAGATGGAGGTTATCATACTGATGACACTCAACAAGGTTTAGATGAAGGAAGAGCTGAAGAACTCAAACAATTAGGTTTTGAAGTAATTAGATTTACCAATGAAGAAGTATTAAACAACCTTGATAAAGTTGTTCACCAAATCACTGAAAAACTTTCTTCTCTTCCTAATCAAAAGGAATTGAGTAAAGCTACTGCATCAGGTTCTACCATCGCTACTACATCAGATTCTACATCAGGTTCTACCATCACCACTGAGGCTTGTCCCCCTTCGGGGGGACGGGGGCCTATCACAGTCTTCACCACTCGCCCCCACACCC
>ERZ773043.864-NODE-864-length-17643-cov-3.753696_pt1 | contig 17643 bp, 9 predicted proteins | sample MGYA00580636_ERZ773043 | MGnify/ENA primary metagenome ERZ773043 (study PRJEB29015, sample SAMEA2737992) | human oral metagenome | biome: human oral; feature: human-associated habitat; material: dental | place: China | collected 2065 ...
CCTCAGTCATCCACTCTCCTCTAAGTTCCAGATCAACGCTAACGCCCTAGGGGGACGCAATACGACGAATAAGCTCACCGACCGCTGGCAGCAGAACTATCTCACTACCGGCTCGACCACCAAGACAGGCAAGAGTACGGAGCGGAGCGACAAGGACGCCTATGGTGCTAATATCCGTATGGAGTGGAAGCCAGACTCGCTGACGGAGATCATTATCTCCCCCGAACTCCGCTACGGCCACAGTAGGGGTGTCTACTCCTCCCTAGAGGATGCCACGTCTACACTCATCAACTCCAGCACGCTCACCCAGCAGACGCTCCTAGATAATATCAATGGGACGCTCCGACTCGATGGGAGTCGTCGTCTCAGTGCTTCGGGGCGCACGCTGACCCTATCGGCACGCCTGGGGCTAGAGCGTGAAGACGGCGATGGCAAGTATATCTACAGCCTCTACGACCGCACGTCGGCAGCAAGCCAGGACGTAGACCAACGGATCGATAGCCGTACGCGTGGTCTGAGCTATCAGGCACGCCTTGGGTGGGTGGAGCCCCTAGGTAAGGGCTTCTTCACCCAGCTGACCTATCAGCTACGCGGTAGCCACTCCGAGAGCCAGCGTGAGGCCTTCGACACCGACGCCACGGGGCAGTACACGCAGCCCAACGCTGCCTACAGCAATGAGTTCCGCTCCGACTACTTCACCCAGCAGGCCGGCCTCGCCCTCAAGAAGAAGGGCAAGACCTACGACGTGACGGCTGGGCTCACCGTCGAGCATGCTAGGAGCAGCAGCTACTCGCTGGTAGCAGGCACGGCCGCCCCGACCATCAGCCGCGCGGTGACCAACCTCGCCCCGCAGCTCCGCCTGAGCTACAAGCCGCAGCGCACCACCGAGCTGCACCTCGACTACCACGGCCGCAGCACGCAGCCTACGACCGAGCAGCTCTCCCCCGTGCAGGACGTCACCAATCCGCTGGTCGTCTATCGCGGGAATCAGGACCTGAGCCCGAGCTTCCAGCACAACCTCTTCATGCGCTACAACAACTTCTGGACGAGCACGCAGACCTCGCTGGCGCTCTTCGGCCACGCGCAGCTGGTACAGGACGCCATCATCTCGCGCTCCGTCTACGACCTCAACACGGGGGTGCGCACCGTAGACTACACCAATGTCAATGGCAATGGGATGCTGGGCCTCGGGGGCTTCTTCACACAGACGCTCCCAGGGAAGAAGTTCTCCCTGCGCCTGGGCTCGATGAACAACCTCATCCGTAGCAAGACCTTCATCAACGGTGAGGCCAATACCAGCCTTGCCCTGCGCCTCAACGAGAATATGACCCTCAGCTACCGCCACAGCTGGGTCGATCTCAGCCTACGCGGGGGCTGGGGCTACTACAATGCCTCCAATAGTCTCGGCAACGTCTCGACGCCTGCGACCAAGGACTACAGCCTCGGCTGGACCAGCACCTTCACCCTGCCGCTGGGCTTCACCATCGAGGGCGACGCGACCTACACCAAGACCACGGGCTACAGCAGTGGCTATGATCAAGAGCAGACGCTGCTGAATGCGGGGATCTCCTACAGCTTCCTCGCTGGGCGCAAGGCGACGATCCGACTCAAGGGCTACGACCTCTTGGACAGCCGCCGAAGCATCTGGCGCAACATCACCGCCTCCAGCATCTCCACCGAGGAGACCAATACCCTCGGGCGCTATGCCATGCTGCACTTCATCTACCGCTTCGATAGCTTCGCGGGCGGCGGCAGCAAGAGTGACATGAAGACCAACCGTCAGGGCCCTCCAGGCCCACCCCCCTTCTAGCGCGCTCGCGCCTCATCCTAGGGGAAGGGCCGATTAGCTTCGCCCCTAATCTAAGTAAAAGCGCCCCACTGCAGCCTACCAGCTACAGCGGGGCGCTTCTTTAGGTGGAGGCTCCTTGAGGGATATCAGTCAAGGAGCTGAGGGTCGTCGGTGGGAAGGCTAAGGGACGTCAGTCAGGAGGCTAAGGGATAACCCGCACGAGGCCGTGAGCAAGCAGTCAGCACGCTCTGCTGCCCACCCCAGCCTACGGACTCCCTTAGCCGAAGCTCCCTTCTCCTAGGGCCAAAACAAAGCCAGGGCGCAGACGTCACGGATGACGTCTGCGCCCTGGCTGCTTAGTCGGGGAGTAGTGTGAGTTCGCTGCGCTAGGGGACGAGCTTCTCCAGCTCATCCACGATACGATCGGCGGCCTCTGTGAGGGCGAGCTTCTTGATCTCGGTGGAGAGGCTCTGACGCTGGGACGCGTCGGCCAGCAGCGCAAGGGCCTTGGGCGTCAAGACATCGTGCGCCTCAGCGTCGGTGACGAGAATGGCCGCACCGCGCGTAGAGAGTGCCAGCGCGTTCTTCGTCTGATGGTCCTCCGCTACATTGGGCGAGGGGACAAGGATCGTAGGCTTACCGAGGTGGCAGAGCTCGGAGATGGCACTCGCCCCAGCACGGGAGACGACAACGTCCGCCAGCGTGTAGGCCAGATCCATGCGCTGGATGAAGGGTGCGCAGTAGACGGGGAAGCGGTAGCCTGCGAGCAGCTGCTGTGCCTTGTCTGCGAAGCCTGTCCCCGTCTGCCAGATGAGGGCTGCACCCGACTGCTCCCATTCCTGGAGCCGCGCGCCGATGGCCTCGTTGATGCTACGCGCACCGAGGCTACCGCCTACGACGAGCACCACCCGCTCAGTGTCGGCAGGCAGGCGGAAGTACTCCAGCGCCTCAGCACGCGACGCGCTGAGCTGCTCAATTGCGGGGCGAATCGGGTTGCCCGTCAGGACGATCTTATCCTTGGGGAAGAAGCGCTCCATCTCGGGGTAGGCGACGCAGATCTTAGTCGCGCGCCGTGCGAGGAACTTATTCGTCACGCCCGCATAGGAGTTCTGCTCCTGGATCAGCGTCGGGATACCGAGGCTCTGAGCTGCCTTGAGCGTCGGGGCACTGGCATAGCCCCCCACGCCGATGACGACCTCGGGCTGGAACTCGCGGATGATGTCGCGTGCTGCTACCAGCGCGCGGAGGAAGTCCTTCAGCACCCCTACGTTTCGCCAGATGCGCTTGCGATCCAGTCCACGTATGTGTAGCCCCTTGATGCGGAAGCCCGCCTGAGGCACGCGCTGCATCTCCATACGGCCTTCGGCGCCAATGAAGAGGATGTCGATCTGGGGATAGCGGCGCTGCAGCGCCTCGGCGATCGAGATGGCGGGGAAGATATGCCCGCCCGTACCGCCGCCACTAATGATGGCTCGCTGTATCATACTCAGTGCTGGATAGAGAGGGGTGATAGGCCAGGGCCTGCTCGTCGGGAGCCTCGGCACGCTCCAGTGCTTCAGCGGCCTCAGCCTCCGCCAGGCGTCGCGCCTCGAGCTGGCGCTGCTCCTCGGCCCAGAGCTTGTAGGCGCGCTCGGAGCGGCTCATGCCGATCATGATGCCGAAGGCGATGCTGGTGGCGAAGATGGAGGAGCCCCCGAAGCTGAACATCGGCAGCGTCTGACCCGTATTGAAGAGCCCCGCGCCGACGGCTAGATTGACCAGCGCCTGCAGGGGGTAGATGATGGCGAAGCCGCGCAGCACGTTCGCCCTATAGGCACTGGACTGACGCCGCGCCTCGCGTAGGATGAGCCACATCCATAGGACGTAGAGCCCCGGTAGGACAAGGAGCCCGAGCCAGCCGTATTCCTCAATGGCGATGGCGTAGATGTAGTCGGAGTAGGCCAGCGCTAGGGCGCTGCGGAACTTGCTCTGCCCTGGGCCGACGGGCAGCAGGTTCTTCGACGAGGCGATGGCCATACGTCCCATGTCCTCCTGACCGCCCATATTGATCTCGCGCACCTCGCCCTTGGCGACGCTATGCTCGTCCACCTTACGCTCGATACGGGCGCGCCAGGTGGAGGCACGGCCAGGCAGCCACGAGGGCGGCAGCGTCATCAGGGCGATCCCACCCAGCAGGGCTAGTCCTATGGTGACACGGACGAACCAGCGGAAGGAGCGCCACGGTGCACGCAGCACGATACTGTAGATGCCGATGAAGAGGACGAAGATGATCCCCGTAGAGAGGTTGCTGCTCGCTAGGATAGCGATCAGGATGCCCGAGAGGACGTAGTAGGCGGTGAACTGCTTCCAGCGCTTGGGGTTGCGCTTCCAGCTGTTGCCCGCCGCTACGGCGCCCCACAGGACGAGGGCGATACGCATGAGCTCGGAGGGCTGCACCGAGATGCCAGCGATGTAGATCCAGCGCTCGGCGCCGTTCTTGCCCGAGCCCGCCACGAGCAGCCAGGCGATGAGCAGCGGCATGGCGAGCATCATGATACGGGGCGCCCAGTTCCTCATGAAGCGCGAGGAGAACTGGCTGACGATGGCACAGAGGACGAAGCCTCCGAAGAGGAAGAGGATATGCTTGAAGATAGGCATACCACTGCCTGCCTTGTACACCTCGCTGCTGATGGCGCTCGAGACGATGAGCGTCGAGAGGATCATGAAGGCGATGTAGAGCGCCCACAGAGCCCCGTTGCCATCCAGCAGACGCTGCACCAGGCTGCGCCTATCGACTACCTCGTGCAGGCTATCCATGGGCCTCGGCGTCCTGGATGAGGCGCTGCACGACGCTGCGGAAGCTATCCCCGCGGTGGATGTAGCTCTTGAAGAGGTCGAAGCTAGCGCAGGCTGGCGAGAGCAGCACCGTATCTCCGGGCTGCGCCATAGCACGGGCGTGGTCTATGGCCTCCTCCATGCTGAGGGCAGAGGCGATCTGGGGCACCTCGCCGTGGAAGGTCTGGTAGAGCTTCAGGACGTCTGTCGTGAGGAAGACCAGACCACGCGCCCCAGCCTTCACCAGGTCACTGATGTCCATGTAGTCGTTGCCCTTGTCCTGACCTCCTAAGATAAGGACATAGGGCGTGGTCATGGTGCGTAGGGCGTAGTAGGTACTGCTAACGTTGGTCGCCTTGGAGTCATTGATGTAGCGGACGCCGTCCAGCACACCGACCTTCTCGAGGCGGTGCGGGACGTTGACGAAGTCCGTCAGCGCGCCACGCAGCACCTCCTCACTGACGCCAAGCCGCAGGGCAGCGATGGAGGCGGCCATAGCGTTCTGCAGGTTGTGCGGCCCCTGGAGGGCGAGCTGATCCAGCGGGAAGGAGAAGTCGTGCCCCTCGAAGTGGATACGCATCGTGCCCTCGTCGCTCTTGTCCGCTGCCGAGCCTACCTGCGGGTAGGTCAGGAAGGGCAAGCACTGCATGGGCATAGGCTGGTGCGTCATCACGTAGCGGGAGACGAACTCGTCCTCGCCCCAGTAGATGAAGGCGTCGTCGCTGGTCTGATTCTGCAGGATGCGCATCTTGGACAGGGCGTACTCCTCGAAGTTGTAGTGGTAGCGGTCGAGGTGGTCGGGCGTGATGTTCATCAAGAGGGCGACGTGCACGCGGAACTGGTGCATATCGTCCAGCTGGAAGCTGCTGAGCTCGATGACGAAGTAGTCGGGCTGCTCGTCGGTCATGACCTGACGGGCGAGGCTGAAGCCTACGTTGCCCGCCAGTCCTACGGAGAAGCCTGCCTCGGAGAGGATGTGGTGCAGCCACATCGTGGTCGTAGTCTTGCCATTGCTCCCCGTGATACCGATGACCTTGGTGGTGGGGCGCAGGTAGCGACCCGCCAGCTCGATCTCCGAGATCACGGGGATGCCTGCAGCGCGTATGGCCTGCATGATCGGCGCCTTCTCGGGGATGCCGGGGCTCTTGACGATCTCGTGAGCGCGCAGGATCAGCTCGGTGCTGTGTACGCCCTCCTCGTAGGGGATGGCAGCTGCCTCGAGCTCTGCCTTATACTTATCTGCTATCGTGCCATAGTCCGACACGAAGACCGTGAGGCCACGGCTCTTATAGAGGAGCGCTGCTCCTACACCACTCTCGCCTGCTCCGAGGACTACAGCCTCGTACTTGACTTCCATCATGATTGTCCTGAGATATCTAGCTTGTGTCCGCTCGGCTAGGGCTCTTCTCGAGGGGCTAGCTGGGTGCGGGCTACTTGTCCTACAATTTTAATCATTTCCCCCCACATAGCCAAGGCACTAGCCACGCTCGGGCGACACGATGCCGCCCGCAGTGCGCTGCCGTCCTCCTAAGGCAAGGGAGGCAGGCGCAAGCCCCAGCCGAGCAGCCCCGCCGAAGGTCTGCGCTGGGGAAGACCTCCAGCCTCCCCGCCCTCTGCCGCCAGCACTCCTAATATATATAAGGAGTAGCGAGGGCGCCCTCCCCCCAAAGGCCAGCGGGGCGACAGCCCTACCCTGAGGCAAGCCGTCGCCCCGCGAGGAGCTATACTATAGGTGATCGCGGGCGCGCCCGCGGTCGGAGGGGGACTAGCCGAGGGCTACCCAGCGTACGAGCGCGAAGTCCATACGGTGGGGCAGCTCGGGGTGCGTGGGCAGGATGCGCAGGGCGCGCTTGAAGTGCCCGGGCTTGCTCTGGACGAAGTTCAGCTCGTAGGTGCAGCGGCTACCCTGGCTGTCGACCAGCCGCAGCGGCGTCTTCTCGACCAGCTTGAGCTGACCCTTGTCGTCCTCGGTAGCATCGACGAGCTCGACCAGCAGGTCGCAGCTGAGGCCGCCCTTGTCGAGGACGAGCTGGATCGTCTCGGTACTGCCCGTGTGACGCTGGCCCGAGCTACCGATGCTGTGCCCATCGTTGCTGACGCTGACGACCTGCAGGTCATCCCAGTGCGCCAGGACGCCGTGCTTCCAGTTCACCAGCTCGCGGGCGATAGCGTTGTTATCCGCATGCAGGCGTGCCGAGCGAGCGGCCAGCTTGCAGTAGAAGCGCTCGAAGTAGTCGTCCATCATACGGCGCATCGTGTAGTGCGGCGCAATGTAGTTCATCGAGTTCTTCATAGCCTGGACCCAGCCCTCAGAGAAGGCCTTGCCCTCGCGGTTGAAGTACAGGGGCACGATCTCCTTCTCCAGCAGGTCATAGATGGTCGTAGCGTCGAGCTTGTCCTGCAGGCTCTGGTCGGTGAAGGTGCGCTTGTCCGTCAGGGCCCAGCCAGCACCCTCGCGATAGCCCTCATACCACCAGCCGTCGAGGACGGAGAGGTTGAGCACGCCGTTCATCTCGGCCTTCTCGCCCGAGGTACCCGAGGCCTCCAGCGGACGCGTAGGCGTATTCATCCAGATGTCGACGCCCGCGATCAGCTTGCTCGCCAGACGCATATCGTAGTTCTCGAGGAAGATGATCTTACCAAGGAACTCAGGGCGGCGGCTGATCTCCAGGATGTACTTGATGAGCCCCTGACCCCCACCGTCGGCAGGGTGCGCCTTACCGGTGAAGAGGAACTGTACGGGGTACTTAGGATTGTTGACGATACGCTCCAGACGCTCCAGATCGGTGAAGAGCAGGTGCGCACGCTTGTAGGTGGCGAAGCGGCGACCGAAGCCGATGAGCAGCGCGTTGGGGTTGATGCCCTCCAGTACGCTCATCGTCGTCTCGGGCGCAGCACTGCCGCGCAGCCACTTCTCCCCGTAGAAGGTACGGATATGCTCGATGAGGCGGTGCTTGATCGTCAGGTGCGTATCCCACAGCTCCTCGCTGGGGACGGACTGCACGCGCGACCAGGTCTCCTCACTCGTCTGCTGCTTGATGAAGTCCTCGCCGAGGTGCTTGCGGTAGAAGGCCTGCCACTCGGGCGCCGCCCAGGTGGGCAGGTGGACGCCGTTGGTGACGTAGCCCACGTGCAGCTCCTCGGGGAAGAAGCCACGCCATACGGGGGCGAACATCTGCTGCGAGACGCGGCCGTGTAGCAGACTCACCCCGTTGGCCTCCTGGCAGGTATTGAGGGCGAAGACGCTCATGGAGAACTTCTCATCGCTCCCGGGATGCTCGCGACCGAGGTCGACGAACTCGCCCCAGGAGATCCCGAGGCGCTGGGGCAGATGGCCGAGGTACTTGCCCAGCAGATCCTCTGCGAAGTAGTCATGCCCTGCAGGTACAGGCGTGTGGACGGTGTAGAGCGAGGAGGCACGTACCAGCTCGAGGGCCTCGTCGAAGCTACGACCCTCGCCCTCGACGTAGTCCAGCAGGCGCTGGGCGTTCATGAAGGCCGCGTGGCCCTCGTTCATGTGGTAGACGTCCTTCTTGATGCCGAGCTTGGTGAGCAGCTGTACGCCCCCCATCCCGAGGAGGTACTCCTGCTTCATACGGTTCTCCCAGTCCCCGCCATAGAGCTGGTGGGTGATGGAGCGATCCCATTCGCTATTCTGGGCGATGTCGGTATCGAGGAGGTAGAGGGAGATACGGCCTACCTTGACCTTCCACACATGGCAGTAGACGGTATGGTTGGAGTAAGGTACCTCGAGGACGAAGGGCGTCTGCCCGTCCTGCTGGAAGACCTGCTCGAGGGGGAGCTGGGCGAAGTCCTGCGCCTCGTAGCTGGCCAGCTGCTGGCCCTCAGGGCTCAGCGTCTGCGTGAAGTAGCCGTAGCGGTAGAGGAAGCCCACAGCCGTCATACGGACGTTGCTGTCGCTGGCCTCCTTGAGGTAGTCCCCAGCCAGGACGCCGAGACCACCCGAGTAGATCTTGAGGACATTGGTCAGCCCGTACTCCATGCTGAAGTAGGCGACGCTGGGGCGCTCGGTGTCGGCGGGTTCGTCGATATAGGCCTTATAATCGGCATAGACAGCCTCGAGCTCGGCCATCAGTGCGGCATTGGTGGTGATGCGCTGGATATCCTCGCTGGAGAGCTGGCGGAGCAGCATGACGGGATTCCCCTCCGTGGACTCCCACAGCTCGGGGGAAAGAGCCTTGTAGAGGCGGTGGGCACGTGGGTTCCAGACCCACCAGAGGTTGTGTGCTAGTTCTTCTAGTCGTGCCAGCTCAGCGGGGAGCTGGGCATAAGCGTAGATACTGGTCCATACAGGATCATTCGCGCGCTTGCTTGCGATCATAGTGCAATGATGATTCAGTCCAATCGTATTAAAGTGGGCGTACCCCTCTATTGTTGTCGCACAAAGATACATAAATCTCTGTGCCCCTACCTCCCGAGCGGCTCAGAGCAGCCTCCCCTCAGGCCTCCCCGCTCGCCCCCACCCTGGGCAAAACATTTCCCACAGCCAAGGAATCCCGCCCCCAGCCCTCAGTGCGCCCTCCCCTCCCTCTCCAGGCAGCTCCCATCCCCATCCCAAGCTAAGCCGCATCCGCACACAAGGCCGCCCGTCCCCCACTCCGCTGCGGCGTGCGCTGCGCACCGCCTCCTAGCCTCGCTAACCCCTATCCCTCAGCACGCTGAGGGATACCCATCCGCCGCCCCACGGACGTCCCTCACGGCGCCGACTGATATCCCTCACGGAGGCTCTCCCCGAGCCCGCGGCGTGGCGCGAAGCTCTTCGCCCCTACTCTCAGCCCTAGGGAGGAATAGCTGTCCAAGGACGAGACGAGACGCCTCTCGGCAGACTGGGCGGAGCCCTATTGCTAGTCCTCGAAAGATTTTATACTTTTGTTACAGTTCATCATACCTAACTTAACAACTCAAGCACATATGAAGAAACTAGCCAGCATACTACTCGTAGCAGCGGCCCTCGGCTCCTGCTCCAAGGGGAATACGGACAGCCCTACGCCACCAGTGCCCTCCACGTCCCAGATCTCCCTCGTACCCTCACAGCCGATAGACTACATCAGCAAGGTCGAGGCCTATCAAGTATTTAGAACTGGCCCTAGCACTTTCGGAAGATCCCTATACTATACATACACCTTCGAGTATGACGACCATAAGCGACTGATCTCCCTTACTACGGATGGGTATTTTGGCGGAAGGGACGGTAAGACAACGATCTCATATGAAGATCGAGCAATTACCTTCCTCGACGCGTATAACCAAGGAGGCAAAGAGGAAGGCCGCTTGACACTTACCCCTGAAGGTCGAGTGTCAAAGCACGAAACAATCTCTTATTGGAAAAATAAGGAGGGGGCCTTAGTCAAGGATGACTCAAGGGTCGAGAAGGATTATACCTATGACAGCAAGGGGCGCCACCTATCCCATACCTCGACAGAGTACAGCATCAGCTCAGAATGGCAGGAGGAGCACTTAGCGAAGCATACCTATACTAGTACGAATACTAATCGTATGCCCGACGTATTTACGTATGAGTATACCTCTATGCCTAATCGCTCCTTCCCCGACCTCAACCTACTTACACTTCCCTCGTGGGAATATAGGGAGACGCATACATTCCTTTGGTCTCACATCAAAGGACTCCGTTCTAGCAAGCTGATCTCATCCAGAACACTACCACTCTACCATGATCCTCAAACATCTAATGGGACGGGGATCATTCGATGGACCTACAAGCTGGATGCTAAGGGGAGACCCTATGACATCGAGGCGACTCACTTCCATGACGCCTTCTACGACAGAGCCATTGCCTTCGTCATCACCTATCTAGACAAGTAGTCTTCGCTACATCCGCATACCTCATCATCAGAGGGAGGCACCTCTTTAGGTGCCTCCCTCTGATGCTTTTAAGGAGAGCGTACCCAGCTCCTAGCTCAATCCAGCGAAGCAGGTAAATCCCCTCTTAATGCCGCTTGCTCCCCGAGCCACAGCCCCGCCCACTCCACTGCGGCGTGCGCTGCGCCCCGCCTCCGAGCCTCCTGACCCCTATCCCTCAGCCGCCCCACGGATGTCCCTTACGGAGCTGACTGATACCCCTCACGGTGCTGACTGACGTCCCTCACGCCCACCACGGATGTCCCTCAGGGTGCTGACCGATATCCCTCACGGAGCTCAGCCCCTATAGGGGCGATCCCTCCAAAGCCCAGGGTGCGTAGCCCTGCAAGGGCGACCAAACCCTGGGGAGCAAAGCGAATAAGAGCCAAGAGCCCTACAGGGGCGACCCTCCAAACGAAAGGGAGCGCCGTAGCCCAGTGCTGCGACGCTCCCTTACTTGTGCTGGAGGTATCCGCCCTCGTGGGGCGCTAAATGATGAGGAAGAGGTGATAGGCCGCTAGCGGCGGGCTAGGTCGTCATAGCTCGTCTGCAGGAGAGCGCGGCCACGGGCACGCCGCAGTTCGGCCCCAGCGCCCGCCTCCTCGATGCACTGCCCCGTGGCGTTATCCACCACCGAATAGCCCGTGCTGTCGATATAGGCGAAGCCGTCATTGAAGGTATAGTAGGCGAAGGGGTAGCTATAGTTCGTCCCCAGTACATTGCGACTGAAGGCAAAGCGCTCGGAGCTGAGGCCCAGCTGCCTGAGCAGCGTGGCCGCCAGATCGGTCTGCGTCATCAGTTGGCCGAAGCTCCGCGGCCCGCGCAGCGCTCCGCCCAGCCAGAGCATGGGGATGTGGTGGGTGGCGAGGCCGTGGCGCGAACCAGCATCCTCGGCACGATGGTAGCCATGGTCGGCGACGCAGATGATGAGGAGGTCGCTCCACTCGGGGCGCTGCCTGAGGCGATCGACGAAGCGCCCCAGCTGGGCATCGAGGTAGGCGAAGGCATTGCGCTCCTTGCCCTCTAGCCGCTGATAGGGCACATCCCAGGGCTCGTGGCTACTTAGGGTGAGCAGGCCTATGTGCCAGGGCTTACCCTTCGGGCGGGAGACGATCTGCTGGTAGACGTAGTCGAGGGTCGCCTCGTCATGCACGCCCCAGCTATTGCGCGGCAGCGAGCTGGAGAGTCCCGTGACGTCCGTCACGCGCTGATAGCCCGAGCCGAGGAGGTAGCCCTTGGTGTTGGTGAAGTTGGCATCCCCACCGTAGACGAAGTCCGTCGTATAGCCGACGCGCTGCAGCTCGGCCGCGATCCCCGGGAGGCTACGCAGCTGGGCGGGCATCTTCATCACCGAGTGGCGGGGGAAGCTCGGGTAGCCACTGAGCAGGCAGACCGTCCCGCGATCGGTGCGGTAGCTATTGGCATAGCAGCGCTCGAAGCGTACGCCCTCACGCGCCAGACGGTCGAGCTGTGGGGAGACGGCCGCATCGCCTCCGAAGCTCCCGACGAAGCGCGCGCCGAAGCTCTCCATAATGATCAGCAGGACATTGGGCCGCTGCGTGCGCAGCAGCGTATCCCTGAGCGGGGCATCCGCCGCGGGGTAGAGCCCCGCCACGAGCCGCGCACGCTCCTCTTCGCCGAAGGCATTGTACTCGGCATCGAGGTCCTCGACATGCGCCAGAGAGGAGACGAAGCTAAAGACGGGATTGACGGCGGCATGGTTGAGCCACTGATCTTGGCTGAAGTAGACTTGGCCTACATTACTCGTAGACTTGCCCAGCCCCCCGCGTATCGCGACGAAGGAGGGACCGAGGAGCAGTAGGTAGCCGAGGGCCAAGCGCCAAGGGCGCCGCCCCCGCAACCAGCGCTCCGCACTGCAGCGCTGGAGGATCCAGTACAGCCCCAGCGCTAGGGCGAGGTACAGGAGCAGCGCTGCGAGGATGAAGCCCAGCGAGACGCTCGCCGCAGCCGCAGCGGGATGGTCGAGGTACTGGAAAATCGTCGCGTCGAGCTTGAAACCCCAGTAGGGATAGAGCCCTGCATCGACGAGGAGGAGCAGCGGGAGGAGGAGCGCGAGGAAGAGGTGATAGGGACGCAGCAGGCGCCGAGCCGCCACCTCAGGCCTCAGCAGCGAGCCCGCCACCAGCAGCAGCGGGAGCACCAGCAGGTAGCCCAGCACTGCCAGATCGAGGCTGAAGCCGTGCACGAGCACCTGCCCCACCGCGGCGAGCGATAGGGAGGAGGCGGGGGGACGGGTGTAGAGGAGGAAGGAGAGCTTCGCCAGAGCGAAGAGCCCGAGCAGCACACTGCTGAGGCAGAGGAGATAGCGAAGGCGCGGGGGGAGACGGTGCAGCAGGCGATGAGGCATGGCAGCGGGGATAGGGGGGCGAGCGCCTCGACGGCGCACGCGAGACTGGGGGCTAGTGCTTAGGCTGCGGCTTCGACTTAGGCAGCGGCGTGACGGGACTTAGCTGCCCATCGGGGCGGTAGAGACGGTAGCGCATGACGAAGCCTTCGGGCACGTAGATCTGCAGGCCACTGCCCGCCCAGCGTAGGACGATGAGGCCCGTATGGCGGATGAGCTTCTCCGTGAGCGTGCCGTCGGGGCAGCCCATGCGCGTGGACATCGTCGACCCATCGGAGAGGAAGGTATAGCTGAGGTGATCGGGCGTGCCGTCGCGCTCCAGCTCGAAGCGTCCGCGCAGCAGATGGATGTTGCAGTCCACCTTCATCCGCTTGCTCGGGATGAGCTCGATATAGTACTCCTCGGGGTCATCCTCGTGGCGGGGACGTGGGGCGGTGAACTCATAGGCGCGGTAGCCCTCCTTGGGGGCGCGGCGCTCCAGTTCGGTCGAGGGCTTGAGCTCCGTGGCGGCACCGAGGGCCTTCCAGTATCGGAGGCCTATGGCGACGGAGTCGCGGGGCTCGAGGACGAGCTGCTGATTGCCCAAGAGGGGCAGCAGAAGCGGCTCGCCTAGGGCGTATCGGCGGAAGGTCTCGGGGGCATTGGGGCGCAGCGCGCAGGAGATCGGCTGGCTGGCACCCTCGTAGCTGTAGTGATTGATCCCCTGCCAGGGGTCACTGGAGACGAGGCGCCCCTCGAGGCGATAGAGGCCAGTGAGATGCTCGTTGCGCACCAGGGGGATGAGCTCGAGGCGGTAGTCATCCTTGGGCGAGAGGTCACGCAGGCGCACCAAGTGCATCCCTTCGGGCAGCGCAGCCCTAGGCTCGTCATAGCTAAGCTTCTGCTCGGGGATGGAGTCGAGCTTATCCTCCTGCCCCTCGCGAGTCGTGCGGCAGCTGCCTGCCACCAGGAGCAGGAGCGCCATCAGCGTCAGCACGAAGGGCTGTGATCTATAGTCCATAGTCTAGCGGTGATCAATCGATTGGGTAGGGCAAAGATAGATAAAAGCCCGAGTACTCCCTCCTGTGACAGTGGGGAGTACTCGGGCCGGGGAGCCTCTAGGCCTTGGCTAAGCTCGGGCGAGCCTTGCCTCTAGGCCTGTGGATGAAGGGGGATATCGAGGCGGCGGAAGACGGCCGTGATCTTCTCGATCGCGGTGTCGAGCTGCTCGTAGGTGTGCGTGGCCATCAGCGAGAAGCGGATCAGCGTATCCTCAGGAGCGACGGCGGGCGCCACTACAGGATTGACGAAGACGCCCTCGTGGAAGAGCTCAGCCGTCACGCGGAAGGTCTTCTCATTGTCGCGCACGAAGAGGGGGATGATAGGCGTAGAAGTATTCCCGATCTCGAAGCCCAGCTTGCGGAACTTCTCCAGGCAGTAGCGCGTCTTCTCCTGCAGCGCCTCGACACGCTCTGGCTCACGCAGCATGATCTCCAGACTCTTGCCTACGGCTGCCGTCGCAGCTGGCGTGCAGCTGGCACTGAAGATATAGGAGCGGGCGTGGTGACGGATGTAGTTGATCGTCGTCTTGCTGCCGGTGATGAAGCCACCGATAGCTGCGAAGCTCTTGCTGAAGGTACCCATGATGAGGTCTACCTTGTCCGTCAGGCCGAAGTAATTACATACGCCACGACCGTGGTCACCCATGACGCCGAAGCCGTGGGCCTCATCGACCATGACCGAGGCCTTGTACTGCTCCGCCAGGCGGCAGATCTCGGGCAGATTGCACAGGTCACCCTCCATAGAGAAGACCCCGTCGACGACGATGAGCTTGATACGCTCGGGGTCGCACTGTTGTAGGCGGCGCTCCAGGGCGGCCATATCGTTGTGCTTGTAGCGAAGGCTCTTGGCGGGCGACAGACGGATGCCCTCGATGATGGAGGCATGGTTCAGTGAGTCCCAGATGATGTAGTCCTCACGACCGAGGAGACAGGAGATGACCCCGAGGTTCACCTGGAAGCCCGTCGAGAAGATGATAGCATCTTCCTTACCGGCGAACTCTGCCAGACGCTTCTCCAGGGCGATATGGCTGTCCAGCGTCCCATTGAGGAAGCGGCTGCCTGCACAGCCTGTCCCGTACTTCTCCACAGCCTCGCGGGCTGCGGCCTTCACCTCGGGATGATTGGTCAGACCGAGGTAGGAGTTGGATCCGAACATAAGTACCTTCTTGCCGTCAATGATGACCTCGGTATCCTGCTCGCTCTCTATCTTGCGAAAGTAGGGGTATATCCCTGCAGCCTGAGCCTTCTGTGGCTCCGTATAGCTGGATAGTTTCTGCTCTAGTAGATTCATTCTATAGCTCCGGATAGCCCGGCTGCCACGGCCTCTCGGGCCAGCAGCACAGCGGACTAGCAGCGGGGCAGCCTCATGCTCTAGGTGGCTGCGCAGCGCGTGCTTTGTTAATCACTTTTGGTGCGGCACCCAGCGGACGTACCCGCTGGAGCCACTTCATAAAATACGGACAAAAGTACACAAAATTGAGGAAAATGAGTCTCTCACCCCCACTCTGCTACTGCTTGACCGTCCTGTCACTGAAGATATAGACGCGGTCCCCAGGGCGTACCTTGTCGGGCACAGCGATGGAGCAGACCTGCCCCTTCTCGGCGCGCTCGACCGACTCCATATCCACGCGCAGCTCCTCGACGGTGAAGCGTACGAGGCCCGTCGTAGGCCCTGTGATCAGCAGCTCATCGCCGACCTGGATCGCGCCACTCTCCACGGCGAACTCTCCGACACCGATCTTAGAGAAGTACTTGTTTGTCTTCGCCACGTAGACCTTCTGCTTCGTCGCCGACGAGCCATAGGACGAAGTCCATTCCCCAAGGCGCTGCCCCAGGTAATAGCCGTCCCAGAAGCCGCGGTTGAAGACCTGCCCGAGGTGCTCGTCCCACTTGGCGACACGCTCCTCGCTAAAGGTACCCGCGCAGTAGGCATCCACCGCCTCGCGATAGGAGCGCACGACGGCGTCGACGTACTCAGGGCCACGCGCACGGCCCTCGATCTTGAGGACGCGCACACCCGAGTCCAGCATCTTGTTGAGGAAGTGGATCGTCTTGAGGTCCTTGGGGGACATGATATACTGGTTGTCTATCTCGAGCTCGATGCCCGTCTCCTTGTCCTTGACCTCGTAGGAGCGGCGGCAGATCTGCGAGCAGCTCCCGCGGTTGGCACTCTTGCCCTGCTCGTGGAGGCTCAGGTAACATTTACCCGAGACGGCCATGCAGAGCGCGCCGTGGGCGAACATCTCGATACGGATAGGCTCCCCTCCAGGCCCTAAGATGGGCTCCTCGATGATGGCGCGGTGAATGGCAGCCACCTGATCCATATTGAGCTCGCGTGCCAGGACGACGACGTCGGCAAACTGGGCGTAGAAGCGCAGCGCCTCGACGTTGGTGATATTGAGCTGCGTGGAGAGATGCACCTCCACTCCTATACTACGCGCGTAGAGCATGGGAGCCACGTCGGCGGCGATGATGCTGGAGACCTGAGCCTCCTTGGCTGCGTCGATGATCTGGCGCATGAGCTCCAGGTCCTCATCATATATAATGGTATTGACCGTGAGGTAGCTCTTGACACCGTGCTCACGGCAGATGGCTGCGATCTTGTGGAGGTCTTCGGTGGAGAAGTTATTGGCGCTCTTGGAGCGCATATTGAGCCCTTCGATACCGAAGTATACCGAGTCAGCGCCCGCACCGATAGCCGCCATGAGCGACTCATAGCTGCCGACGGGCGCCATGATTTCATATTCGTTTCTGTTCATTCTGTCTGTGGAAAAGTCGAGCTGCAAAGATAAGACAATGCGCGCACTCCCCCATCCTCCGCCTTCACCCAAGCATAGCTCCTAGGCCTACTTGTCCCATGGTAACTGCAAAGCACTACACAATAGAAGGAGGCCCATCAAACGTAAAAGCACTGGCCAGCTGTACCTCTAGGAGTAAGCTCTCGAGCACAACAAGCTGCGTGCTGCTTAGCCCCGTATCACACGGATACTCGTGTGATCAAGATGATAAAGGTACCTGACAAGCTAAGGCCTCTACAGACCCTCGCCTCTGTCCACCCCTACCTAACAGCGCTCGGAGAAATAAGCAGTTACGCAGCCACGGCCTAAAGGGGAAGCTCCTGAAGGATATCCGTCAGCCCTCTGAGGGACGTCCGTGGGCGCCACGACCGATATCACCCAGCGCGCCCCGACACTGCTGGGGGAGCAGCGCGAGCTAGAGGGGAGATATTTAAGGAACAAGCACCCCAAGGACAGCCCCGTGCAAAGCTCTCCGCCCCTTCAGCCCCCACGAGCCTGCCCCTGAGCCCACTAGCCTGTAAACCTAGGTCTAACGCGCTGGGCGTTTCTCAGTCCGCACGCACCGGCCCTTCGCTCAAGCTAAGCTCCACCCTGGCCTCTCGCAGCTTCTAGTGATCGCGAAAGCCTCCCGCGAGCGCGTACCCCTATAATATCTAGGGGCAAGCTGCCGAGCTCCAGCCCCCCAAGCTGCAAAGACGCAAAAACAAGAAGTCCGATCCTCCAGCGGAAAATCGGACTTACTCGTATTGCTTGTGTGATCGTCGGGATACCAGGATTCGAACCTGGGACCCCCTGCTCCCAAAGCAGGTGCGCTAACCGGACTGCGCTACATCCCGAGCTTGGCTTTTCGGAAGAGAAGCTGTGCTCACTCCTCCTCGTGGAGAAGGGGACACAGCTCCTTCTGGCGGTATGGACGGGACTCGAACCCGCGACCCCCTGCGTGACAGGCAGGTATTC
>ERZ773043.866-NODE-866-length-17611-cov-13.663135_pt1 | contig 17611 bp, 9 predicted proteins | sample MGYA00580636_ERZ773043 | MGnify/ENA primary metagenome ERZ773043 (study PRJEB29015, sample SAMEA2737992) | human oral metagenome | biome: human oral; feature: human-associated habitat; material: dental | place: China | collected 2065 ...
CCGGCCGTGCCGCCAGGGCCCGCGCCAGCGCCAGCCGCCGCTGGCCCACCAGCGACAGCTCGTCCGGCCGCAGCGACAGACAGTCGCCCAACCCTACCGCATGCGCCAGCGTGATCACCTGCTCTTCCAGCAGCTTGCTGCGGGCCAGCCGCAGCGGCACCGCAATGTTGTCCCACACGGAGAAGTCCGGGTAATTGGTGCTGCGACAGTCCACCAGCGCCACCTGGCTGTTGCGCCCGCCATCCAGCGCCACCTCGCGGCCATGCACGTGCAGCCGCCCCGCGTAGGGACGGAGCTGCCCGGCCAGCACCCGGAACAGCGCAGACTTGCCCGCCCCGGCCGGCCCCACGATGGTCAGCGGACCGCCAAAGGGGATGTCGAGCGACAGCGCGCGCAGTACATCCCTGCCCCCGTCCCGCAGACAGATCCGGTCACAGCGAATCGTCATGCCGAAAGAACTTCCCTACCCATGTTGCCCATCATTACAGACCAATTCGTGATTTTTGGCAACTTACGCAACCAATTGCTACAGCACGGCGCAGTTATCATCACGGGCAGATCGTACCCTGAAGCGTGTCATGGGCGCATCCATCCATGACGCACCCTGACCTGTGCGTCCCCCACGAACGACGCCTGCCCGCGGCCTGTCGCCGCCATCCAACACAGTACCCCATTCACGGACCTTCTCATGCGCTGGGAAAACGAACGCGAGAGCACCAACATCGAAGACCGCCGCGGCAACGGTGGCGGCCTGGGCGGCGGCGGTGGCCTGCCCTTTCTGGGGGGCGGCCGGCTGGGCCTGGGCACCATTGCCGTCATCCTCGTCGGGGGCTGGCTGCTGGGCATCAACCCCCTCACGCTGCTGGGCCTGCTCAGCGGCACCGACATGGGCACCCCCACACAGCAGCAGTCGTACGCGCCACAGCAGCAGAGCCGCCAGCAGGGCCAGACCCAGGGCAGCAGCGACCCCGCCAAACGCTTCGTCTCCGTGGTGCTGGGCAGCACAGAAGACGTCTGGTCACGGATCTTCCAGGCCAGTGGCGCGCGCTATACCCCGCCGGGTCTCGTGCTGTTCACGGGGCGCACCGCCACCGCCTGCGGCACCGGCGTCACCGGCGCCGGCCCCTTCTACTGCCCCGGTGACCGCAAGATCTACATCGACCTGGCCTTCAACAGCATCCTGAAGAACCAGTTGGGCGCCGACGGCGACACCGCCCAGGCCTACGTCATCGCCCACGAGGTGGGCCACCACATCCAGAACCTCACCGGCACCCTCCAGAAAATGGAAGAGGCCCGCCGGCGGCTGGACGCACGCAGCTACAACGCCCTCTCCGTGCGCCTTGAGCTGCAGGCCGACTGCTACGCCGGCATCTGGGCCAACCATTCACAGAAGGCCCTCAACTGGTTCGACGCCAACGACATCGCCGAAGCCATGAATGCCGCCAGCGCCGTGGGCGACGACGCCATCCAGCGCAAGGCCGGCGGCTCCGTCAATCAGGAGAGCTTCACCCACGGCAGCTCGCAGCAGCGCCTGGCCTGGTTCCGCATCGGCTACGAAAGCGGCTCGGTGCAGAAGTGCGACACCTTTGCCAATCAGCGGCCGTAAGTAACCCTCACTGGCCGGAACTGCCGTTGAGCGTATCCGGGTCCACCGCCTTGCCGGCGCTGTACGAGTTGTCCGGAATGGCCAGCTCGCGCCACCACCAGCGGTTGGGTGTGGGCAGATTCACACACACCACCGTGGCCTCCTTGGCCGTCAGTGCAATGTTGGTCAGCGTCTGTGCCGGGCACAGGGGCACGGACTGACCCTGCGCCGTGCACGGGTTGGTCGTGCAGGGCTTGGCCGGCTCCTCGGTCAGCACCACCGAACGGCCCGTCCAGTTCTCCACCTTCCAGCCCGACACCGCCAGGTCCTTGTCGTTGATCTTCCCGTCGCGATTGGTGTCGATCACCGCCTTCTTCGACATCCCGCCCGAGAGCGGATCGAGGAACAGCGTAAAGCCCGGCACATCGACCAGATCGGCACACGGATCCTTCGCATAGTCCACGTCCAGCACCGGCGTCATGGTCTCGAACATCACCTGCCCCGACACCAACTGCGGCTGCACGATGTTGCGCAGGCCCTTGTCCTTCATCATCGTCAGCGGCACCTGCCAGCCCCGATGCTGCGTCCAGTCCAGCACCTTCGTCGGGTCGGTCTGCTGCGAGAAGCTTCCGCCCTGCGACAGCGACTGCTCACGCTTGAGCAGTTTCGTGGCATCGAAGGGCTGGCCCTCCTGCCAGACCCACTCCTGCAGCTGCCTGCCCGACAGGGCGCCCGGGCCCGCATTGGTCGAACCGCCCGGCTTCTGCACCAGCACCGAGGCGTCCCACAGGCCATAGGCCGACTGCAGCTCGCGCAGCTTTTCATCGCCCTCCTCGAACAGCTTGCCCGTGGCGGCCAGCACCATCACCCCGCCCCGCGGATGCGTGACCGTGGCCGGTGCCGCCGTGAACGGCCGGCCATTCTCCGATTTGAACATCGGCTTGCCACGGAACGACACCTTCCACTCCGGGGAACGGTGCGATGCCAGGTCGAACTTCCACAGGTTGCCCAGCAAATCACCCGCATAGGCCGCCGTGATCACCCCGTTGCCGTCGCGCAGCAGCTTCACGCCGCCCAGACCGTTGGGAGATTCCTTCGAACCCACCCCTGTGTCCATATCGCGCAGCAGCCGCCCGGTCTTCAGATCCACCACGAAGAGCCGTGCCGTCCCGCTCTTGCTCTCGTAGCCATTGCCGAACACCGCCACCCAGGTGCCGTCACGCAGCACCCCCACCTCGGGCGCCGACAGCACATGACCCAGCTCTTTCAGGCTGTCCCTGTCATGCTCCCACATCAGCGTTTTCGTACCCAGGCCTGCATCGGTCGTGTCCGACATGTTCAGGGCGAACACCGCCGCCGGCCCGGCCCCGGTGGTACCCAGCACCACGTTCTTCCAGCTGCCCTCGAAATACGCATCCGTCTCCACCAGCGGCCCATCCATCAGCAGCCGCTCGTCAGAAACGTTCCGGTTGGCCAGACGGGCCATTTCCTTTGCCACCTCATGGGGCACATAGGCAAAGCGCTCGGCCCCGGTCTGGGCATCGAAGGCATGCACCATGCCCTCGTTGCTGCCCACCATCACCAGCCGCTTGCGGTCCTTGCGGCCCTTCGTGTCCCTGATGTACTGACGGTACAGCGTGCCCAGCGGCACGGTCTTTTCACCGGACGGAGCCGTCAGGTTGGTGGGCAGCGCCCCGTAGCCATGGTTGGTGGCCGCCCCGATGAACACCGGGTTCGAATTGATGATCTGCCCCAGCGCACCACGACGCGCGTTGTACTTGACCGTCTCGTAGTTGCTGTCACCCAGCAGATAGGCCACCAGCTTCCAGCCTTCGGCGGCCTTCTCGGCCTCGGTACCCGAGGTCACCCCTGCCTGCGCCAGCAGCATATCCTTCATATCCTGCGTCAGGTAGTTGGGTTTTTGCTGCGTCCATTCCAGCTTCTGGGCCGTCAGCCCGGCGGATTCCCCCACGATGACATTGCGCCAGCTCCAGTGCGGCATCTTCTCGGCCGCGCCCCATTGACGTACCCCCTCCTTGCCGACGGCACTGATCGCATAGGCCTCCAGATTGCCGGTCCGGCTGCGGGTGGTGAACGACGGCACGAACTTCTGGTTGCTGGTCTGCAGCGCCCGGCTGCTCACCGCCACGCCGGCCGTGGTACCCGTGCGGTCGACGATCTCCGCCAGGATCTGGCGCATCGAGGCCAGAAACTCCGTGCTGTTGTTGACGTTCACATAGCGGCCGTGGCCGTTGACGGCAGCGTGCCAGAGGTCGTCCACCGCGGCAGGTGACTCGGCGTCGATCTTCGCCGGCCAGTTCAGCTCCCCCTTGCGGATCTTTTCCAGTGTCACCCGCTGTTGTTCCGGTGAGCCGGCCGGCAGGTCTCCACCCACGCCGAAGCTCATCGTGTACATGGTCACGTTCTGCCAGTACGACGGATTGCCGGTACCCCTGGGCACATTGTTGGGGATGCCGGGCTGCAGGTCACGGTTCCAGAAATACATGGCCAGGTCGCCCAGTGTCTGCGACGTCGCACTGGCAAAATGTTTCCGGATCGGATCGGCTGCTTCGTGCGGCTTGTACTGGTAGGCCTTGTTCTTGCCCGAGGTCGGAATCAGCGGGCCATCCTCCCAGTCGGCATTGGTCGCACCGGGTACCTCCCCAAAAATTTCATTCTTGTTGCCGTCGTTGTAAATACCATCCGTCATCAGAATGTGATAGGAACGACGGCAGCTCAGGTAGCGGGTTCCATGCGTTTTCGACGTATCAGCCCACGGCCCCTGGGCATCGGCACGTTCGAAGTACTTGCCCACGGCAACGGTCGCCCCCAACAGCGGAGTTCCTCCAAAAGGCCTGACATCCTTCTGGACCCACTGGAAGAAGCTTTTCTTGTCGTCACCCTCGAAACGCCGGACGCCACGTTCCACCACGCGCGTGTTATGGCCATCGACGCTTCCATTGCCCTTGTTGATACGGCCATAGCCCAAACGAACATCAGCTCCCAGCTGGCGGTTGAATGCCTCACTTACCGCCCCGGCAGCCAGCAGATAGCGCGTACGATAGTACTGATACCAGTTGGCGAAGTTCTGGTACTCCTGTTCCCGGGTACATTCACGTACCCCGCCACCTACTTCCCTGCACTCGGTACGCAAATCCGTCCTGATGCGCACGGTGGGCTCCAGCTCGATGATGTGGCGTTCGAAGTTGGCCACATTGTCCGGACTCAGTTTCTTCTTTGCATCCTTCGGATCTGTCTTCAGACGGAAGTACGTGGCCGGATAGACGGTTTTTGGAATCGATGTACCCCCACCGTAGAACAGGCAATTGCCCTTGTATCTCGGGTCGGGGTCATACATCTCCCTGCACACCCTGCCTGCATTGGGGCCATCCGTCAGGCTGTGGACGCCCTTCAGGTTGACCCGCAGTTTGGTGTCGTGATTGAAGTAGAAGTAGGCAGCCTGCGGATCCGCATCGGGCTCGCGGGTACCATCTTCCTTCATCCACGGCAGGTACTGCACCTCCGGGTTGTAGTACAGTGTATTGACATCCGGTGAGCGCCTGCGCGCCGTGAGCAGACTGTCGGTCTCGCTGCCCAGATTGCCCCGCACACCGTAGCGCCCCTCAAGCTTGTCCGGTTCCTGCGGATGGAACGTGTACAGCTGATACGGCCCGTCCTTGTCCGGCAGGAAGTTGAACAGCATCGACCCCGAATCATCCAGCGTGAACATCACGTTCGGTTCGATAATGGGCGGTGTGGTCACCACCAGCGAGTTCTGGGCCATCTTCGCCTGGGCCGGCAGGCTGCCCATGCAGGCCATCACCACCAGGGCCAGCTGCACGGCACGGCCAGCGGCAGGACGAATGCCCGGGCACACCTGCCCGTTACCCTGCTGCATGACCGGATTGCTGTTCTTCATCACATTGGCTGCCATGAACGTCTTCCCGAAGGGAGACATGCCCGAACCCACGCCCGGGCCCATGCCTCCTCGCTGCTGCCCGCACTATCACGCCGGCCGCCGTGGCGCACAAGCGACACCGGACCGCTGCACGCCCTGATTCGACGAACGGCAGGCGGTGTGTTGCCAAACGGCATCCCCTGCACGAAAAAAGCCGGATGCGCCCTGGGATTGCACCCGCAGACAGCATCCGGCCCTTCCGGACTTCCCGGCAAGGGGAGCGACAGCCGCCCCCCTCCCCGGTTGCTCCCGTTTTCCCGCTGCGCACACCTGCCTGGGTGCACAACGCCTGTCCGGTCAGTTCCCCCCGCCCTCCAGCGGGCTGGTCACGGCCGCCCCCGCACTGTAGCTGTTGTCGGGGATGGACAGCTCGCGCCACCACCAGCGGGTCGGTGCCGGAATGCCCACGCAGACATTCTCCGCCTCACCCACGTTCTGCAGGCTGCTGCCCAGGGAGTTCTTCGGACAGACCAGCTTGGGCTGTACCGGCTTGCAGTCCTTCGTGGTGCACGGCGCCTGCGGTTTTTCCGAGAGGATCACCGAGCGGCCCGTCCAGTTCTCCACGGCCCAGCCGCCCACCTTTTCGTCGTCGCCGTCGATTATCCTGTTCTTGTTGGTGTCGATGACCGACTTCGTGCTCATGCGGCCCGACAGCGGATCCACCAGCAGCGAGAAGCCCGGCGTGTTGATGGTGGCCTGGCAGGCGGCAATCGACTCGTTCACCAGCGGACTCATCGTCTCGAACAGCGCCATCCCCGACAGCAGCTGCGGAGCCAGAATGCTGCGCTGCCCCTCGATGGGAATCATCCCCTGCAGATCGATGCGCCAGCCCCGCTCGGTCTGCCAGTCCAGCGCACTGTTGGCCTTGTCCGTGGGGGGAATCACGGCCAGACGGCGCCCCTGCACGACCAGCACATTCACCTTGCGCTGCCGGACCTGGGCATCGGTCACCGGCCTGCCGGCCTTGTACACCGACCAGCTGCCATTGGCGGCCCGCTCGTTCTCGTCCGCCCAGACCAGCCGCTCGTTATTGCCGGCATCCCGCTCCTGAATGACGCGGGTGCGGTCCCACACACCGTAGATGGCATCCACCGGCAGCGTGCTGCCATCCGTGGGCAGAATGTTGTCGCCCTTCTCGAACAGCTTGCCGGTGCCGAACAGCACCATCATGCCACCCAGCGGATGCGTCACGGTATTGGGTGCCGCCGTGATCGGACGTTCACCGTGCGTCGTGAACATCGGCTTGCCACCATAGCCCACCCGCCAGTCACTGCGGTTGGCACTGGCCATGTCGAACTTCCACAGGTTGCCCAGCCGGTCGCCCGCATAGGCGCCGGTAATGACCTGATTACCATCACGCACCAGCGCCACGCCACCCAGCCCATTGGGTTTTTCCTTACCCTTCTCCCCCGTATCACCTACCCCCGTGTCCAGCCGGTGCAGCACCACGCCATCCTTCAGGCGCACCACCAGCAGCTGGGCGCGGTTGGACTTGCTTTCATACCCGTTACCCAGCACGGCCACCCAGGTGCCATCGGCCAGCACGCCCACCTCGGGCTCGGCCAGAACGTGACCCAGCGCATCGGTGCTGCCCGAAGTGTCGGCACTGGTGTTGGCGGCCAGCGTTTCCTCGCTCAGCTCCCACAGCACCGCCTTCTCGTTCAGGGCCGTGCTGCGGGTGTCGGTCACATCCAGCGCAAACACCGATTTCACGCCGGCGCCGGTCGTGCCGATCACCACGTTGTGCCAATGGCCGTCCCAGAAGGCGTCCCGCTCGATCAGCGGACCATCCATCAGCAGCCGCGGGTGATAGCCCTTCTGGGTGGACGCCCCCAGCCATTTCAGCGAGCCAAAGGGCGCATAGGCAAAGATCTCCTTGCCACCGTCCTTCGCCGTGTCCGGGTTGGCATTGAAGCCATGCAGGAAGCCCTCGTTGGCCCCCACGAACACCATGGTCGGCCCGCACACCCGGCTTTCGGTGCCGGCACAGGCCCGCCGGCGCTTCTGGTCCACATAGGTGCGGTAACTGCTGCCCGCCCCGGCGTTGTCCTTCAGGTTGGTGGGCAGGTAGCGATAGCCACGGTCGATGGCGGCCCCCACGTAGGTGGGCGAGGAATTGACGATGGGGCCCAGGCCCTTGGCTACCGTCCGGAACGTGTTCGAGGACGCATCCCGCTCGCCCCGCAGGAAGCCGATCAGCGCATTGCCCTTGGCTGCGTCCTTCTTGAGGTCGACACCTGCCCCGCCGGCCAGTGCCGTCAGTGCATTCTGTCCCAGGCCTGCCGATGAGAAGGAGCTCGCCCCCTCACGGGTTCCATCGCCCACGAACATGGCGCGCGCATTCGGCAGCGGGATGTGCTGTGACACACTCCATTGCAGGGCGCCCTGCTCCCCGCTGGCGTTCACGGCAAAGGAAGAAAGTTCCCCCGTCTGGAGCTTGGTCTGGAATGACGGCACGAACTTCTGGTTGTCGGCCTGCAGGGCGCGCGACGCCACATCCACACCCGACTGCGTACCGGTCCGGTTGGCAATATCGGCAAGAATGGACTCCATCTCGCTCAGGAAGCCTTCACTGTTCTGCACATCCACGTAACGGCCATGGCCGTTGATGGCCGCATGCCAGAGGTCGTCGATGGCGGTCGGATCACCGGCCTTCACTGTTCCGGGCCACTGCTTCGTACCGGCCTTGATGGCCTCCAGATCCTTGTTCGGATCCAGCGTGCCCTTCAGACCAAAGCCCAGCGTGTAGGTGGTAACGTTCTGCCAGAACGACGGGTTCGAACCATCCTTGGTGCTGGTGTAGGGCTCCACCATATTGAGAAGATCCTTGCGCAGGTCCTTCTTCCAGGCATCCATGGCGTAGTCGGCCAGGGAGCCCGAGGCGGTACCGCGGAACGGCGCTTCCGGCTGGTACTGATAGGAGGGACGGGGCTTTCCGTCTGTGGGCGGGCGGTCATCCCGAATGACATCCCCCGCTACGTTATCGGATTCAAGCGTATATTTTTCCGTCTGCAGTCTGTTCTTCTCATCATCGGTTACACCCGGATACCAGAACGTGTACTGTCCATCCGTCATCAGGATGTGGTACGAGCGGCGGCAGGCAAGATGGGCGCTGTTGGACTCCCCTCTTTGGGCATGCCCGGGGTTGTTGCCCCAGGGACCATTATTGTCATCCCGCTCGAAATATTTGTTGACCGTACTCATCGCACGCATCAGCGGCGTGGGGCCCTTGCCCTCGCGCGACAGCAGCCAGGCCAGAAAATCTTCCCGGTCCTTGCCCTCGAAGCGGCGCACGCCCCGTTCGATGATGGGCATGTTCTTGCCATCGATATCCTTGCCGACCAGCCCCGAAAACTCGTTACCTTCCGAGTTGTTGATGGCCCCATAGCCCACACGCACATCACCACCCAGCGCTTTCACGAAGGCATTGCCCACGGCCGCAATGGCCACATGCATGCGGGTTCGGTGATACTGGAACCAGTTGGCAAAATTCTGGTATTCCTGCGCCTGTGTGCAGACGCGCCCCGTTTTTGCGGCATTGAGCGCACAGTCTTCGCGGGCCAATGCCCGATCGAAGCTCTGGTGGTCCTTGATCGACACACGCTGGTAGTTGGAGGCGCTGTCCTGCTTCCAGTCGGCAGGCGGCTGGAAGGCTGGGTCTTTCTTCAGGTAATAGGTGGCCGGTGCAATTTCGGTGATGCTGTCATCACGCTTGCACCAGCCCTGTGCATACCAGTTACTCGTAATGCTCCAGTACCTGCCTTTACTGTTGGTTCCCAGTGTGGGCTCGACACATACCGGGATCTTCATGTTCTTGAGCACGCCCTTGCCGCCGTCGACCTGACCAAGCGTGCTGTGCGTACCGGTGATGTCCAGCGTATGCCAGTCACGGATGGACTTGTGCGGATGGCCGATGTGATAGATGACCGCCTTCGGATTGGCGTTCTCCATCGACGTACCATCCTTGTTCACCCAGGGTTTGTACTGCACATCCGGGTTGTAATACAGCGTGTTCACCTGCGGCGAACGGCGACGCGCGGCCAGCACGTTATTGTCGTTGGTGGCCAGCAGACCCTGCGCGTAGTACACCGAATAGACCCGGACATATTTGTTGTTATAGTCATCGTCGGTCAGCTCGCGGTCAGGAAAAAAGCTCGGTTCCCCCGGGTGGAATCCGAAGATGATGCTCTCCAGATCCGTATCCGGCAGATAGTTGAACGCCATCGACCCCGAGTCATCCAGCGTGAACATCAGGTTGGGTTCCACTACCGGCAGCTGCTTGATGATCAGTGACTCCTGCGCCAGCTTCGAACCACTCGCGGCGCCACCGGATGCGGCCTGTGCCAGCACGGCCGGTGCTGCGGCACACGACATCAGTGCCAGTGCCACCTGCACGGCCCGCGCAACGCGGCGCACCACCGGCCGCCCCCCGACCCGCTGTCCTGCGTCATTCTGTTGAATGTGCTTCATATCCCAATGCCCGGTATTCGTCTGGTTGTCCGTGAGCCCGTATCGGGTCATTCACGGATCTGTGACTGTTCGTTCGTGGACACTTCGGCCGGCAGTGCGCCGTGCTCCGAAGCCCCCTGTCCTTTCCTGTTCAGTGTATTCAGTGCCCGTGTACGGTGATGATTCTGGCGTCGTCGCTCTCCACGGCAGGCCGAAGGACACCTGCTCCCGGCCCCTGAACCGATGGTGATGGATGGCCGGAATTCCCCCGTGCACGCGCCCCGGTTTCGTCCCGGCCGAAGACGACGTCTCCATCAGGCCCATCCACGGAATCGTCGAAACCCTCGAAGCCGGCAAAGCTGTCCAGTGCGTCGAAACCCAGATGGAAGTGCCAGTCCGGCTCGTCCGCGCCACTCAGGTCGTGCCATGCGGCCTGTTCTTCGGCGCTGGCCTCCAGCTGCCCGGCCAGCCCCCACAGCACGTCCAGTTCCGGCGCATCATCAAACGACGAAAGGCCGTGCATCCACAGCCCTGCGTCCTCACCGTTCACGTCCGTGGCAAACGTGCCGGGAGGCTCCCCGGCCAGTCCGGCATGCGCCTTGCGCCAGGCACCATCGGCCCAGTGGCCGCGCGACAATTCCTGCTGATTCATCTCTGAAACTCCCTTCCGGGCGGATTTCCCGGCCCTGTCCGGTCTGCCCAAAAACGGACCGGCCTGACTGGCCTGATGGAAAAACCTTCCGGATACACACCGGGCGGCAGGCCGATGCTCCCGTGGAGCCCCGGTTCCACCGCCCCTGCCCCGGCAGCCACTGCCGGCGTTGCATCTGGCTGCACGGCCCGGCGGGCCGGCAGCCTGTGTCCTAGCGCCAGCAGCTCTCGGCCGTCATGCCACTCTTGGCCGGACGCTCCGTGATGCCGCGCTGCCCCGTGCTGTTGAGTGTCAGCGTGCCGCAGGGGTCGTTCCTGTCCACCGGCCTGGCCTGCAGCGTATAGCTGGTGGCATCCACATGACTCAGGCTGATGTGATAGAGCGCCGCTCCGTTGCGAGGCGATTTTTTCAGCGAATCGGGCAGTTCCACCGGCGTCTGGCCATCACGCTGGCGGTTGTAGCCGTTGTGCAGCGAATAGAAACGCTGCATGAACTGCGTGGCGTCCATCAGCACGGCCTTGGCATCGGCCCGGTTGGCGCGCTGGATGTAGGTGAAGTACGACGGAATAGCCACGGCCGACAGAATGCCCACGATGGCAATGGCAATCAGCAGTTCGATCAGCGTGAAACCGGCATGCCGCACACCGCGCCCTGCCCGCGCCACCGTGTGGTGGATCAGGCCGGCCGGCATGGGCTCGGCACGCACCGGCGCCTCTGCGCTGTTCACGGCCTCCACCTCGAACGGACCAAAGATGCCGGTGTGAGGCATGTCCGCGCCGGAGCATGGCGCCCGGCCACAGGCCACGGCCCGCGTCACTTCCCCATCCTGCTGGCGCAGGCTGCGCCCCTGTGTCTGAAACACGTTCATTGGATCACTCTCACCATCGATTGCAGACGGACTTCCGAACCCTTGGCCGTCTGGGGATCACCACTGTTTGCCGGCACATAATCCGGGCTGTAACCACGCACCGTGATGCGCACGAACCGGAAGCGGTCGGAATCGAAACCACGCGACTCGGCCGTCACCGTACCCGGTTTGGGCGGGGCGATCTGGCGCCAGTCGTCGATCGTCAGGTAGCGGAACAGGCACTGCGGCATGGTCTTGATCTGCGCCGGCACGTTGATTTCCTGCGGCGTCAGCCTGCGGCCCGCGGGACCATTCCACTGGTTCTCGTCGGTCCACTCGTCCCAGGAGAGCGCCGTGATCATTGGTGTGCCGGCAAAATTGTTGATGACCTGCCGTTCGCAGAAGCGCAGTGCCGCCTCGGCCGCCTGGAAGGCCAGCGTGCGCGCACGCAGGTTGGCGCCCACCATGTCGGTGGTCAGCGACAGGCGCACGGCCACTGCCGTACCCAGTGCCATCACCACCAGCAGGATCAGCGTCATCATCATCACCAGGCCCTGCTGGCTGCGCCTGGGCGCCCCCAGCGGCCTCTGCCCTGCCGCTGTCACGCCGGCGTGAACCGGCGTGGCGGCTTTCCGTGCAGCCATGTCCTTCCGTCCCTGTGTCTTCACGCTGGACCTCATTGCGTTGCCACCTTGTTGCGCAGGGCCACGGTCATCGTGAACGCCTGCCGCAGCCGGCGGTCATTCGAGTACTGCACCTTGCCGTCGCAATCCACATAGGGCGTGCGGGCCTCTTCGTTGACGTTGTTGTCGCTGCGCATGACCAGGCACAGACGCACCGAATCCACCGCACACCACGAATTGGCCGCCATCTGGCCTGGCTGGCAGGCCTTCACCAGGTCGGTGGCCGACACGTATTTCTCGGTACGGCCCGCCAGCGCCGGGGCATCGAAAGCCACGTTGGTCGACTGGGCCTCGCCATTGATGGGCGATACCCCGTAGAAAATGCGCAGCTGGTCCACGTTGTCGGCCAGCAGCTGTTCTGTTTTGGGCGGCTTGTTCGGCTGCTGTGTGGGCGGAATGTTCGAACGGCAGAACAGGCCCGGATTGCCCGAGGCCGTACCCTGCGTCTTCACGTAGATGCGTTCATTGATCTCGTTGGAGACCTTTTCTCCGTGCCTGACCCGTTGCGTTTTTTTGGCGGCAGCCCTGGCATCCTCGGCCTGGTCCATCTCCTCGCTGATGACCACGCTGCCCAGGCAGTCCCAGTTGCGCCCACCCCGGGCCACTTCGAAGCGCAGCGCCAGCGTGTCGCTGGCATCCTTGTTCACATTGCTGCAGGCCAGCGCGCTCCAGGGGGCGGACGGATCGGTAAAGTCGCCGCGGCAGCCGAACAGCGAAGTCTCGTGGTCCATGGACACGTCTTCGGGCATCACCTCCGAGGACGGCATCCAGAAGCCGGCCATGCGCAGGTGGTCGGCCAGCTGCACCAGTGCCAGCATCCCCTGATCATGAATGGAGGCCTGCACGTTCTGCTTGCGCCCCGACATGCCCGAGCCACTCACGGTGTACAGCACGGTGGCCGTCACCATCAGGCCGATGGCCACGGCCACCAGCATCTCGATCATCGAGAACCCCTGCTGCGCGCGGCGCCGGGGCGGATGCCAGGCCATCGGCTGCTCGCCCTGCCCCATCCAGGTTCGTTTCTGCATCACAGCGATACCCCCAGCTGAAGACATTGCGGCTTGTGTTTGTCCCGTTTCAGGTCATCCGGGCAGAAAACCGCCGACGACAGGGCAGGATCGTCCAGACCCGGCACATTCGGCTGGATCCACACGACCCAGATGTCATACCCGCTGTTCTGGCCACGGGTCACCAGCACATCACCACCGGGCATGCTGTTGCGCGCCATCACGCGCAGGTCGTACTGGTCAGACTCGGCCATTTCGGCGGCGCTGCACACCTCGGTGGCGGTATGGCATTTCTCACCGGAATTGGGGCGCGAAAAGCCCTGCGTCGGGTCATACCTGTAACTGGACAGGTAATGGTCGGCCCCTGCCACATTGGCCCGCATGCGGTCGGCATATTCGGTCGCAATCTGGGCCGCCATGTTGCGGAACTCGGCCGTACGCTGATAGCCCATCGATTTGGTCTGCGCCCACAGCATGGACAGCAGCCCCACCGACAGCACCACCACCGCCACCAGCACCTCGATCAGGCCGGAGCCGGACTGTTTCGGGCGCATACGTACGCCTGATTTCGGACATACCTCTGCACCAGATACCGCACCGACCCGTACATCAGGTTCCGGGGACATGCGTGCGCCTGATTTTTCATGGTTCCATACACCCGCTTCCGGGTGTGCCCGCAGTTCCGTTCTCAGCATTGCGCCAGCACCCCCGTGTCACTCAGGCACACCTTTTTCTTCAGTTTCATGAGGGAAGGATCGTTCTGCGCGTGTTTGGGGTAGAACTCGAACACGCGCGCCCCGCCCTCCTTCAGCACGCCATTGGGGCGGAAACGAACGGCATCCCAGGCATCGGCCTTGATCGTGCCGCCATTGGAATAGCCCTGCTGGATGCGGATGTACTGGTCGTTCCCTTTGACGCTGCCGACGAAGATGATGTAACCGGTCGACCAGTCATAGCCCCAACGGTTGCAGCCCGGCTTGGCGTCATCGGGTTTGAGCGTCGGACACATCGACACCTCCCGCCCCCGCTTGATCGCTTCGGAGCGGGCCAGGCGCATGGCCGAGGTCAGGTCGGTGATCTGGGCGTTGATCGAACGCTGAATGGCAAAGTCCCGAAAGCTGGGAATGGCGGCGGCGGCCACGATGCCGGTGATGGCCATCACCACCAGCATTTCCTGCAGCGTGAAGCCTGCCGAGGCTTGCGAGGGTTTCATGCTCTCCAGACCAGTTCAGTTGAACGAAAGGCCGACGTGCCGGTCCGGGGGCGCTGCCCCTGGTTCGCTGCGGGAGCTTTCCGCCGGGCTGCACGGGCGTGGTGCCCGTGACAGCGGGGATCAGCCCCGATGGCACGTCATGCAGCGGCAAGTCTGGGGCACTGCCCCTGCCCCGGCAACGTTCTCTGGACGAGCGGGGGCTGGGTGTCTACTGATGGTCACACCCGGCTGGTGAGTGCGTCTGCGTTGCCTGGCGTGTGTCCTGGACTCATTGGTCCCCGCGTCCCCCTTTGGGTGGCTACAGGACAGGGCTGCAGGGCCACAGCATCCCCGATGGTTTCAGGGTACTGCCAGCGCGGTCATGGGCACCGGTCATGAGCACCCAAGAGGGGGATTCTCCACTGGCGGAACACAAAAAACCCCCGCAAACGAACCGTGTGGGGTTCATGTGCGGGGGGTTGGGGAGGCTGGGAGCAAGCTCCTGCCCGCTTCCACGTTGCGTGCCGGTGGATGCACGGACGGCACGTCCATGCATCACGACCCACTCAGGAAAGCCTCATGTCTGGTATCCGGGTATCGCGGGGGCGATGAACCCGTGACACGCAAAGACCATGTCACCCGGGCATCACTGCCCTTCCAGGAAGCTCTTGAGCTTGTCGGCCCGGCTGGGGTGACGCAGCTTGCGCAGCGCCTTGGCCTCGATCTGGCGGATGCGCTCGCGGGTGACGTCGAACTGCTTGCCCACCTCTTCCAGCGTGTGGTCGGTACTCATCTCCACACCGAAGCGCATGCGCAGCACCTTGGCCTCGCGCGGGGTGAGCGAATCCAGCACTTCCTTGACCACCTCGCGCATCGAGTCGTGCAGCGCGGCGTCGGACGGCGCCAGCGTGGTGGTGTCCTCGATGAAGTCGCCCAGGTGCGAGTCGTCGTCGTCGCCGATCGGGGTTTCCATCGAGATCGGTTCCTTGGCGATCTTCAGGATCTTGCGGATCTTCTCTTCCGGCATGTCCATCTTCTCGGCCAGGGTGGCGGGATCGGGCTCGACACCGGTTTCCTGCAGGATCTGCCGGCTGATGCGGTTCATCTTGTTGATCGTTTCGATCATGTGCACCGGGATGCGGATGGTGCGCGCCTGATCGGCGATGGACCGGGTGATGGCCTGACGGATCCACCAGGTGGCGTAGGTGGAGAACTTGAAGCCACGGCGGAACTCGAACTTGTCCACGGCCTTCATCAGGCCCACGTTGCCTTCCTGGATGAGATCGAGGAACTGCAGCCCGCGGTTGGTGTACTTCTTGGCAATGGAAATGACCAGACGCAGGTTGGCCTCGGTCATTTCCCGCTTGGCCTTGCGCGCCTTCATCTCGCCCATGGCCATCCGCTTGTTGATCTCCTTCAGGTCGGGCAGCGGCAGCACCACGCGGGCCTGCAGGTCGATGAGCTTCTGCTGCAGATCCTGGATGTCGGGGATGCTGCGGGTCAGCACGTCGGCGTAGCGCGGGCTGGTGGCCAGCTCGTTGTCCACCCAGGCCAGGTTGGTTTCGTTGCCCGGGAAGCTCTGGATGAAGTGGCCGCGGTCCATGCCCACGCGGTTGACGCAGATGTCCAGAATGGTGCGCTCGACGGTACGCACCTCGTCCACCTGCGCGCGCAGCATGTCGCACAGCTTTTCCACCACCTTGGCGGTGAAGCGGATGGACATCAGCTGCTTCTGCACCGATTCCTGCGCGGCCAGGTATGGCCCGGACTTGTAGCCCTCGTTTTCCAGCGCCTGGCGCATGGCCTCGAAGAACTCGCCGATGCGGTCGAAGCGCGACAGCGCCTCTTCCTTCAGCTCTTCGAGCTTGGCGTTGTTCATGGCGGCCACCGTGGCCTCGTCGTCATCGTCGCTGTCCGAACGGGACGGGCCGAAGGACATTTCCTCGTCGGCCTCGGGGTCGAGCAGGCCATCGACGATCTCGTCCACGCGCAGCTGGCCCTCGCGCACCTTCTCGGCCTGTTCCAGCACCTCGGCAATGGTGGTCGGGCAGGCCGAGATGGCGTGCATCATGTCCTTCAGACCTTCCTCGATCTTCTTGGCAATGACGATTTCGCCTTCGCGGGTGAGCAGCTCGACCGAACCCATCTCGCGCATGTACATGCGCACCGGGTCGGTGGTGCGGCCGAATTCGGAATCGACCGACGACAGGGCGGCCTCGGCCTCCTCCTCGGTGTCGTCGTCCGACGAGGTGACGGTGCGGTCGTTGAGCAGCAGCGAGTCGGTGTCGGGTGCCTGCTCGTACACCGAGATGCCCATGTCACTGAAGGTGCCGATCATCTGGTCGATGGCCTCGACCTCGGTCAGCCCCTCGGGCAGGTGGTCGTTGATCTCGGCGTAGGTGAGGAAGCCCCGCTCCTTGCCCAGCTTGATCAGCTGGCGCAGACGGCTGCGGCGCGCTTCCATTTCCTCTTCGGTCACGCCCTGCTTGACGCTGGCCAGCGCTTCCTTGATGAGCGCCTTTTCCTTCGAGCGCTTGTCGCGCGAGCGGCCCTTGGCCGGCGCGGCAGGCACCTCGTCCACGCCTTCATCCACGCCGTCCAGATCGTCACCGTCGCTGTCGCTGTCGCCGTCGTCGGTGGAGATCACGTCGTAGTCGCCACCGTCCTCGAAGCCGTCATCATCATCCAGTTCACCGCCGGCCGCCGGCTTCGCCGCAGCCTTTTTCTTGCTGGCTGATTTTTTGGCCGGCTTTTTGGTGCCATCGGCCTTCTTCGCACGGCTGGCCTTCGGCTTTGCGGCCTTTTCCTCACCGTCGGAAGCCTCGGCGCCATCAGCCTTCGCGGCCTTGTCGGTCTTTTCGGCCTTCTCGGCCTTGACGGTCTTGCTGGCGGCCTTCTTGGCCGGTTTTTCGGCCCTGGCCTTCTTCGCCGGTTTGGCTTCGGCGCCCTCGGCGGCCGGTGCGGCTGCGCCGGTCACTTCTTCCTGGGTTGCAGTTTTGTCAGAGTCTTTTGCCACGTTGATTTCCGCCTTGCCTGTTCGAGCCTCCGGGCAGCCCGCCGGTTCCGGATCTTCCGGAAACCGTGCTGCCCGCCTGCTCCCTAACCTCGATGACTCACCGCCGGGGTGAGGTTCATTGTCCGTTACCGAAGAAGACGCCTTCGGCCGCCTGTACTGCCCGCGGAGCCGCATACCGGCCTGCGCCCACGATGCCGGGCCCCGGCCGGCCCGGTCCGCGGG
>ERZ773043.868-NODE-868-length-17589-cov-25.189917_pt1 | contig 17589 bp, 9 predicted proteins | sample MGYA00580636_ERZ773043 | MGnify/ENA primary metagenome ERZ773043 (study PRJEB29015, sample SAMEA2737992) | human oral metagenome | biome: human oral; feature: human-associated habitat; material: dental | place: China | collected 2065 ...
TCCGCTCCCAGCGGATGATGATGTACGTGATGCCGGTGATCTTCGCCGTCTCCGGTGTCAACTTTCAGATCGGTGTGCTCGTCTACTGGGTCATCTCCAACCTGTGGACCATGGGTCAGCAGTTCTTCACCATCCGTAACATGCCGGCGCCCGGCAGTGAGGCCGAGAAGAAGTACCGTGCCCGGATCAACGCCAAGCGGGCACGCAAGGGCCTGCCCTCCCTGGAGGAGGAGGAACGCGCCGAGGCGGTCGCCAAGGCTGAGGCTGAGGGACGCACCGGCGGTCAGCGGGTCCAGCCGGTGCGCAAGAACCGGCAGAAGAAGGCCGGCGGCAAGAGTGAGGACCGCACAGACGCCGTCGGCGACTCGATTTCTGGGCAGGACGCGGGTGACTCTGATGACTCGGATACCGCGTCATCCTCGAAGAGTGTCGGGCTCAGCGACGAGGAGATTGCTCGACGTCGTTACGAACGCCGGGCCCGTCAGCGTCGTCAGGCAGCTGCCCGTCGCAAGGCTCAGGCCAAGAAGAATCGCAACCGCTGAGAGTCGTTCAGCGGTGATAGACCCGGTCCCCATCGACAAGATACGGATGACATCATGAGCGAGCAGCACAGCAACGACTCGTCCCACCAGCCCGCAGGCCGTTCTGTGAGCAATACTGTTTCACGCCTTGAGGAGGAGGGCGAGGTCGGTGCCGACTACCTCGAAGAGCTCCTCGACATCGCCGACCTGGGTGGTGACATTGACATTGACATCGACCACGGGCGAGCCTCGATCGCCGTGGTCGCCTCCGAGGAGGGTGACGAGCGCGAGCTCGCTGATCTGGTGGGGCGCGACGGCGAGGTCCTTGAGGCGGTTCAGGAGCTGACTCGTCTTGCCGTTCAGGCGCGCACAGGTAACCGTTCACGGCTCATGCTTGATATCAACGGCTACCGTGCCGCTCGTCGGGCCGAGCTCACCAAGGTCGCCCAGGAGGCGGTCACCAAGGTACTCACTTCGGGCGAGTCGGTCAGACTCGAGCCCATGAATCCTTTTGAGCGCAAGGTGTGCCATGACGTCGTCGCCTCGGCCGGTCTGGTCTCCGAGTCCGAGGGAGCTGAACCGCATCGCTGCGTGGTCGTCCTACCGGCTGACGACGTGGATGCTGATGATATCGAGGAGGATAGCGGGTCCGGTGCTGAAGCGGTTACGGATCAGGGTGAGGATCGAGCCGGCGATGAGCCGCCCGTGGAGCGGTTCTGAGCATGAGTGATCAGCAGCGGGCCCAGATGGAAGATCCAACGCCGGAGATGCGGGAGATCTTCGGGGTCTCCTTCGCTGCGGCAGAGCACTTCGCGCAGATGCTCGCTGAGGAGGGTGAACTGCGCGGCCTTGTAGGGCCGCGCGAGCTTCCTCGGTTGTGGAGCAGACACATTGTCAACTCTGCTGCCATCGTCCCTTTTCTTCCAGCTCGCGGAACTGTGTCTGACGTTGGGTCCGGGGCAGGTTTTCCTGGCGTAGTGGTCGCGCTGCTGCGACCCGATCTTGATGTGACGCTCATTGAGACGATGGAGCGTCGAACCCAGTGGTTGTCTGATGTCGTCGAAGAACTGGGCCTGGACAATGTGACTGTCCGGCGAGCCCGGGCCGAAGAGGTCAAGGACCGCTATGACGTGGTGACGGCTCGCGCAGTTGCGAACCTGTCCAAGCTCGTACGATTGGTCTCGCCTCTTCTGCGTCCAGGAGGAGTGCTGCTCGCCCTCAAGGGGATGCGCGCTCAGGCTGAGGTGGATGACGCTAAGTACGTTATTAAAAAGGCAAAGTTATCAACTGCTGTGGTTCATGAGGTTGTTACTCCCGGTGACGAAACCACTGCTGTGGTTGAGATTCGTCGCCCGAAGAAACGCTGAGATACGGCGCGCGTTCGCTGTAGCGCGTAAGGATCGACGTGCTCGCGTAGACTCGTAACTGCCCGACTGGCTCAAGCCGTCGAGTTGTCGTCAGAGGAGAAGCAGGTTTGTCCGGATCGTCTATCTTCGATCAGCTCCAGGCCGAGCACCTCGCCCTTGACGAGGTAGCGGGCGGAGAGTTCCCACATCCCGAGCGGACCCGTATCATCGCGGTCGCCAACCAGAAGGGTGGCGTCGGGAAGACATCGACAGCAGTCAATCTCGCCGCAGCCTTGGCTGAAGGCGGAGCACACGTACTTCTTGTTGATGCTGACTCGCAAGGCAACGCCTCCACAGCTTTGGGAGTCGAGCACGGCGATGACAGTGTCTCCATCTATGACGTTCTTGTTGATGGGGTGGACATCAAGGACGTGGTGGTCAAGACTCGCTTCTGCGAGACCTTGTGGTGTGTTCCGGCCACGATCGACGTTGCTGCTGTAGAGATTGAGCTTATTTCCACCGCTGAGCGGGAATCGCGCCTGCGACGCGCTCTGGTGGACTACCTGGTTTCACGTGAAACCGAAGGGCAGAAGTCCCTCGACTACGTCATTATCGATTGTCCGCCGAGCCTTGGCATTATGACGATCAATGCCTTCGTCGCTGCGGATGAGGTCCTCATCCCGATGCAGGCCGAGTACTACGCCCTTGAGGGACTGGCGTTACTGACTCGTTCCATCGACCGGATTGCTCGTATCCATAACCCGGGTCTGGGTGTCTCCATGATCGTTCTCACCATGTTTGATGGACGTACCACACTGGCTCGAGAAGTGGAGTCCGAGGTTCGCTCCTATTTCCCTGATGCGACGTTGGATACCAAGGTGCCTCGTTCAATTCGTGTTGCTGAAGCCCCCTCCTTTGGTGCTCCAGTGGTGTTCTGGGATCCCCGGTCCTCCGGCGCGATCGCGTATAAGAAAATGGCTCGTGAGGTTGCTCTGCGGGGCGCCCCCAAAAATGAAGGCGAGGAAGCCTGATGGCTCAGAAACGACGCGGACTTGGACGGGGTCTGGAAGCACTCATCCCGGACACGCAGAAGGACAAGGCAAGCGCACCTCGTCCTTCTGACGTGTTCTTTCCCGATTCGAAGGACACGGAGACTCATGACAAGGAGTCCGCATCGCACGCCGACGCTGATCCGGAGAACGACCCTACGAACAACGAGTCGCAGAGCACTCGAGATCTGGCCGCTACTCTTCTTGCTCCATCTCAGCGGAAACGTAGTTCCAAGAGTCGCACAGCGCGCTCGACGTCGTCCAGGACAGCATCGAAGGCTAAGCGGGCGGCCTCTGTTTCACGTGAAACTGTGCCGAATTCTGCTGATGAGACGGTGAAGAAGCCCGAGCGTGGGACATCTAAGGTTACGTCGAAGAGCCGTGTCCAGTCGGCGGATAAGACGACTCCGAATCGCTTTCCTAGGAAGGTGATGCCGAGCGATGCTGACTCGGCTACTGCGCTGAAGGCTGAGGAGCAATCATCGCAGCCTGAAGTTGTTGCGACGGAGGCCATCTCGGTTGAGACAACGACGTATGACAATGTAGCTGCGGTCGATGACATCGTTGCCGACTCTGCCTCGGAGGAAACTGAGAAGCTCGGGGACTCTGTTGTTTCACGTGAAACAAGGGAGAAGCAGATGGGAGGTGCAGAGGTTACGTCCTCTGATTCCAAAGTTGCACGACCCGTCGGGGACTCGATCGTATCTGAAGCCCACGCCGGTGAACGGAACGATAGTCGGGTTGACGATACTGTCGACTCAGATGGTCCCGACCTCGTTCCGGTTCCTGGTGCCCACTTTGCTGAGATTCCGGTGGACTTGATTCATCCGAATCCTCGCCAGCCTCGTCAGGTGTTCGATGAGGAGGACATCTCCGAGTTGGCCGCCTCGATTGCGGAAGTGGGGTTACTCCAGCCGATCGTGGTTCGGCAGGTGTCTACCTCTCCGGGAGAGGACCCGCACTATGAGCTCATTATGGGCGAGCGTCGTCTGCGTGCTTCTAAAGAGGCTGGCCTTGAGGCGATTCCGGCAGTGGTGCGGGATACCGATGACGTCGCCATGCTGCGAGACGCGCTGCTGGAGAACCTTCATCGGGTCCAGCTCAATCCGCTTGAGGAAGCAGCGGCCTATCAACAGTTGCTGGAGGACTTCCAGTGCACTCATGCCGAGTTGTCTGAACGGATTGCCCGTTCGCGTTCCCAGATCTCCAATACGCTGCGCCTCATGAAGCTTCCGCCACTGGTACAGCGCAGACTTGCTGCGAATGTCATCTCGGCCGGCCATGCGCGTGCTCTGTTGGGCCTTCCCAATGCGGCAGAAATGGAGCGGCTTGCTCAACGCGTGGTGGCAGAAGGGCTGTCGGTTCGTGCGACGGAGGAACTCGTCGCTCTTCACGAGGAACCAGACTCGGGAACGAGTCAACCGAAGGTGCTGCGAGCCCGCAGCACTCCTCTCCCGGCTCTCTCGACAAGGCTTTCCGATGCCTTTGATACTCGCGTCAAGGTGACACGTGGAGCGAAGAAGGGACGTATTACCATCGAGTTCGCTGGCGATGATGATCTTGCCCGTATCGTTGGCGCCTTGGCGCCGGGGACATCGCTCGACGAGGAGTAGTTGACGCTAAGTTTCTGAATGATGGTGGGGCCGAAACAGTGAGTGTTTCGGCCCCACTCTTGTTCTGAAGAAGAATGATCTATGTTTCACGTGAAACGATACGGTGACCATCTGTGATGGAGGGATAAAGCAGACCGACACCATCCGTCGAGTTGCCGTGTCATACGGTGTTTCACGTGAAACCAGTGGCGTATCGAGCATCGAGTTCGTGAATGTGGTGTCTGAGTACTGGCTGTCTGTGGTTCAGTGCAACTGCAATGACCGGCAGCACTCCCATCGACTGTGGATCAGCACCACATTGCCGATCTGCAATGTGTGAACCGATACTCCTGTCGCCTCACGTCCGAGTGTTGGAGGCTTCTTCACCGGATGGGTGGGTGAGTCTACATCGATGTGTACTTGTGCGTACCCTGCACGCGCCATTCCTTGGCTTCGACGAATAGGAAGACACAGCTTCAGGCTTGACTTGCTATCAAAGCCTGCCAGTTTGAGTTGGTACCGGAGGGAATGGGGCTCTCGGATACACTCCGGGTTCTACGCATGTCCTGTGTGTGATCAGGCGATTGGGATCCAAGTGACATCCTGGGTATGTGCCATTGTGCTGTCTTGAGATCACTTCAACAACACTCCTTTGCTGACATCGCTTAGTGTCTCTAACGTGGGGAGCCGAGAGGAACAGTGCGGAACTTCGAGCCTGCGAGTCATGTACACCGCGGTTTCACGTGAAACCGACATATCTATGGCATGTAGCCCTTCTTCAGAAGAGAATCTCGTTTTCTAGTCAACGTACCTCAGGGTAGAAGATGCTAAAGGTTGAGTGATGGCTTGGATCCACCTTCTCCAGAAGACAGGTGTGTGTCTACCGCATCTCAAGGATACGTTGTCTTACCGGAGTCCTCCCATGAGATAGCCATTCTTGGAGGTCGAGTGTTCCCCTTCTTCAAAAGCGTCAGAATGTCTCAGTAAGCGTGCTATGCAGTTGCATCCGGTTGAGGTACTCACTCCGGGAAAACAGGCTGTGAGGTGCAGATGCTGTTGTCGAGTGGAAAGTGTTCATGATGGATTGTAGTGATGCGCGTCGCTGACTTGGACTAACGACCTCGGCCGTTGCAGCAGTCATTGAACGTCAATGAACGGAGTGCGTCATCTCCTCGTCAGAAGTGCTCGGATGTCGACTAGTTGTACTGATCGGGAGGGTTGGTTGAGGGGGTGTGATCTGAGTCTTTGAGGTGAGGAGAGCGCCTTGGGCTGGTTGAGTGGAGGTGTTGCAGTTCCCCGTCAGCCAGACACGAAAGGTGCTCTCCTCATGTCCCACGCTAACGCAGCCCTGACCCCGCGTGCTCGTGTGAGGGTCGCCCGCCTGGTGGTTGAGGAGGGCTGGCCCGTCAGCGAGGTTGCTGCCCGGTTCCAGTGCTCATGGCCCACCGTCAAGCGCTGGGCCGACAGGTACAGGGCCGGCCAGCCCATGACCGACCGCTCCAGCCGCCCACGCTCGTGCCCCCACCGCACACCCAAGGCAGTGGTCAAACGGATCGTCTCGCTGCGCATGCGCCTGCGTGAGGGCCCCGTCCAGCTCGCGGCCCGCACCGGGGTCGCGGCCTCGACCGTCCACCGCATCCTGCGGGCCGCCCACCTCAACCGCCTGTCGTACACCGACCGGGCCACCGGTCAGGTCGTGCGCCGCTACGAGCACCCCTACCCCGGATCTCTTGTCCACGTCGACGTCAAGAAGATCGGCAACATCCCCGACGGTGGTGGATGGCGCTACGTCGGTGCGCGCCAGGGCGCGCGCAACCGCGCCTCCACCCCCGGCAAGGCCCGTAGCCCGAGCCGTAGACCGGTGATGGGCTACGCCTGCGTGCACTCGGTGGTTGATGACTACTCCCGCGTGGTCTACAGCGAGATCCACGACGACGAGAAGGCCGATACCGCCGTCGGAGTGCTCCAGCGCGCGGTGTCATGGTTCAGCGCCCGAGGAGTCAAGGTGGAGCGAGTCCTGTCCGACAACGGTTCTGCCTACCGCTCCCAGGCCTGGCAAGCCGCCTGTCAGCAGCTGGGCATCAAGGCCAAGCACACCCGCCCCTACCGCCCCCAGACCAACGGCAAGATCGAGCGCTTCCACCGCACCCTGGCCGACGGCTGGGCCTACGCCCGCCACTACACCTCCGAGACCCAACGCCGCCAGGCCCTACCCGCATGGCTGCACCTCTACAATCACCACCGACCCCACACCGCCACCCAAGGCCACCCACCCATCACCCGCCTAACCAACCTCCCCGATCAGTACAACTAGTAGAGCAGCGATTTCGTCACCGAGAGATGGTTTCACGTGAAACCAGGAATGGTGGTGGACCCGGTGGTCTCAAGTCATACTCGAGAGTTCTGTTCCTAGGCTCGCGCTTGCAACCGCTGAGCCAGGTGAAGGCAGTTGATCTCTATGGCTGGGAACACTCCTCAAGCAGATAGAGCCTCCGTCATCAATGCTCTCGGAGTTCCACTCTCACAACGTCGTGCAGGCAGCTTCGAGGCTCAACTCTTTCTGGGAAGGGCAGACTACTCCTTGTAGATGCTGTGATCCGGTTTCACGTGAAACGGAAGATTCGATGCAAGCATCTGTTGTGAACCGGTGGGAAGTTGATATGAGCCAGAGAAGCTGTTCTCCTGCCGTTGGAGGCGACTGAGCAAGCCCCAATGTTCAGAGGTTCGTGGACTACTGGAGGATATGTGAACTGTTCCGTGTACCTGGCTATCGAGACCTTGTTTGCGTTGGGGAAATTGGAGGCTTGTCTGCTGCGTTAAGATTGTCCAAATAATCCTTCTGTTCGCAACACGACCAACGTGGAGAATGGCAAGGAAAGACAGCAGACGGCGTACCGTACTCCCTCGGCAATGTGTCTGATGCTCGACTACTCGACGTTGGTTTCACGTGAAACCAACCTGAGAGGAGTGAGGTCAGATGATCTGGGGGTTGGGCAGGTCTGTTCGGTGATGGGACTGCAGAATGGCACATCAGGCCGAGAGATGGCTAGTAGTCCGGCACGTTGCAGCCTCGATTTCCTCAAAGCATTGATATGAGGTGTGCTCGATCGAAGCGCGAGGCTTTCTAACTCCGGTGGAGGAGATGCTGTGATGCTGCGAAAGAGTGTCGATAGGAAGTATGTGATACGGCGACAAGGCGTGTCGTAGTGGATGTTGATGTTGTCGGTATCGTTGTTCATCATTGACTGATTCGGTTCCTGATAGACTCGGCGAATGAGATCTTGGTGAGAAAGATAGGTCACCTGTTCGCGGTGTAGCACATGTCTCGTCGGTTTCACGTGAAACACAGGCAGCGGTGTTCCGGCTGGGAGGGGTCAACCATCCTATGGTGAAGTCCAGTCTTCATAGGCGCGCCGTGGATGACTTTCGCAGTGATGTCCGTAGGTGCTGGTGCTGAAAACGGAGTCTCTGGACAGGCCACCTATCTCAAAAACAACCATCGGCGCCACTCCCTGACCTGAGGAGAGCGTGGCTCGCGGGATGGATTGAATGAGTGTTGACTCCTGGATACAGGTAACCGTATCAATGCACTGAAATGAGAGCCATGCAAGCATAGGAATGTAGGGACATGGTTCTCGACAGCATAGCTGGATCACCGCTATACGCGCTCCTTCACTCTTGAGGCGATCCCTTCTCCTCAAGGATCGAACCCATCTGGAGAAGAGATCGTTTCCGGTACCGCATGGAAGGAGTTCTCGGTGAGGGTACTGGTGTCTGAGAGACATTCACAGGCGTAGCAGTGGACTGTGTGTTCAGATTGGTCGCCGTGTTCCTCGCTCTTGAGCAGGCTTCCTTCCAACTCTGTGAGACATGATCGGGGTTTCACGTGAAACATCAGATGATGTGAACGTCGGGACTACCTTCGAGTCTCATTGGTCCTTGCCTCGGAAGCGTCTTCTGGCCAATACGACCTAATCAAGAGAGCTGCATACTGGTGGATCTAGTGAATCGTAGTCTTCTCTACCGGCACACAACGTTGCAGTCCGTGAGCAGCCGAGAATAGTGGTGGCTCCACTCGAGCCGAGTGAAGCCACCGTTTCACGTGAAACATGAGTCATGGATAGACGAACGGGTTCCTCACCAGTGCGTCATACAACTCTTCCAGTGAGCTCTCCGCCTTGGCAGCGATCGGTAGCAAGGAGGTTTCCGTCATCCCTGGAATGACATTGACGTCAATGAACCAGGGCGTGCCCTCGTTGTCGAGAATGAGATCGGTTCGAGAGAGATTCCCAAGTCCGAGGGTCTTGTGTACGGTGACTGCGGTATCTTTGACCACGTCGATCACCGTACTGTCCAATCGTGCTGGAACGAAGTACTCCGAGCGGCCAGGATTGTAACGTGCGTCGAAATCGTACTGCCCCTCGGTGACGACCTCGACGGGAGGAAGCGCACGTGGTCCCTCTCCTGTATTAACGACTGATACGGCGAGTTCGGTGCCGGGAACATAACTCTCAATAAGAGCCCGCTCGTCGTACGCGAAGCATGCCACCATGGCGGACCTCAGTTCATCCGCCGTCGATGCATAGGACACTCCGAGTCCAGAACCTCCCTGATGGGGCTTGACCACGACCGGGAGGCTCAGATAGCCGGCGACGACGGTCAGGACCTCCTGAGCTCCTAACTGACTGAAATAGGAATGTGGAAGAGTCAACGAGTCGGGAGTGATGACTCCTCCGGTGCGGACACTAGCCTTAGCGGTCGGTTTAAATGAGGCCCGCTGGCAGCCGTCCGAGTGGGTGCCAACATACGGCAGACCCAGGGCTATGAGTATGTTCTGCAGACCGCCGTCCTCCCCGGGTCCACCGTGGACCAGCGGCCATACGACGTCGGGTCCGAAGGTCTTGAGTGAGCCGATGGTGCGCGCATCGATATCCAAGACCAGCACGGTGTGCCCGAGCCGTTTGAGGACCTGGGCGACACGATGGCCGGAACGCAGCGAGATGTCTCGCTCGTGACTCAATCCACCGGCAAGCACGGCGATACGGAGTGGAGACTGGTTCATCGTCAACCTCAGATCTGATCGGGAGCGGGCGCGTGAACACCCTCGGACGGACGTTGGCTATGAGTGGGACCGAACAGAGTCAGTAGTTCAAGATCTCGAGTGATGACGCCGGACAGTCGTCGCACGCCCTCGTGGATCTCAGCCGGCTCGGGGTAGCAGAAGGACAGTCTCAGGTGGTCCTGTCCCGCTCTGCCCCCGGTGTAGAAGGCGGTTCCCGAAACATAAGCCACGAGATTGGTCACTGCCCGAGGCAACATGTCCTTGGCATCCAGGCCGTCGGGAAGCCTCACCCACACGTAGAAACCGCCTTCGGGGACGTTCCACCGGCACATGGGCAGAAACTCCTCCAAAGCGGCCACCATGGCATCGCGACGTCCCCGATACATCGCTCGGAATTCCACGATCTGCTGCTTCCAGTCGAACTGGTCCAGGTACATGGAGATCGAGTACTGCCCTACCGACGACGGACACAGGATGGCAGCCTCCGAGGCCAGTTTCATCTTCTCCCTCACTGCGGGCGGCGCCACCGCCCAGCCCACACGGTAACCGGGAGCGAAGATCTTGGAGAAGGAACCGAGGTAGACGACGTCGTCGGGCGCGAGGGTCTTGAGCGCAGTGTAGGTCTGCCCCTCGAAGCCCAGTAGCCCGTAGGGATTGTCCTCCACGATGAGGATGCGATGGCGTCGGCATATCTCAATGATCTGCGGGCGGCGCTCCTCGGTGAGTGTCACTCCTGCGGGATTGTGAAAATTAGGCAGACAGTAGAAAAACTTGATGCGACGCCCTTCGCGCTCGAGTTGAACGATTGTCTCCTCCAGAGCCTCAGGGACGACGCCGTCGGCATCGATGGTAACTTGCTGTACATCGGCCTGGTAGGTCGCGAAGATTGATAGTGAACCGACATACGTGGGAGCCTCTGTCAGGACGACATCACCGGGGTCGACGAACAGTTCGGTGATAATGTCAACCGCTTGCTGAGACCCGGTGGTGATGACGATATCCTCAGGATCGGTCTCGACACCCTCCAAGGCCATGACCTCAGTGATCTGTTCTCGCAGGTGCGGCAGACCTTGGCCGTTTCCGTACTGGAGTGCCTTTCCTCCGTCCTTGCGGATCATCTGCGCCGTGGCTTCGGCCAGTCTTTCCAATGGAAGATCCTTGAGATTCGGCATCCCCCCGGCCAACGACACCACTTCCGGACGTGAGGCGACGGCGAACAGTGAGCGCGTCTCCGAAGCACGCAAACCATGAGCTCGTGCGGCATAGCTGTCCAGCCATGGATCGAGACGATTTCCCTGCACCTGGTTACTGTCCTCGCTCACCTGCGGTCCTTCCTTGGTCGCCACTGTTGCCTCCGTGGATCCAAGTCTGCCATGCCACGAGGGCGGGCAGGACTCGGTGGGATCAGGAGTAATCCGTGGTGTTTCACGTGAAACAAGGAACCTGCTCGGAGGTGCATCGTGACGACGCGGCGGCAGGTGAAGACGCTCCATGTATCGTGTCCACGACACATAACGTGGTGTGGCACGGTGCCATGGCGGCACTCGGCATCGCTCAGGAGCTCAGGGCGTGCGCCTCAATGAGGGCACGCAAAGGCTCCTCATTATTGTCGATCGTCTCCACCTTCTGGGGCCGAGCGAGCAGATCGGCGACGACGTCGGGAGTCTCCGGCTCGCTTCCGAGCGCCTCGGCCACAGTCTGCGGGAACTTCGCGGCCTTGGCGGTCTCCATGACGAGTGTGGGGAAACCGGGTTCCATGGTGCGCAGAGCTACCGTGACGCCGTCGGCGGTGTGCGGGTCAATGAGGTGTCCGGAGCGCTTCTTGACGCTGCGGATGGTCTTCAACCGGTCGGCGTGAGAGGACGTTCCCGCCACGAAGCTGAACTCGTCGCGCAGACGCGGGAGCTGATCGCGCAGGTCGAGCGTGCCGGTGGCCTCCAGCTCCTCCCACCGCCGTACGAAGGCCTCGGGCCCCAGCAGCGCCCAGATGAAACGCTCCAGGTTCGAGGCCTTCGAGATGTCCATTGACGGGCTGGAGGTGGCCAACGTGTCCTCCGCCGAGCGGGGCCGGTAGACGCCGGTGGCGAAGAATTCCTCGAGCACGTTGTTCTCATTGGTGGCCAGGATGAGGCGACGGATCGGCACTCCCATCGACCGGGCCAGGAACCCGGCGTAGATGTTGCCGAAGTTGCCCGAGGGTACACACACGTCGATGCGGTAGTCGGCACGGCCCCCCTCCTCCACTGCGTCGGTGACCCGCAACCAGGACCAGACGTAGTAGACGGCCTGCGCAGCGATTCGGCCGATGTTGATGGAGTTGACAGCACCCAGGTGGTGGGACGCCTTGAAGGTCGCGTCGTTGCTCAGGGCCTTGACCAGTGCCTGGCAGTCGTCGAAGACGCCGCGTACCGCGATGTTGTGGATGTTGGCGTCCTGGAGCGTGTACATCTGGGCGCGCTGCACCGGGCTCATTCGGCCGGCCGGTGAGAGCATGAAGACACTGACGCCCTCCTGCCCCCTGAAGGCATGCTCTGCCGCCGAACCGGTGTCGCCTGAGGTGGCGCCCAGGATGTTGAGGACCTGACCGTGCTTGGCCAGTACATAAGGAATCACCTGCCCCAGGAACTGCATGGCCAGGTCCTTGAAGGCCATGGTCGGTCCCTCGGACAGGCCTACGAGGGCGAGGCCGCTGGCGACGTCGTCGAGCCCGGAGACGGGGACGACCGGCTGTGGGAACCGCTCCTCGCCATAGGCGGCCCGAGTCAGCGCTGCAAGGTCCTCGCGAGGAATGTCGGTGGCGAACAGGCCGATGACCTCAGTGGCCAGGTCGGCGTAGCTCAGGGGCCTCCAGGCCTCGATCTGCTTGGGATCAAGGTCGGGCAATCGGCTCGGGACCGCCAGGCCGCCGTCGGGCGCGAGGCCCGCCAGAAGAACGTCCGTGAACCCTGCGGGTGCCATCTGGCCGCGGGTGGAGATGTACTGGGTGTACTGCATGTGCCGCCTTCTTGCCGTGTCGCATGCCTTGGTGCCGCTTGCGATTCCGGGCCGATTCTACGGGGCGGTGACTGTGGGCGACAGGTGTGGTGACGGTCGCTCTCACGGTGGAACAGGACATCAGACAACTGGTGAGGCAGGACGTCGGCCCCATCGATCCACTCGTGCGAGGTGGCTCGGTGAGGCCGACGCGTGAAAGTGAGTGTGTGTGGGCGCCCGGTGTCAGGCCAGGACCTTCTCCACCTCTGCTTTGAAGGAGGCCTTCGGACGCGAGCCGCTGAACTGGTGGAAGACCTCACCGTCACGCACGACCGCGAAGGTCGGAATGGATCGCACACCGTAGGAACGGGCCGTGGCCGGGTTGGCGTCCACATCCACCTTGACGAACTTGACCTTGTCACCGAAGTCGGCGGCGACCTCGTCCACGATCGGTGCCATCTGGCGGCAGGGGCCGCACCACTCGGCCCAGAAGTCTACGACGACGGGGACGTTTGACTTGAGGACCTCCTCCTCGAAAGTGGCGTCAGTGACGGCGAGAGCCTCAGACATGGTTGTTCTCCTCGAACGTTGTGGATGGGTGAATCAGGCTGTGTGGAGAGCGGCTACTCCGACGACATCGGAGCCGGTCCTCCGGTGAGATCAGGTGTGCGGCCAGGTCAGGACTTCAGAGTGGTCAGGTAGTGCTCGGCGTCCAGGGCGGCGCGGCAGCCGGATCCGGCCGCGGTGATCGCCTGCTGGTAGGTGGGGTCGGCGACGTCGCCGCAGGCGAAGACCCCGGGAATCCGGGTGCGCTGCGAGGGGACCTCAACCTTGATGTAACCGGCCTCGTCGAGTTCGAGGACGTCGGCGACGAGCTCGCTGCGTGGAATCTGGCCGATGGCGACGAACAGCCCGGTGGCCTCGATCTGACGGTGCTCGCCGGAGACGGTGTCCTCCAGGGTGAGGCCGGTCAGTGAGTCCTCACCGTGAAGTTCAACAACCCGCGAGTTCCAGGCGAAGGAGATCTTCGGGTCCTCCTGGGCGCGCTTGGCCATGACGGCCGAGGCGCGTAGCTCGTCGCGGCGGTGGACCACGGTGACGGAGCGGGCGAAGCGGGTCAGGAAGGTCGCCTCCTCCATCGCCGAGTCCCCACCGCCGACGACCACGATGTCCTGGTCTTTGAAGAAGAACCCGTCGCAGGTGGCGCAGTAGGACACACCGTGACCGGAGAGGCGCTCCTCCCCATCGATGCCCAGGTGTCGGTACTCCGAACCGGTGGAGATGATGACGCTGCGAGTTTCGTAGACGCCGTCGGAGGTGGTGACGCGCTTGATGCCGCCCTCCAGTTCGAGACCGGTGACGTCCTCGTAGCGGACCTCGGCGCCAAAGCGCTCGGCCTGCTCCTGCATCTGGTTCATAAGCTCGGGGCCCATGATTCCCTCGATGAAGCCGGGGTAGTTCTCCACCTCGGTGGTGTTCATCAGGGCGCCGCCCGCGGTCACCGAACCGGCCAGGATGACTGGGCGGAGCTGGGCGCGGGCCGCATAGATAGCTGCCGTGTAGCCGGCGGGGCCGGATCCGACAATGACGACGTCGTGAATCATGACTCTCCTGACAGGCGGGCGATGGCCGCGTTACGCGGACACCCAGTACAACTAGTAATCAATTAAGCTTGTTCCCATGACTAAGCTTATTTGACTGTAACCTCTGTCACGGTGGCTTTGTAGGGGAACTCATCGGCCACATTGTTCTTGGGAAGCTGGGTCACCCGCACGACGATGGTGTCGACCTCTTGGGGCTTGTCGATCGTGAAGGTGGTGTTTCCCGCGGTGAAGGGGCCCTGGGCGAGTAGCGTGCCGCCACCGGCGTTGTTGATGTCCGTGGCGCGGACTTCGACCTGCCCGCCCTCATTGGTGCCTTGGAGGTCGATCTGCGAGACCTTGGCGGAAGACTTGAGCTTGATCTCGATATCGATCGGCTGTGCCAGCTCCGGGTTGCTGGTGTTGTGGGAGAACCAGGGACGACTGGTGTCTCCGTCATTGAGGTACTTCTGGTTGTTGGCAGCCTGGGAGCTCGGGTTGTTCACAACGCTCACGCTGGCGATCTCGGGTGGGACTGCAGGTGCCTCGGTGGCGGGCGCGGATTGCTGCCCGCCACCGCCGGCGTTCTGGGAACTGGTCGAGGGAACGGTATCCGCGGCCGCGCGGTCCTTGTCCGCGAAGGGGATGCCGATTGTCTGATACACGATGTAGCTGGCCGCCCCCAGCGAGACCAGAACGATGAGGACGAGCGTGACCAGCACGCTGCCGGTGGTGCGCTGTTCCCGGCGGGCCGCCTCGGGGTCGATCTCCTCCTCGTCGTCATCCTCGAAGGCCGGGAAGCTACCGGTAAAGGGCTCGGCCGGAACCGGTGCGGGTCCGGGGACGGTCTCGGAGGCGGTCGACAGGACGTTCGGGATCGGGTTCGCGGGCCCGGTGACCTGGACGTAGGTGTCGTCGGCCGGATGCTCCTGCGCCGCCGGAGTTCCGGAGTGCTGCGGGTCGAATGCGGGTGCGGGTGGTGCGGTCGCGCCCGCACTGACCGAGGAGGTCTCGATGACTGCGGTGGCGTCCGCGGGCGCATCGGCGCCAGCTGGCAGCGACGGCGCCTGGCCGGGCTGAACGGGTGCAGTCGCTGACGGGTTCGCCGTCGGGGCGACCGTGGCCCCCTTGCCGGCACCGCTGCGCCGCAGCCGATCCAGAACCCCGCGTGCCGCGTTGGCGACCCCGGCTCCTGCGGCTCCGGCATTTACAGCGCCGCCAGGAACACCAGCCGACGGCGATGGACGCTGCGAGGCTGCTGGAATCGGCATCGAGCCCGATTCGTGGTAGCCGACCACAGGGTCCCAGGTGCCCAGTGAACGGGCCACCTCGGCTGCGGAGATCGGTGGTTGGCTGCTCCAGGTGCGTTCACACAACTCGTCCAGGATCGGGTCAATCCCCGGCACGAGCGTGGAGGGCTTGACCGGGACGCCACCCAGACGCGGTGCGGAGGGGATGCCGGGGCGCTTGCCCGGCCACCGGCCGGTCAGGCCGTAGTAGAGGATCTCCACCAGTGCGCGGGCATCGGCGCGGTCGGCGGCCGACGGGTCATGGCCTGCCACCCGACTCTCCAGGTTCAGCGCGGCGGCCTCGATCCCCAGGCCGCTGACCTTGATCCTGCCATCGGGAAGAACACGGATGGACTCGGGAGACAGATTGAGGTGGTGCAGGCCCCTACGAGCACCGGCGTCGAGCGCCTGGGCTGTCTCGCCGATGATCGAGCGCGCCTGCGCGGGAGGCATGCCCCGGGAGACCAGAGAGGAGAACGTGCGTCCGGTCAGCGGCTCGGTGACGATGACCGAGGGCTCGGCGCGCTCGACGTCGTAGACCAGCTGGAGGCGCTGATCCTCGACCAGCACCGCTCTACTGGCCGACTCCAGGACGTTGTCGCGGTGAAGCGTCGCATCGGTGAGAACCAGGATCGTGACGTCTCGATCCAGGATCGTGTCAACGCCACGGTGCCTGACAATACGCGGCAGCGTGGTGGACAGCGTTCCCAGGAGCCCGTAGCGACCACTGCCGATCGGCGTCGCCTCCGACATGCGTCTCCTTCCTTGAGATGGTTGTCCATCTGAACCGGTTGATCCCATCGTAACCGTCTGAGGGCTCCGAACCGGGGTGATGTGGCTCGTGTGGGCAGAGGCATGGGGAGGGTGGGCGGCGGACCGTCCTGTGGCCACCCGGGAAGGGGGAATGCTGGCGGGCAGCGAGGGCGGGATACTTCCGGGAGTGTTGCCCGGGAAGCGTCCGGGAGTCTGGGAACGGCGGGAAGCGTCGGCCGCGTAGTCGGCGCTCGTGGGCGGCGGTGGGGCCGCTGCCTGCGAGGGTGCCGGTGGTCGGGGCGCGAGCGGGTAGGCCGGCTGTCCGTCCTGGGCGTAACCCGCAGGTGCCTGTGACGGCCAACCGCCAGCGGGTTGCCGACCCATTTGACCCGGCTGTCCCCAGGGGTTGGTCTGCGCCTGCGAGGGGGGCGGCGGTGCGGGTGTGGCCGCCTGGGCGGAGCCGGAGGTGTAGCCAACAGCACCATATGCGGCCGGATCTGTCGAAAAATCTGACTGGGCGGCAGTGGACCGTGCCGGCGGAGGAGGTGGCGGCGCGGCCTGGGTTGCGGGCATCTGGGCAGTGGCGTGCGTCGTCGGCTCCGGCGGCGACAACCAGGCCGCGATCGCCAGGACCACTCTCCCGGGCGCACCGGGCAGACGGTGACCGATCGCGGACAGGATCCGTGAGAAGGGCCGGAAGGCGACGGCGATCTCCCCGATCCCCACCACGCGCCCCATAAGCAGGTAGATGATCGACATGACGGCCGCGACGATGGCGATGTGCCCGAAGGCCGCGAGCATCTTGCCCAAGGAGGAGTCTCCATCGACATCGCCCATGAGCAGATTGAGGACGATCCCGGCGGCGACCGCGGGCGCCACCGCCATGACCAGACGCAAGTGGGTGGTGATGATCTTACGGCCATCGAGGCTGGGCAGGTGGGAGCGCATCATGGGGATGACCACCGCGCAGCCCCCGATCTGGCTGATCGTGTTGGCCGCTCCCGCCCAGGTCATCCAGTGGTTGGCCGGGGCCATGAGGTAGGCCATGATGCACAGGACCACCGGGATGACGCCGACGACGACGTCGGCCAGGAGTAGCCGCTTGGTGTCGGAATAGGCCAGCATGACCCGCTGGGTCCCGAACCAGACGCCCTGCGGGACGATGCCCAGCGCCAGGGCGATGAGCATGGGGGCGCTGGCCTGGGCTTCGGGCAGGGTGATCGACGGCGTGAAGAGCTGGAGGGCCGGGACGGCCAGGACGCAGATGCCCGCCGTGGCCAGCACGGTGAAGACACCCGCCGAGCGCAGTCCCAGGGAGAGATCCTCACGCACTCCGGCGGCGTCCCCGGCCGCTGCCTTCTCACTCATACGGGTGAACAGGGCGGTGATGATGGAGGTGACCACCAGGGACTGCGGCAGCATGT
>ERZ773043.869-NODE-869-length-17589-cov-12.769819_pt1 | contig 17589 bp, 16 predicted proteins | sample MGYA00580636_ERZ773043 | MGnify/ENA primary metagenome ERZ773043 (study PRJEB29015, sample SAMEA2737992) | human oral metagenome | biome: human oral; feature: human-associated habitat; material: dental | place: China | collected 2065 ...
GAAAAATAATCTAACGCTTTTAAAAAATTTTTAGTATTCAAATAATTAGTTATAATGTATAATTCTGCATCCATTATATATTCTTCTTTTAAATCTGAACTTAAATATGTATAAAATTTAGTATTTGATAAATTCTTATATTTTTTTATAGCAGTTTCAAAACTTTCTGTTGACTTTAAAAAATTTTTTTCTTCTTGATACTTCATTCCCGCCTGATAATATGTTTCAGGAAAATCTGGAAATAATGAAGTTAGCTTTTTTCTAATTTTTTCAGCTTCATTTCTATTTCCGATTTCTTCATAGGAATCTGACAAATTATTATATGCCATCGGATATTCAGGATTAATTTTTATTACTTGTTCGTAATATTTTACCGCTTGTCTTGGATTATTGTTTAAATACTGTTCATAATAACCTAAATAAAAATATGCCAAATAATTATTGTTATCTTCTTTTACAGACTTCAAGAGCAAATCTCTCATTTTTTCTTTATCTCTATAAAAATATTTTATACTTTCCAAAAAAATATTTTTTGATTTTTCATTTATTTTTATTTTACTTATTTCATTAAATTCTTTTTTAGATAACTCAATCACTTCTTTTATTGCATCTTGATTTATTTCATTTTTTGTATCTTTTTCACTTTGAATATTTATCAATTTAACATCATTAACCTTCTGTTTAAAATAATTTCCCACTTCTTTATCAGTAATTACTACAACATCTGAAAATGAATTAAAACTTAAAACTATCAATAAAATTATTAATGCCTTTTTCATCAATATTCCCTTTCCAAATAAAAAAATTATTTTTATGATTTCTTAAATTATAGCATATTTTCATTTATGTTTCCATTTTTTACTCTGCTATTTCCAATAAAAAAGGCTACCCCGCTTTCCAAGATAACCTTTAATTTTTTACCTGTACACTTCTCGTCTATGCCCAATTTCAAAGACATATATTAATACTTTTTTGTCATTAATTGTAGCTAAAAGTCTATAATTCCCTACTCTGTATCTCCACGAGCCTTTATATTTTCCTCGTAATAGTTTTCCTTGACTACGTGGATTCTCTAGTTTCTCTATTGTATTTTTCAAATAATTCCTATAAACATACTTGACAAATATGTTTATAGGAATTATTATATACACAAGTTCTTAAAAACTTGAAAGGTGATTTAAGGAATGGATTTTCAATATATGCTCAAATACCTGCCTATGTACTTTGAGGCGGCAAAGCTTACTGTCGGTATAGGTTTAGCAGGTATAGTACTTTCGATAGTCATAGGTCTTTTATGCTCCAATATACTGTATTTTAAGATACCGGTGTTAAAGCATATAGTTACAACCTACATAGAGATTAGCAGAAATACTCCCTTATTGGTGCAATTATTTTTTATATATTATGGACTTCCCAAGATAGGAATAAAAACCGACCCATATATATGCGGCATTTTAGGTTTGGCTTTTCTTGGCGGAAGTTATATGGCAGAAAGTTTCAGAAGCGGTTTGGAGTCGGTGGACTATATACAGTTTGAAAGCTCTTTAAGCCTTGGATTAAAACCTTTGCAGACTATGATGTATGTAGTATTTCCACAAGCTATTTCAATAAGTATGCCTTCAATAGTGGCTAATGTTATATTCCTACTTAAAGAAACCAGTGTATTCAGTGCCATAAGTTTGATGGATCTGATGTTTACGGCAAAGGATTTAATCGGGTTATATTACAAGACTACGGAAAGTTTGTTCTTACTTGTAGTATTCTACCTTATCATATTACTGCCTGTATCACTTTTTGGAACATGGCTGGAAAGGAGACTAAGAAATGCCGGATTTGGGGCTTGATGTAGTATTAAAAGGAAAAAATTTCGCTCGTATTATGGCAGGACTTGGAACAGCACTTTATATAAGTCTTATATCGGTACTGATAAGTATGCCGCTTGGGATTTTGCTTGGTATTCTTATGACTTCAAAAAATCCTCTTATAAAGGCAATACTTAAGATTTACTTGGAAATCATAAGAATTATGCCGCAACTGGTACTTTTATTCATAGTATTCTTTGGAGCTACCAAAACTTTGGGTATAGACATCTCCGGAGAAAAGGCGGCTATCTTGGTATTTTCTTTGTGGGGAACTGCGGAAATGAGTGACTTGGTAAGAGGTGCGATAAACAGCATTCCAAAGCACCAATACGAAAGTGCAAGAGCCTTAGGTTTAGAAGGTGTGAACTTATACAGATATATAATAATTCCTCAGATTATGAGAAGGCTGATACCGCTTGCAATCAATCTTCTGACAAGAATGATAAAGACCACAAGTTTAGTACTTATGATAGGTGTTGTAGAAGTACTTAAAGTGTCGCAGCAGATAGTGGAAGCTAACAGAATGGCAAGTCCCAATGCAGCATTCGGTATTTACTTATTAGTATTTATCTTGTATTTTATGGCTTGCTGGCCTATTAGCTTGGTATCAAGACATCTTGAAAAAATTTGGAATAAATAAAAGATAGGTTAAATATTTAATTATGGCTGAAACAATATTGAAAATAGAAAACTTAACAAAAGAATTTGGAGAAAATAGAGTACTGGACGGCATTGACTTAAGTGTTAAAAAAGGAGAAGTGCTTGTAATCATAGGACCCAGCGGCTGTGGTAAAAGTACCCTGCTCAGATGCATTAACGGACTTGAGCCTATACAATCAGGCAGTGTAATGCTAAAAGATGAAAGGGTTGAAAAAAATTCGAAAAACATATCAAGGATAAGAGAAAAGATAGGTATGGTCTTTCAAAGCTATGAGCTGTTTCCGCACATGAGCGTACTTGATAACATACTTCTGGCACCTATGAAGGTACAAAAAAAGAAAAGGCAGGAAGTGGAAGAACAAGCCATGAAACTGCTTAAAAGAGTGGGACTTGAGCATAAGGCAAAAAGTTTTCCGAGAGAACTTTCCGGAGGGCAAAAGCAAAGAGTGGCTATAGTAAGAGCATTATGTATGAATCCCGAAATACTTCTTTTTGATGAGGTTACTGCGGCACTTGATCCTGAGATGGTAAGGGAGGTTTTGGATGTAATGCTGAGACTTGCCGCACAGGGGAGAACCATGCTTATAGTAACTCATGAAATGCAATTTGCAAAGTCCATAGCTGACAGAATTATATTTATGGATAAGGGACAGATAGTGGAAGAGTCTGAACCGGAAAAGTTCTTTACCATGCCAAAGACCGAAAGAGCAAGAAAGTTTTTAGATATATTTGAATTTCATTCGGTTAAATCGGCAGGAGAGAATATATAAATGTGGTATTTACGGTTATTTTCATAAATAACTTAAGTATAAATAAACTAAATTTTTAGTCAAAGGAGAAAGTATTATGAGAAACATAAAGAAGATTATATCAAGCCTTGCAATTTTATCAGCGGTAGCTTTGCTTGGTGCTTGTGCAGCTAATAAAAGTACAACTACAGATGCGGGTGCGTCAGGTAATGGAAAGTTTCGTACCTTGGATGAGATCAAAGAAAGCAAAACGATAAATATAGGTGTATTTTCCGATAAGCATCCTTTCGGTTATGTTGATGAAGAGGGTAAATATCAAGGTTATGACATCTACCTTGCAGAGCGTCTTGGAAAGGATTTGGGAGTAAATATCAATTATGTATCCACAGAAGCCGCAAATAGAATCGAATACCTGCAATCCGGCAAGGTAGATATTATACTTGCAAACTTTACGGTAACTGATGAGAGAAAAGAAGCGGTAGATTTTGCTCTTCCATATATGAATGTAGCACTGGGTGTAATATCTCCGAAGGATAAGGTTGTTACCGACCTCGCTAACTGGAATGCCGATGAGCAAATGATAGTCATATCAGGAACCACTGCGGAAGCCTTTCTTGTAAAAAACTATCCTAATATCAAGTTACAAAAGTATGACTCATACGCAACTGCTAAGAATGCATTGGAAAATGGAAACGGTGCGGCATGGGCTAATGACAACACCGAAGTTATAGCATTTGCCAAGCAAAATCCGAACTTTACGGTAGGAATAGCAAGTCTTGGTGAAAGTGATACAATAGCACCGGCTGTTACAAAGGGTAATGCAAGCTTGCTTGAATGGTTAAATACCGAGATAAAGACACTGGAAGGGGAGAACTTCTTCCACAAGGCATACGATGAGACTCTTAAAGATACATACGGAGCAGACTATGCAAATGAGTTGGTAGTAGAAGGCAAAGAAGCAAAGTAGTTGTGAAAGTATAAGATAAAAAGATGCTGTTGCAAAATCATAAATATATGGTTTTGCGACAGCATTTTTAAATTTAAAACTAAAACTTCCCAAACTTGGAACAGGGGCAGTACATTTGAGAATCACCACCCCACAATAAATAGCTGTATAAGAGGTTGGAGTAAATAGCTATTGTTTATGTGATAGGTAAATCTTTATTTTTTTGTAAAAACTATTTACAATTCCAATATAGAGTTATATAATATAAAAAATCAACTCCACACCGTTTTTAGTTTAGTGTAAAAGGAGTAATGTAAAGTTTTTAGTTTACTGTATCTTTACATAATTAACCCGGAATAATTCCAAATTGGAAATTATTTTACGACAAAGGAGGACTATGAAGTATATATTAAAATTAGAACTGGAAAAACCTGTAATTCGCAGTGATTACAGAAGAACAATTATAAGTTTTTTCAAAAAGTCGATCTCGTCATATATGGACGGATACTTTTACGAAGAGCTTTATCAAAGCGGAGCAAAAAAGAAGTCTTTTGTATGGTCTATCGCTTTTATAAAGCCTGTATTTAAGGGAGAGCTTATGGAGCCTGCAGGCAATGAAGTAAATATGACTTTAAAATTTAAGGAACAGCAGACTGCATTGATCTACTACTCAAGTCTGCTTATGATGAAAAACCAAGCTTTCCCTATAGGAGAAGGTAATCATATCAGCCTTAAAAGCATTAAAATGATAAGTGAAAAGGAAATAACAGATGACTATGCCGTATTCAAGGTTTTATCACCTATATGCCTAAAGCATCACTATAAGGAGAATAATAAAGACAGATATTTGACAGTAGAAGATGCAGAGTTTGCAATAGAATTGGCAAGAAAACTGAAAGAAGACCTGCCTTATATGGAAGAAGAAATAGAGAGCTTAAGATACGATTTAAGCGGTCTGAAAAAGATCATAGTACCGGCATACGGGCTTAAGATACCGGTAAGCATAGGCAGCTTTGTAGTTTCAGGTGATAAAAATATACTTAACCACATTCTTAAAACCGGAGTAGGTTCAAAGCGAAATTCCGGTTTCGGTTTGGTCGAACAAGTTATGTAGGGGGTGATATTATGATTAGTAGAGGAGAATTTGAAGAAGAATCTATTAGCTACAATAGTAGGATAGAACCTTCGGATTGGAGATACTCGGCAGCTATTGTCGGAATGATCAGATTTTTTGATGATAGAGAAATAGCTTACAGTTTTAAGGGCAGATATCTTTATTACAATTTTGAAGATATACATAATGAGTCAAATGATTTGGATGGTGATAAAAACTACCTTTTATTTGCCGAAAAATGGTTTTCCGACAAAATGCATCATAAGGAGCTTGATATAAGGTTAGGGCAAAGTGAATTTACTGAGGAGCAAATATCAGAGATTAATAAGAAACTTTCAGCTAATACAATTATGAAGAAGGTTTTCAAAGGCATTAAATTTGATACTTCTAATAAAGAGCAAATCAAAACATTAATAGAAGAGAATAGATTGGAACTTATCAGAGATACCTTCTGTAACGCTAAAAGCGGCTATCAAAAGTTTATTAATAACTCCAAGTATAGAAGCGAAAGCGGCGAAGTGTGCCGTTTGTTGGGTTTTTGTGTGGATACGGGAAGGAAAACCAAATCAATAGGATTTTGCTTTGATAAGGAATCAAGAACTTTTAATGATGAGGTGGAATTTGATTTTATTCCTTTTGCCTTTTCGCAAAGCGGAAGTTCTATATTTATAAACAACAATACCTCTATAAAATATCTCTTACAGTCAAATGGAGAGATGAATTACTTTCTTAAGCAGCAATTTGAAAATCAAAAGACATGGAACTCTGTATTCTACAGTTACTCGGAAGGAGCCGGTTTTATTGATTACGATGTTGAAGTAATAGTAAAAAATATGGAAACTGATTATTATGAGAGTATGTTTATAAGGCAGCCTGCCATTAAGATCTTTAAGAATATAGCTGACAATAGAGATTTTTCAGACTCCTTGGCAAATGTTTTTAAAAGGCATATAAAGGTAAATGATAATTATTATATTAATGTTATGCAAGAGGTTACAGACAGTATACTAAATGAACTCAGTTTGGACGATTTGATAGAAAGGCTTATGAAACTGGAGTATGATACTGAGTCAAATACTCCTGAAACCTTTTGTTTAAGCCGCCTTATCTACATTAATGAGATTATATATAAAAATATGGAGGGAAATATGGAAAAAACACCTGAGTTTAAGGGTTCAAGTGCCGCCGCATCACAGGTGGTACAATATTTTATTTCAAACAGACAGGAAAATAAAATTAAAGGTTATCAGCAAAGGCTTGCCAATACATTGATTTCTAAGGACTATGATCGTTTTGTAGAAATAATGCTTCAACTATCTTCCTACACAGAAGTTCCCTTTGTATTTATGCATAAGCTGATACAGGATTTTGAAGCAAATAAAAATCTGGCATATAACTTTATAAATTCGCTTATTATAAGCAGTAAAAGAAAAGATGATAAAGGCAATCAAGAGGAGGAGTAGGTGATGAAAAATAAGGCTTTGACTTTAACTGTAGTAGCAAGTATGACTTCAAATTATGGAGAAGGACTGGGAAATGTAGGAAGTGTTCAAAAAGTTTATAAGAACGGCAAGGCTTACGCCATACGCTCAAGAGAAAGCATGAAAAATGCTATTATGGTACAAAGCGGTTTGTATGATGATTTGAAAGTGGAGCAGGACGGAAAGGTAGACCAAAAGGCGGTTTCAAAAGATATCAATGTAGCTACTAACAGAGCCTTAGAGGGCGGATACATGAGCACGATAGGAGATAGGAAAATCAGAAGAAGCTCTTTTTACCTTACCGATGCAATCTCATTTTACCCCTTTGTAAATGAGACAAGATTTCATAATAATATGTATCTTGCACAGACCTATGCCAAGGAAAAAGGTATAAATATTCAGGAAAAAGCTGCAAATGCAGGTCTTATGCCTTATCAATACGAATACGACAAGTCATTAAAAAGATACAGCATTACCATTGATTTAGATAAGGTCGGAATTGATGAAAACTACGATACTAAGGCTCAAAAAGAAGAAAGAGCATATAGAGTAAAGGCTCTTCTTAATGCGATAAAAAATCTTTCCTTGGTTGTAAGGGGAAATATGGACAATGCGGAACCTATATTTGTAGTGGGAGGTATAGGAGAAAGAAAGACACATTACTTTGAAAATGTTATCCATATAGAGGCAAATAAATTAAAAATAGAAGAAGACTTAAAGGCAAAGCTTAAAGAGGGTTATAAATCGGCTTTATTAAGGGGTTACAACTTTGAAAATGAGAAAGAAATAGAAACCGAACTTAATGCAGGCTCTATAGAAGAATTCTTTGCGAGTTTAGCCAAAGAGGTGGATGAATATTATGAAAGCATTGAGAATTAAACTAAGACAAAATCAGGCTTCATATACAAGAGAAGAAACCGTTAATAATCGCATGACCTATCCTCTACCTCAATTTTCCACTATTATAGGTGCATTGCACAATGCCTGTAACTACACTTACTATCATGAAATGAAGGTAAGTGTACAAGGAAAATATAGAAATATGCAAAGAGAATTATATGTCAATCATGCACTTCTTAATAATTTGGAAGATGACAGAAGTATACTGATACACCTAAAAAATCCAAATGCATTAAATACGGGATTTTTAAAAGTTGCAGAGGCTCTTAAATCACAAGGAAACAGCTTTAAGGATAAAAAGACCATACAGGTATATGATGAAGAAAAGTTGGAAGAATATATAAGTATAAAAAACATTTCCAATGAGCTTAAAACCGAGAAAAAGAAGATACTTGATGATAAAGAAAAAGCTTGGAAAGAAGAAAAAAAGCGAATAAAAGATGAAATAAGTAAGTTAGAAGCAAAATCCGAAAAAAGCTTGGAACTTAAAAAAATTATAGAAGAAAAAGATGCAGAGATAAAAGAACTAAAGGCTGCTTACAAACAGGAGCTTTTTCAAAAGATAGAAGAGCCGCTAAGTCATTTTAAGACCTTAACTAAGGGTATACAGACACATGAAGTGCTTTATGATGTGGAATTAGTGATTCATATAAGTGCTAAAGAGCCCATATTAAAAGATATACTTGAAAATCAAAATAACTTTGTTGCTCTTGGGCGAAGCGAGGACTTTATAGAGCTTTTGGAGATGAAGGAGGTTGAACTTAGTTGTGATATTAATGGAGACTATAAGTTACCCGGTGACTACTCCATGTATGTAAATGCGGACTGTGTAAACACAGATGAAGGCGGTATGGGAGATTATTTTCTTACAGATGAGGGAGCAAAAAAACCTGCCAAAGGAACTATATACTATGTTGCAAAAGATTATGTCATAGAAGGAAAAAGGAGAGTTTTTAATAAGATTGCCTGTCTGTACTCTTCTAATATAGGTATAGATGAAAGCTCTGAAAATGCTCTATATGAGCCTGAGGGCGGATATATAGTAAATTTAAATTAGGAAAAGGTATATGCCATTTGAACCTAAGCTTAAATAAATAAACTTAAGCTTAGGTTCTTTGTTCTTGATATACTTATTTTGCAAAAGATACACCGGTGCATAGTATCATTGATATTTAATTAAGATCTGTAATAATAGAGTAAATCTCGAATTTATTATAATATATTAACAAAGCAGTAGTAAGACCGGATATCAATGATACCATGCATTAGATTAAAATAAAAATACAAGTCATATAAAATGGAGCAAAAGATGGAGATAAATAAAAAATTACCGGAATTTTATAAAGAGTACAAAGCAAAAGAAGATGAAACCATATATGAACATACGGCTGATTTGCTTAAAAATTTGGAAGAACTTAGAAAAATAATTGATATAGAGGATATAGATTTAATAGAAGAGGCTTGTATATATCATGACATAGGTAAGGTAAATCCTTTATTTCAAAAAAGACTTGAATCAAAGAAAAAATTTGATGACAGCAAGGAGATAGGTCATAATATTTTGTCCTTTTACCTGTCAAAGCAATTTCTTGAAAAGTATGATAAAGAAGATAAGAATATTATATTATATGCGATATTAAATCATCACAATTATGTCGATAATTTTGAAAGTATATCTGAGAAAAAAGAATTAATAAGTGATAATCTAAAAATAATTGCAAAAGAAGTATTTGGAAACATTGAAACGGACTTTTCCAAAAGTATAGGTTTAAGGGAATTAGCACTTATCAGAAACTTAAGAAGTAAGCCCTCAAAAAAATCCATACTTGTAAAGGGATTTTTACATAAGTGTGATTATGCTGCAAGTGCACACAGCAAAACAGAACTTCCAAACATATATTTGGAAAGCAGACTTGAAAAGCTTAGGAAAGAGTTTAGGAGTAAAGGCTTATCAAATGGTTGGAATAATATGCAAAAGTTTGCAAAGGACAATACCGATAACAACATAATACTTATAGGCTCTACCGGACTTGGAAAAACTGAAGCCTCTCTTTTGTGGATAGGAAATAACAAAGGTTTTTATGTACTTCCTTTAAAGACTGCAATTAACGCAATGTATAGGAGAATAAAAAACAATTTCTTTCCTGATGATTATAATGAAAATCTGGGATTACTGCATGGAGAACTGGAAAATATATATTTGGAAGACAGCAGCGATAATCAAAGCAGTAAAGCCGAAAATACCGAAACTGAGGAAAGCATGAAGTTTTGGGAGTATTACGGACTTACTCGTGCCATGTCTTTGCCTTTAACAATAAGTACTCCGGATCAGGTGTTCAGATTTGCCTTTAAGTATTGCTCATACGAGTTGCAGCTTGCAACCTACAGTTATTCAAAAATAGTTATAGATGAAATACAGGCATATTCACCTGATATATTAGCTACACTTATATATGCCTTACAGCTTATAGATATGGTAGGAGGGAAGTTTGCAATTACTACAGCAACATTGCCGCCTTTTATAAAAGACTTATTGCAAGACGGCATAGAGAAAAAAATAGAATATAAAGAAGCCGAATTTTTAAATGACAAGATAAGGCATAGAGTGAAATTAAACCATAAGCGTGTAGATGTAGAAGAAATTGAAAAATTTATAGAAGACAAGTGTACTCAAGAAAGTATGAAGCTTTTGATTGTGTTAAATACAGTGGGGGCGGCACAAAATATTTATAAAGAGCTTAAGCTGTGGCTTGAGGAAAATGATATAGATATTGAAATGCACCTGTTACATTCAAAATTTACGGTACAAGATCGTAATGAAAAGGAAGATGCCATATTAAAGGATGGCGAAAGTAAATGTAAAAAAAGAGTGATATGGATCTCAACACAGGTAGTTGAAGCGAGTCTTGATATTGATTTTGATTATCTTTTTACAGAACTTTCAGACTTAAGTGCTTTGCTGCAAAGACTTGGAAGGTGTAACAGAAAAGGCTTAAAGTCTATAGATGAGTTTAATTCTTTTGTGTATACGGACATAAATGAAAAATTATTTAGAGTTTATGACAACAAAAACGCCAATTCGTCAAAAGGAATATTATTCAGATCTTTATTTGAATTAAGTAAGACTGCATTACTTGAATGGGAAAAAGAAGATAACAAGGGCTTATTTTCCGAAGCGGATAAGAACAAGATGATTAATAAGTATTTTACTAAGGAAAAAATAAGAGAATATGATGAATTATACCGCAGCAACCATATTGAATATATTTCTGAATACAACAGGATGCATGAACATCTTATTAATATAATGCCCGACTCAAAAAAGCTCAGTGATGTAGCTAAAGAATTTAGACACATACTGAGTAAAAGAGTTATTCCAAAGTCCATATACGAGGATAAGCAAGAACATATCATAGAGATAATTGATGAAATCGAAGAAAAAAGGAAGCTTATAGGAAAAACTAAAAATAAAGATGAAAAACAGAAACTAAGGGTGGATATATTACGCCTGAAAGATAAATTCAGGAAGTTTACTTTAAATATAACTTTATATGAGCTTGGAAATGATAAAGATTGTTGTGTGGTGGACAATGAGAAAGTCATTATCTCAACATGGACTTACAATAAAGAGTTCGGGATATTAAAAGAAAAAGATGATAGAGGCGGTATATTTATATGATGCATGAAAAAATAAGCGGAATAATGGTATATTACTATTTTGTGTGCAAGAGAAAATTATGGCTTTTTTGTAATGATATTTCTATGGAAGATGAAAATGAGCTTGTTCAGATAGGCAAATTTATTGACAGCAGCTCTTATGCATCCGAAAGAAAGCATATAATGATCAATGAGGAAATAAATATAGACTTTGCAGAGCATTCAGGAGTCATACATGAGATCAAAAAAAGCAGAAAGATAGAAGAGGCTTCTGTTTGGCAGCTTAAATATTACTTGTACTATTTAAAACAATATGGTGTGGAAAATATTAAAGCAAAACTTGACTATCCCTTGATGAAGCAAACTGTTGACATAAGTTTGGAAGAAGATGATGAAGAAAAGATAAGAAAAATATTGGATGATATTAAAGAAATAGTACAAGCAGAGAATATGCCTGACCAACTTGACAGCAATATTTGTAAAAAATGTGCGTATTTTGATTTGTGTATGATATAGGAGAAAACAATGAAAAATAGCTTATATATTTATCAAAATGGAGAATTAAGCAGAAAAGATAATACCTTAAGGTTCACAAGTGAGGAGGGGAATAAAAAGGATATACCAATCAACAGCATTTCGGAGATTTACTTTTTTGGAGAAGACAGTATAAATACCAAACTTATTACATTCTTATCACAGAATAATATTATGGTGCATTTTTTCAATTATTATGATTTTTATGTATCAAGCCTTGTACCAAGAGAAATCAAGATTTCAGGGAAATTATTGGTAAAGCAGGTTGAGCATTATACAGATAAAGAAAAAAGAATGGAGTTGGCAAAAGAATTTGTAAAAGCTGCCGGAAATAATATTTACAGAAATCTGCGCTACTATAATGGGCGTGGCAAGGATGTAAAAGCTGCCATGCTTGAAATCACGCATTTAGTAAAAGAAGTTGATAAATGCGATAATATACAGCAGCTAATGGGGGTCGAAGGAAATATTCATAAGATCTATTATAGTAAATGGAATGTGCTTATAGATCAGGAGATAGATTTTACTGCCAGAGTAAAGCGTCCTCCTGACAATATGATCAATACTTTGATATCATATTTAAACAGCTTGGTATATACAACAGTTTTAGGAGAAATCTATAAAACGCAGCTAAATCCGACAATAAGTTATCTGCATGAGCCGGGTGTAAGCAGATTCTCATTAAGCCTTGATATTGCGGAAATATTTAAGCCTCTTATTGCGGATAGGATGATATTTTCTTTACTGAATAAAAATCAAATAAGAGAAAATCATTTTACAAAGGGCTTGGATTATTTGCATCTGTCAGAACAAGGTTCAAAAATTATATTGTCAGAGTATGATAAAAGATTAAAACAAACTATTATGCATAAAGAACTAGGTAGGGAAGTCAGCTACAGATATTTGATAAGACTTGAATGTTATAAGCTTATAAAGCATTTGTACGATGAGAAAAAATATGATTCTTTTGTAATTTGGTGGTAGAGATGTATGTAATATTAGTTTATGATATATGTAAAGACGGAAACGGTCAAAAAAGGTGGAATAGGGTATTTAAGCTGTGTAAACAAAACCTTGTTCACATTCAAAAGTCAGTATTTGAAGGAGAAATTTCAGAGGCGGACTTATTTAAACTGGAAAAGTCTATAGATAAAGAAATTGATAAAAGCTACGATTCTGTAATTATATTTAAAAGTCGCAATGAAAGATGGCTTGATAAAAATGTTATGGGATTGCAGCAAGAAGACCCTTTTATGATTTAGTTGCCGGATAAAAGTCAAATTTCTTCTTATTGGTGATTTGATTTTTAGAAATACGGTGTTGGGTAAATTAAAACTAAATCTATCCCTGTATACTGCTCTAAGCTGTAATACTCTTTTTCTCATGCTTGTAAATTAAGACTAAATATATTACCGTGTAAGGCTATATGACTTGAAAATAATATAAAACATTGACTGTATGGAAATAATTGTCGACCTATGATAAACCTGAAAAATAGGGAGATAGACAAAGCCCTTGTAACAGAGGTATAAGTATAGATAATAGGAATAACTCGCAGAAAATATTACAGCAGAATAGGTTTGAAAACAAAGGTCGACAAAAAGTACCTTTAAAAGTCCGTGAATATGTGGTATTATGGGGGAAGGATTAGAATAGAACCAGATTGGAATGTAAAGTTGGATTGATTAATTACATTTGTTAATTTTGTCTGAATTAGAATAGAACCAGATTGGAATGTAAAGTTTAGTGGAGTTGTTTATTACAATCTCGAGGGCTATATTAGAATAGAACCAGATTGGAATGTAAAGAGAGCTTAAAGAACAAAAAGAAGTAAATTACAACTTGATTAGAATAGAACCAGATTGGAATGTAAAGTGGCGTGAGTATGCGGATTTTGTACCTTTAATATTATTAGAATAGAACCAGATTGGAATGTAAAGGATTTTGGAACATCACAAGAAGATAATCAAGGCGGCATTAGAATAGAACCAGATTGGAATGTAAAGGATAAAGGCTATTTTGATATAGGCAGAACTTACATATTAGAATAGAACCAGATTGGAATGTAAAGTATTTATAAAGGTGAAAAGGTCCGTTTCCAATCTAAAATTAGAATAGAACCAGATTGGAATGTAAAGATTCTTTTATACTTGTCCGCACTTGCAGGCGTGTATGCATTAGAATAGAACCAGATTGGAATGTAAAGGTTTTTAGATGTTGAGGCTTCAAGAACTTTATCACCCATTAGAATAGAACCAGATTGGAATGTAAAGCAACGCTAAATTTGAATGTAGATGTTATACCGTTCATTAGAATAGAACCAGATTGGAATGTAAAGTTATAAGGAGGGAGGTAATATTATAAAGGAGATAACATTAGAATAGAACCAGATTGGAATGTAAAGAGGTTATGATATTGCTCATACATGTTTTTAAAGTTATTAGAATAGAACCAGATTGGAATGTAAAGATTATGTAAAGATGTTCGGAAAAGACGCAGAATTCTATTAGAATAGAACCAGATTGGAATGTAAAGGAAAAAGGCAGTTTTATAGCTTGGAAAAAAGCGCAAGATTAGAATAGAACCAGATTGGAATGTAAAGTGCACTTTAGCAATAGTCTTACCGGCTCTTATATTATTAGAATAGAACCAGATTGGAATGTAAAGGCTTTTAAGATTTTGCAAAAACAAATCATCTGTAAGATTAGAATAGAACCAGATTGGAATGTAAAGACAAAAAATTGACACGATACATATTAAGTATTGTGTATTAGAATAGAACCAGATTGGAATGTAAAGCTAACTCTTCTATCGTTTTAGCTTTTTGATGTTCTATATTAGAATAGAACCAGATTGGAATGTAAAGGGAATCGGTACAGGTGTGGCAAAGGTAGCTTTACCATTAGAATAGAACCAGATTGGAATGTAAAGGCACTTTATGACGAAGCGGATCCGGCTTTTAAGATATTAGAATAGAACCAGATTGGAATGTAAAGAAACGCACGCTGTACGGAGGATACAAACTTAAACAATTAGAATAGAACCAGATTGGAATGTAAAGTTACACCTCTGTATATTTTCTTTAGCGTGCTGTCGATTAGAATAGAACCAGATTGGAATGTAAAGATGCACAGGAAACTGTATAATTTAGGTCACCTTGACATTAGAATAGAACCAGATTGGAATGTAAAGTGCGGACGCTTTAGCTAAAGGATTTACTGATATAGATTAGAATAGAACCAGATTGGAATGTAAAGACATCAGAAAGGAGGATAGCCTATGCCGACACCACATTAGAATAGAACCAGATTGGAATGTAAAGCCAGATAGGTCTTGATTACGACTTAGGATTTGCTCAGATTAGAATAGAACCAGATTGGAATGTAAAGGATGTTCAAAGCTAAAGATATCAGTGAAGCTTATGCATTAGAATAGAACCAGATTGGAATGTAAAGACATAACTACGCCCGATATCAAAATAGCCCCTATCATTAGAATAGAACCAGATTGGAATGTAAAGTACGGTGATTTTTTAACTGTTAATGTTCATACAGATTAGAATAGAACCAGATTGGAATGTAAAGATGAAATATTTGCTGCTCAACGCATTCTGAAAAACAATTAGAATAGAACCAGATTGGAATGTAAAGACAGAACCTCCCTATTATGTTATCTTTCGTAGTTGATTAGAATAGAACCAGATTGGAATGTAAAGACATGAAATGGCACACTCAACAGGACATCCTGATAGATTAGAATAGAACCAGATTGGAATGTAAAGTTAATTTATATAATTTATTTCAAAAAGGAGTAAAAATTAGAATAGAACCAGATTGGAATGTAAAGAGTGTAAACATTGAGGTTAGGCTCGACCTTACTAATTAGAATAGAACCAGATTGGAATGTAAAGTTCGTCTGTTTTTTCTCTTTTACACTCTTTAACTTTATTAGAATAGAACCAGATTGGAATGTAAAGAAGAAAATCAAGTAAAAGTAGATTTTCCTTACCCGAATTAGAATAGAACCAGATTGGAATGTAAAGGCAATTGACCATAAATCCGCTTTACAGCTTATAGCCATTAGAATAGAACCAGATTGGAATGTAAAGTTATCGACTCGTCAAGCATATTAAAGTCGTTTTCGATTAGAATAGAACCAGATTGGAATGTAAAGCGGATATCAAGGTGGAGTAGGCGCACTTATTGCAATATTAGAATAGAACCAGATTGGAATGTAAAGATAAAAATTGATTTATATATCTGTATTGGATTTGCAATTAGAATAGAACCAGATTGGAATGTAAAGAAGGGCAAACAGTCGGTAACTTCACAGGTTCAAACGATTAGAATAGAACCAGATTGGAATGTAAAGTTGAAAGAATGGGAAAAATGACTGAATTTGATAATATTAGAATAGAACCAGATTGGAATGTAAAGGTTAATATATCAAAGCAACTAGGAAATATATCATTATTAGAATAGAACCAGATTGGAATGTAAAGTTTAATAACAGGGTACGGATTGGTTCCGGCAGCTTTTATTAGAATAGAACCAGATTGGAATGTAAAGGCTCTTGGAGGGATAACTTTTCCAAGTGCAACATCATTAGAATAGAACCAGATTGGAATGTAAAGAGTAAGTAATTTTCCTGTATCTCAGAAGATGTTAAGATTAGAATAGAACCAGATTGGAATGTAAAGTTATGGGACCCAGCGTTTATCCTTCACAAGTTATCATTAGAATAGAACCAGATTGGAATGTAAAGTACTGAAAGAATTTGAATGTGCATTAAATAGAGAATTAGAATAGAACCAGATTGGAATGTAAAGCAAGCAAGACTTTCTTACCTTGTGCCTTAAGCCAATATTAGAATAGAACCAGATTGGAATGTAAAGTTTGTTATGCAAAGTGATAGACTTATGCCAGTTGGCATTAGAATAGAACCAGATTGGAATGTAAAGAAGAAATCTGATAAAAAGAAAAATCCTTTGTTAGAATTAGAATAGAACCAGATTGGAATGTAAAGAACGAAGTTGGAAAACATAAAATACAAGCGGATAAATTAGAATAGAACCAGATTGGAATGTAAAGTATCTTCAATCACTGCATAGGAATAATTCTTAACATATTAGAATAGAACCAGATTGGAATGTAAAGATCAGATGGATAATGCCAGAAAAAAGCTTGAAGAAATTAGAATAGAACCAGATTGGAATGTAAAGTCAATTACAGCCTTTTTCTTCATAGCCATGTAATCATTAGAATAGAACCAGATTGGAATGTAAAGTGCGTATAATATGTCTGAGTAGCCTGACCCTGCAACATTAGAATAGAACCAGATTGGAATGTAAAGGTAAATACAGGAAAGATGAGAATAGTCCAAGGGAGATTAGAATAGAACCAGATTGGAATGTAAAGCTCTAAGCTGTGCGCTCAAATCGTTGACCGCCGTATTAGAATAGAACCAGATTGGAATGTAAAGAAAGTGATTGTCAGTTCGGCAAGTAAGATAGTTAATCATTAGAATAGAACCAGATTGGAATGTAAAGATTCTTGTAAATAACTACGCAGAAGCGGCAGAGCAACAATTAGAATAGAACCAGATTGGAATGTAAAGCAAGTCCGGATGTTGTGGTCAAGTGTATAGAAAGTAGTTTATTAAATAAATTTATACAGACTTTATAAGC
>ERZ773043.870-NODE-870-length-17572-cov-5.253582_pt1 | contig 17572 bp, 11 predicted proteins | sample MGYA00580636_ERZ773043 | MGnify/ENA primary metagenome ERZ773043 (study PRJEB29015, sample SAMEA2737992) | human oral metagenome | biome: human oral; feature: human-associated habitat; material: dental | place: China | collected 2065 ...
GAAATATATTTCAATTTACCAAACATGGCAACAACCGCATTGGGCAATTCTTTTTGAACCCGCAGCAAAAACTAAATAAACAGCTCGCGGGCGGCATAACCTAAATCGGAGACGGTTTCCGCTACCCGGGTTTGATTGGATACGCCGGTTTTACTATCCCCTTTTCTACTTGAATTAGTCGCCTCCGCATACGGCGGATTGATATAGATGACCAGCTTACGGCGGCGTTCGGGATCATTAATAATCTCTCGGAGGCCGTCGGGGAGGAGGTCGAAGGAGTCGTTGAGGAAGTCGAAGCGGAAGACGTGGCTGTCGAGCAGGTTGGCACCGTTGGCGATGCGATCGTGCATGACGTCGACGTCGCTCTGGTCGAGCGTGGAGGCCCAAATGCGGTACTTGTTCGTTAGCCCCACGAGCAGGTTGCCCGTGCCCGCGCAGCAGTCCCAGATGTCGTATTCCTCCTGCCAATCTTCACCTAACTCGTCGGAGAGGTACTGCTGCGAGAGCTCCACCCACTGGCGCGGCGTGAAGTAGGAGCCTTTGCGTTCGCGCACGTCTTGCGGCACAAGTAGGTCGCGCCGCGCCACGATGTACTCCCAATATTCCTCACGAGGCGGACGCTCGTAGCGATTCCAAAACTCAGTGTGCGCGCGGCCGTCATCCTTAAAGTCGGCTCGTTTGGCGTTAAGAAAGCCCATGCCGTCGATCTTCCGATCCAGCTCGTAAAACGTCTCTCGCAGCAGGACGTAGAGCTTCTCTCGGAGCGTGATGTTTTGCCGAGAGAGGAGGTCGGCTAAGTAGAAGTCAGCGTCGATGATGCCGGCCTTCTTCGTCTTTTCCCAATCGATAGCGATGGACGGTCGGACGGCCTCGCGCCACTTGGCGTATACGGCCGTGAAGTTGGTCTTGTTGATGGGCAGCTTCCAGAGGTTGGCTTTGTCGATGATGAAGTTTTGGCGGATGAATTGCCGTAGCTCTTCGCTGTCGGTGTCGAGGCGGAAGCGGAGCGTGTCCTTTTCGAGCGTCCGGCGGACAGTCTCCATGAGTTGCCGAAACTCGCGTGTATCGTGGTCGGAGGGCTTGACGTTCCAGTTGAAGTCGTTCTGATAAAAGACGTCATGGATGTCGCTGTAGGGCAGGAAGGCAATCTTCTCGGCATCAAAGGCGCCGAGGAAGGTGGGCGGCATGTGTCGGTCAAAGGTGCGTGCCTTTCCGATGGTGAGGATGAGCTGCACGAGCGACTCGTCGATGTCGTGCGATGTACCCTTCTTGGCTTCGGCCCAAAGCAGGTACTCCCTGTCCTCGGGTGCCGGAGCGACGCCATGCAGCGGCAGTGCGGGTAGGGCTACGGCAAAGTCAATGTTGCCCAAGATGGGCGTGGCGTCGTAGGCGCCGAAATAGTCGTGCCGGAGTCGGTTCTTAATCTCTTCTTCGCGGAGGTTGGTTTGATACTTCATAAAGGGGAAATAAGCGGGGAGGAGGCATGCAGAAAAACAAGGGCTGAAATCAGTGACTTCGGGGTCGGGATAAAAATCCAAGACCTAAACGTGCGGCGCGTTGTCATCCCTCCTTGAGGGAAGGAAGATCGAAAAGCGGCCGGGTACACGGGAGGGGGGGATCCTCCATCTCGCGTGCCCGGCCTTAGCGTTTACGCATTGGCCACCAAGTAGGCGGTGTAGGCGATGAAACAGAGGGAAAGCACGATGCCTTCCCAACGGGTGATGGTGCGCTGGCGGAAGAACTGTCCGAAGATGAAAAGGAGGATAGCCGATCCGATCATCACGCCGTAGTCCACGAGAGTGATGCCGGCCACGTGAAGGGGGTGGATGGAGGCGGCGCAACCGAGGACGAAGAAGATGTTGAAGAGGTTCGAGCCGACCACGTTGCCGATGGCCATCTGTGGATTCTTCTTCAGCGCAGCCACGGCGGAGGTGGCCAGCTCGGGCAGGGAGGTGCCGCCGGCGACGAGCGTGAGGCCGATGGTCGACTCGCTCACGCCGAGGTTGCGCGCGATGGCCGACGAGCCGTCGACGAAGAGCTGTCCGCCATAGATCAGCCCCGCCAGTCCGCCGACGATGTAAAGCGCCGAGCGCCAGACGGGCATGGATTTGATGCCCTCCTCGTCGGCGTCGTCCGTCTTATTGTGGGCGATGGCCAGAGTGTAGCCGAAGAAGATGGCGAAGAAGCAGAGGAGCACCAGTCCGTCGATGCGGCTGAGGACGTTCTCCGTGGCGCCGTCGATCCATACGTCGCTGGCTACGAAGAGGAGCACCAAGGAGGCGAGGATGCAGAAGGGCACTTCTTTCGTTATGGTGCTTCGGGGGACGTGCAGCGGAATGATGGCGGCTGTCACGCCAAGGATCAAGAGGACGTTGAAAATGTTCGACCCGACCACGTTGCCCATGGCCAGGTCAGGGCTGCCCTTGAGGGCGGAGAGTACGCTCACGGTCAGCTCCGGGGCGGAGGTGCCGAAGGCTACGATCGTGAGGCCGATCACGAGGTTTGAGATGCGGAATCGCTTGGCTACGGCCGCGGCGCCGTCAGTCAGGGCGTTGGCGCCGACGAGGATCAGCACCAGTCCGATGACGACAAAAACGAGGGACATCCATACGTTGTTCATTGTTTTTCCATCCTTTCTTCTTCATTGTTTTCCAGCCGATCGATGGCGTCCCGAAGGGCGACGAGCTCGGCGCGGATCGTTTTTAATTTCTCTATGATTTGCATTTGGTTGATAGTAGTCTCCTTGTTGTCCTTGAGCTTCCGTCGGGCGCCGGCGACGGTCATACCGCGTTCCTTGAGGAGGTAGTGGATGAGGCCGATGAGCTCAATGTCCTGCTCAGTGTAGTAGCGGGTGCCGCCGGGCGTCTTGCGCGGAGCGAGCTCGTCGAATTCCTTCTCCCAGTAGCGGAGGGTGGATTCGTTCAGGCCGAAGCGTGCGGCTACTTCCCGGATGGAGAAGTAGAGCTTGAGGTTCTTGTTCTGTTTTAATCCCATTGATGGGCGAGGGGGGGATCAGTCGAGCACCTGACCGTGGTTCTCAGACAGCTGCAGCATCTGGTCGTACTCCTCGGGATTGAGATCCTGATAGTAGTACTTGGCGGGGTTGTCCGGTTTGTCGTTGATGTGCACCTCGTAGTGCAGGTGTGGGCCGGTGGATTTGCCGGTGCTACCCACCAGGCCGATCACTTCGCCACGGGTCACGGACTGCCCTTCGCGGACGAGGATCTTCTCCATGTGGCCGTAGAGCGTTTTGTAGCTGTAGCCATGATCGATGATGACGCAGTTGCCGTAGCCCTGTTTCCATCCGGCCAGGATGACGCGGCCGTTACCCGTGGCGTAGATATCCGTACCCATCGGGGCGGCGAAGTCCATGCCAGCATGGAAGCGGAGGGTGTGATAGATCGGGTCGATACGTGTGCCGTAGCCCGATGCGGTGCGTTTGAGGTCTTTGTTCGATATGGGCTGGATGGCGGGGATGCAGCGCACACGCTCCTCGAGACTTTTACCGATGGAGATCAGCTCCTCGAGCGAGTTAGATTCGACGTAGAGCTGCTTCTTGAGCATGTCGAGCTTCTGCGTGGTCTCGATCACCAGATCGGCGTTGGAGAGGCTGGAGAGGTAGGCGTAGCGGTTGGTGCCGCCGAAGCCCGGTTTGCGGACAGATTCAGGGATGGAGCGGGCTTGGAAGATGGCACGATAGAGGTTCTCGTCGCGCTGCTGGATGTCGTCCAAAACCTCCAGCGCATCGTTGAGTTGCAGGCTGAGCACCTCGTATTGGGTTTGCAGCAGTTTGTTCTCCTTTTGCAGGAGGGATTCCATGGGGGAGGAGAAAATGTTGGCGAAAAGAAAGAAGAGCGCTACCCCGACCAATATGCCGATGCTGGCATGCCTGACGACAGCGAAAATGCGCTGCTTGACGGTGGGATAGACCCGCTCGAAGCTGAGCGTCTCCGTGTTGTACTTGTAGTATATCTTCTTTGACTTGAATAGTCCCATAATCAATTCATCCCTTATGATTGAGGCGCAAATGTAGGTTTTGACCTATGTTTGCGCCCCATTTGCAAGGTTTTAACAGGTTATTTACATATTCAAATATGCTGACAGCACAAGAAATTCGCGAATCATTCTTGTCTTTTTTCGCATCGAAAAGACACCATATTGTACCATCGGCTCCGATGGTTATTAAGGACGATCCCACGCTGATGTTCACCAACGCCGGGATGAACCAATTCAAGGACATTATACTCGGTAACACCGCCATCAAATACCCTCGCGTGGCCGATTCTCAGAAATGTTTGCGCGTCAGCGGTAAGCACAACGACCTCGAGGAGGTGGGCCACGACACGTATCACCACACCATGTTCGAGATGCTCGGCAACTGGTCGTTCGGCGATTATTTCAAGAAAGAAATCATCAGCTGGGCGTGGGAATACTTGGTCGACACGCTGCACCTTGACCCGGCACGACTCTACGCCACCATCTTCGAGGGCAGCCCATCCGAGGGCCTCGAGCGCGACAGTGAGGCGGCCGGCTATTGGGCCGAATACCTGCCCGCTGACCACATCCTCGAGGGCAACAAGCACGACAACTTTTGGGAGATGGGCGACACGGGCCCCTGCGGACCCTGTTCGGAGATCCACATCGACCTCCGACCCGACGCCGAGCGTGCGGCTGTGCCCGGGGCATCGCTCGTGAACAAGGACAATCCGCTCGTGATCGAGATCTGGAACCTCGTCTTCATGCAATATAACAGGAAGGCCGATGGCTCTTTGGAGCCGCTGCCGAACCGCGTCATCGATACAGGCATGGGCTTCGAGCGACTCTGTATGGCGCTGCAAGGCAAGACGTCGAACTATGACACGGACGTCTTCCAGCCGCTCATCCAGGCCATCGCCCACATGACGGGCACGACCTACGGCGCCGATCGGCAGAAGGACGTGGCTATGCGCGTCGTGGCGGATCATATCCGCACCATCGCCTTCTCCATCACCGACGGACAGTTGCCCTCGAACGCCAAGGCGGGCTATGTGATCCGCCGCATCCTGCGCCGCGCGGTGCGTTACGCCTATACCTTCCTCGACTGCAAAGAGGCCTTCATGTATCGCCTTCTCCCGACGCTCATCGCAACGATGGGCACGGCCTATCCGGAGCTGGTGGCCCAGCAGGAGCTGATCGGAAAGGTGATGAAGGAAGAGGAAGAGGCTTTCCTCCGCACGCTCGAAACGGGCATCCGTTTGCTCGAAAAAAAGATCGAAGAACTGAACGCCGCGGGCAGCAAAACGCTGGCCGGAACGGACGCCTTCGCCCTCTACGACACGTACGGCTTCCCGCTCGACCTCACCGAACTGATCCTCCGCGAGCACGGCATGGACGCTGACCTCAAGGGCTTCGACACCGAGATGCAGAAGCAAAAGGAACGCGCGCGTAACGCCGCCGCCATCGAGGCCGACGACTGGGTGACGCTGCGCGAGGGCGAGACGGCCTTCGTGGGCTACGACATGATGGAGTGCGACGTGGAGATCCTCCGCTACCGCCGCATCAAACAGAAAAACAAGACGCTCTATCAGATCGTCCTCGACAAGACGCCCTTCTACGCTGAGATGGGTGGACAGGTGGGCGACAGCGGAGTACTCATTGCCCCGGACGGCGAGCGGACGGAGATCATCGACACGAAGCGCGAAAACAACCTGCCTGTGCACCTCACCACGAAGCTCCCGAAAGACCTCACCGCCTCGTTCACAGCCCGCATCGACGTGGAGCGCCGCATCCGCTGCGAATGCAACCACACGGCCACCCACCTGCTCCACGAGGCGCTCCGCGAGACGCTCGGCACACACGTCGAGCAGAAAGGATCGTACGTCGGGCCCGAGTCGCTCCGCTTCGACTTCTCCCACTTCGGCAAGATGACCGACGAGGAGATCCGCCGCGTGGAGCAGATCGTCAACCGTCGCATCCGCCAGAACATGCCTCTCGACGAGCATCGCAACATGCCCATCGCCGAGGCCAAAGCCCTGGGCGCGATGGCCCTCTTCGGCGAGAAGTATGGCGAGGAAGTGCGCGTCGTGCGCTACGGCACCTCCGTCGAGCTTTGCGGCGGCACCCACATCCCCGCCACCGGCATGATCGGCTCCATGTACATCACCAGCGAAAGCTCCATCGCCGCCGGCGTGCGCCGCATCGAGGCCGTCACGGCCGACGCCGCCGAGCGACTTTTCTATTTCACGCAAGACGCCGTGCGCGAGGTGCGCGCCCTGTTCAACAACGTGCCCAACCTCGTGCCCACCATCCGCAAATCGATCGAAGAGAACAGCGAGCTCAAGCGGCAAGTCGGCGAGTATGTCAAGGAGAAAGCCGCCACGATGAAGAAAGAGCTGCTCAGCCGCGCCGTCGATTGCCGTGGCACTCGGCTGATCCTCTTCAACGGCGAGGGCGACGTCGAACTCAGCAAGTCCATCGCCATGCAGATCAAGGACGAGACGCCGAGCGACGAGCGCATCTGCTTCGTGGCCGGCATCCGCGACCACGATCGTTGCGGCCTGATCGTCCTGCTCAGCCAGCCCCTCGTCAGCGAAGGCCTCGACGCCGCGAAACTCGTCAAGAAGGGCTCCTCGTTCATCCGCGGCGGCGGTGGCGGACAGCCCCACTTCGCCATGGCTGGAGGCAAGAACCCCGACGGCTTGAGCGCCGCCATCGACGCCATCTTGGAGGAGGCCGGACTGAAATAGAGTCGTCCGCCCCGCCCCGCCAAGAGCTTTGCACGCTTGTAAAATGCGATTTGAGCCTCATTTTGGACTTTACACGCTTGTAAAATGCAATCTGAGGCTCATTTCAGACTTTACACGCTTGTAAAATGCAATCTGAGGCTCATCTTCTCCTATTATTATATGTATAGCATAGACCCCCCAATGATCATCTTCACAAAAGACATCGCCGAGGCGCTGACCGCCTACCTCGCGTCAAAGAATTACGACAAGACCTACCTCGTCACCGACACCAACACGCGGCAACACTGCCTGCCCCTGCTCGAAGGCACTCCCGCCCTCCGCGACGCCGGGCAGATCACCATCGAGGCCGGCGACATCCACAAAGACATTGCGCAGGTGGCCCAGATCTGGCAGCACCTCTCCGACGGCGGCGCCTCGCGTCACTCGTTGCTCATCAACCTCGGCGGCGGCATGGTGACCGATCTCGGAGGCTTCGCCGGCGCCACCTTCAAGCGCGGCCTACACGTCCTCAACATCCCCACCACCCTCATGGCCTCCGTCGACGCCGCCGTGGGTGGAAAGACGGGCATCAATTTCAACGGCCTCAAGAACGAGATCGGCTCCTTCCACCAGCCCGACTGCGTGATGATCGACTGCACCTTCCTCCGCACCCTCGACCGCGACAACCTCCTCTCCGGCCTGGCCGAGATGATCAAGCACGGCCTCATCGCCGACTCCGACCACCTGCGCGCCCTCCTCACCATCGACATTTATGCCCGCCACTTCACCATCGATCCCGCCGAGGTGGAGCGTTCCGTCGCTGTCAAAGCGCGCATCGTCGAGGAGGATCCCACCGAGCAGGGCATCCGTAAGGCGCTCAACTTCGGCCACACCATCGGCCACGCCTTCGAGAGCCTCTCCTTCGCCCGCAGCCGTCCCATCCTCCACGGCCATGCCGTCGCCGCGGGCATTGTCTGCGAACTCTACCTCTCGCACAAACACTGCGGCCTCCCGACCGACGATCTGCGCCGTGTGACGCACTTCATCCGTTCGGGCTATCCTCCCTTCTCGTTCAGTTGCCGCGATTACGACACGATCTACGAACGCATGACGCACGACAAGAAGAACGCCGGTGGCCGCATTCGCTTTGCCCTCCTACGCGGAATCGGCGACGTCGTCATCGATCAAGAAGTGCCTCGTGAGCTCGTCATCGAGTCGTTCGACTTCTATCGGGAGAACATGGGGCAGTAAGAAATAGTGCGCACGGGGTTTTGGTTAGTCGATTATCTTTCTACTTTTGCCGCGCATTCGGGAAAACGATGCAACGCGGGGTGTAGCTCAGCCCGGTTAGAGTACTCGTCTGGGGGGCGAGTGGTCGCTGGTTCGAATCCAGTCACCCCGACTAACTGGAAGGCCTCTCAAAGTCAGCATTCAAGCTGCTTTGAGGGGCTTTTTTCATGGCCATGAACGAGGCGGCGCCGCGCCTCTCCGCAGAGCCGTTTTCGGGTATTATGGGGATATTGGAGAGTGCCGCAATCGAGTGTTTATCGATCAACGTAGAACCGATAACTATTGAGAAGCTGTCATCAGAAAGTCTCTATTCGCGTGGGGGGGAAAGGAAGCCGGATACTTCTATCCATTGCCGGTTTGCGGCAAAAGAGACGATGTTCCACGAGTAGGGTGTTTTCAGGTATCGCTTTCGGGGCGGGGGCAGAGAATCGCGCGACATTACAGACGTCCGCAGAGGAACGAGAGAAGACCGCCTCTCTTCATCAGGAAAGCTCCTTCTTCTTGAGGGTCCGATCTTATTCCGGGTCATGAAAGTGAGGAGGTAATAGAGCCATTGTCACTCGCCCTATTCCTTTGGATTCAATGGTAGTAGTTTGACGGAATAGAAATCCATAAAAAAATAAAGCAGTACGTTGAAACGAAATAATTTGATTCCCTCTACGGCAAATTTTTGCCGACAAACATTCGGCTATCAAATGAACTACAGACATAAGACTAAAGTGAAGAATAAAAAGAGCTCCGAGGTCAGATAAGGGGACTTCAGGGCAGATTCCAAATCAATAAAGTGTTACAAAATGAAGAAGAGAAGAATTTCTGGTAGGACGTTCGCTATGGCCCTTGCGGCCACGACGTTTTTTGCAGCACCATCCCACGACGCTTGGGCCTCCAGCCCGGACGCCAGTGGCCGGAACGGAGAGGCCAGCCTTCGGGCACCGCTATCCAACCCCGCAGTATCCGATGGTGATCTGCTTGGCACCTGGACCATCAACCGGGTGAAGGTCAAAAAGACCGTCGACGGTGTCTCCTCCGAGCGCACCTATTCGGCCGGTCAGAAGGTGGAGTCGTTCAACGAAAGCCCGAAGCGGGTGACTTTTTCGGCCGACGGAAACTCCGTGTTTGAGTATGAGAATGGCAAGACTGACGGACCGTTTGAGTATACGGTCGAAGGCAACCAGATCAAGCGAATGATTATGGTCGCCGTCCTCACCTATGACTATAAGGTGACGCTGTCAGGTGAACTCCAATTGGTTACCACAGTCAGCTACGCCCGCGATTCGCATTCCATCGACGAGGAATACACGTATTACGGGACGAAGCGATAAGCAAAGCACAGCCTTGAGGGCTGTTTTGTGCCCCCATTGTGCGGGGCGCTCACTCTCTTTCGAACAGCTTCAAGGCATATCAACTAATAGAAAATAGAATACAGTATGAAACAGTTATTACTCAGATTTGTGGGCGCTATGGCCCTACTCTTCCTGTTCAGTAACCAGCTTTTCTCGCAAGGCCAATCGACCACGCAGGGAAAAGACTTCTGGTTGAGCTACGGCGATAATGCCGGTATGCCACCTCAAGCGAACATGTTGCAGCTCCGAATCGTTGCCACGAAAGCAACCACTGTAACGTTGACGTATACGGAAGATAATACGACAGAAACGATCAATGTAGCCGCCGGTCAGGTGTATACACGCATGTTCAATGTGAATGAGGCGAATAAGATATACAGCAAGAATACAGGGACTTCGAAAAAATCGATGCATATTGTTTCTGATGAATTGATCTCGGTATTTGCTATCAATATCTATAGGTATACCACGGATGCTACGAACGTATTGCCTGTGACCAACTATGGCAAGGCTTATCGTCATCTGACATATACCCCCTTATCAAATGACGGGTATACTTTGATCGCATCTGAAGACAATACGCAGATAAAGGAAAACGAGGTATTGGTTGCCACCTTAAATAAGGGAGAGGTTTATAGTAAGTATAGTGGAACGGATATGACGGGTACGCTGATTACGTCAGATAAACCTTTTGCCTATTTCACGACGAACTCTTGTGTTTATGTCCCGAGTAGCATAGGCGCTTGTGACTGCTTGTTTCAGCAGCAGGTACCGGTTCATTCATGGGGAAATAAATTCTTAGTACCGATCACCAAGCGTGGTAAAGAGCGTATTCGTATTGTAGCCTCGCAAAATGGTACAACGATAACACAAACAGGTGGTCGGATCATTTCTGGCGTTGGTGCAGGCAGCCTTACATTGAATGCCGGACAGTTTGTAGAATTGGAAGCAGCTCTTAGTGACGGCGGCTGCTTTATCACGTCGGATAAACCCGTGGCTGTAGCTTCCTTTTTGATGGGGTTAGACAATCCTGATCTTTATCACAAAGGAGACCCGGCTATGGCTTTCGTTCCGCCTATTGAGCAGACGGTAATGAATGTGGCGCTTGCTCCGTTCGTAGCTACGGGAACTTCTGTATTGAAAGAGCATCATGCGTTGATCGTTACCCCAACAGCAACAAAGGATGCCACGACGATGACCATTGGTGCAGGTGTTCCCAAGGCGCTTTCAGGCGGAACATGGACGGAGAATGCTGCTTCGGGCTTTTCGTTCTATTCGATCCCCCTGACGGATGTAAATGCTACCTACTACTTCGAAAATGCAGCGGGTCTCTCTGTGATGGGATACGGTTTAGGTGCAGCGGAGTCTTATTACTACCTCGCTGCCTCTTCTGCACGTCAGTTGAATCCGGCTTTCTACATCAACGACATCCACTTTGAGGACGCCAACGAGCAGACTTATTGCGCAGGTGAGTTCAAGGTGAAAGGCGTTGCGCAATTGCAACTCCAATCCGGATCGGGTGCCATCACTTGGTTTGTCGACGGTTAGGAGCGGACAGATGCACGTGACAAGTTAGAATGGACGATCCAGTCGCTTCCGCTTGATGTACAGCATGAGATCAAGATGGTCGTTAAGACTTCATACAACGAGACCATGACGCTGACGACCAAGATCACGGTGGTCAATCCCCAGAAGCTCAAGATTACGGGCGATCGCTTCATCTGTCCGCCGGCACAGTCGGTGACGCTGAAGGCTGGCGATGGTCCTGCACGTTATCAGTGGTATCTGAATGGCAATCCGATCACGGGTGCGACGCAGAAAGAGTGGACGGTTACCCGTCAGAATGCTGGTAAATACACCGTAATCGGTTATTACGGCACATGCCAATCCCCGCTGAGTGATGAGACAATCGTGGTAGACGGCTGCAACGCTACGCTCAACGTGACCTACAACGGTAACGGCAGTAACAGTGGCACGGTTCCGACGGATGAGAAGAGTCCCTATGTGGATAATGCCGAAGTGACCGTAAAGGGCTTGGGCGACCTCAAGCGTACGGATGCCACGTTCATCGGTTGGAGCTTTACGCAGAAGCAAGGCGTCATCACCGCCAAGAGCGACGAGCCGACCGACCTGAAGAAGGAGAACGACAAGTTCACCATCAAGACCGATACGACGCTTTACGCCACATGGGCCGTCGATAAGAAAGGTCCCAATGGCAACGGTGACAATGTGCCCGACTACCTGCAAAACGGGGTGACCTACAACGGTAACGGTGGAACCGGTGCCGCTCCGACGGATGATAACCTCTACAACGCCAATACGCAGGTTGAGGTGAAAGATTCCGGCAGCCTCGTTCGTACGGGTGCAGCATTCGTCGGCTGGAGCTTCACGCAGAAAGAGCTGATCAAGAAGGCCAGCGAGGTGCCAAGCGACCTGAAGACGAAAGGCCAGAACTTCACCATTACCCAGGACACGACACTCTTCGCCGTATGGGGTGAGGACAAGACCGGCCCGAACGGAACCTCTGATGGTATCCCCGACTATCTGCAAAAGGGTCTCACCTACAACGGTAACAACCAAACCAGTGGCGACGCTCCGGTAGATAACAACCGCTATAACAGCGGCACGTCAGTAGCTGTAAAAGATTCCGGCACGATGGTTCGCACCGAGGCCGTGTTCCTTGGCTGGAGTTTCGCGCAAAAGGGTCTGATCACGCAGGCCGCGGATGAACCCGCAGACCTGAAGAAGACCGGTGCCCACTTCAACATCACGGCCGATACGACGCTCTTTGCCGTATGGGCAATCGACAAGACGGGCCCGGGCGGTACCCCCGACGGTAAGCCTGACTACAGCCAAGCCGGCGTGACCTACAAGGGCAACGACAATACCGGTGGTACGGCTCCGGTAGATTCGAAGCTTTACAATGACAACGACGATGTGAAAGTGCTCGATAAGGGTAGCTTGGTTCGTACGGATGCCGTCTTCCTCGGCTGGCTCTTCGAGCAGAAGCCTCTGATCACGAAGAAGGCTGATGTACCGGCAACGATCTACCAGAAGGATGCCACCTTCAAGTACTCGGCTAACCAGAAGACCCTCTTCGCACTCTGGGGAGAGGATAAGACTGGCCCGAACGGGACCTCTGACGGTATCGCTGACTACCTGCAAAACGGTGTCACCTACAACGGCAACAATCAGAGCAGCGGCGCGGCTCCCGTGGACGCTAACCGCTATAACAATGGTGAGAACGTAACGGTGAAAGATTCTGGTTCACTGGCACGCACCGAGGCTGTATTTATCGGCTGGAGCTTCACACAGAAACCTGTAATCACGAAGGCCGCAGATGAACCTGCCGACCTGAAGAAGAAGGGTGCTACGTTCGCAAGCACAAGCGATACGACGCTTTACGCTGTATGGGCAATCGACAAGACCGGCCCGAACGGTACGCCTGACGGTAAGCCGGACTATAGCCAGGACGGCGTGACCTACTATGCTAACGGTGGCACAGGCGACGCTCCGACGGATAACAGCCTCTATAACGACAATGACGAAGTGACCGCGAAGGATAAAGGCACCTTGGCACACACGGAGGCCGTGTTCATTGGCTGGCTCTTCAATAGCCACGCCTTGGTTACGAAGGCAGCCGATGTGCCGACAGGTCTGAAGCAAGCCGGAGACAAGTTCAATTACTCGTCTACGACCAATAAGCTCTACGCTATCTGGGGTCAGGACAAGACCGGCCCGAACGGCAACTCGGATAATATCCCCGACTACCTGCAGAAGGGCGTTACCTACGACGGCAACGAGAACTCTACCGGTACAGCACCGACGGATGACAAACGCTATAACAGCAATGACGCAGTGACCGTCCTGGGCAAGAATGATCTGACCCGCGATAAGGCCGCGTTTGTTGGCTGGAGCTTCGGTAAGAAGTCGCTGCTGACCACGAAAGCCGAGCACGATGCAGTGACCGACCTGAAGAAGGAACACGAGACGTTCACCATCACCACCGACACGACGCTCTTCGCCGTATGGGGTAAGGACGAAACCGGCCCAGCTGGACAGAGCGATGATGTGCCCGACTACCTACAGATGGGTGTGACCTACGACGGTAACGGTGGCACAGGCACAGCGCCGACAGATGCCAACCGCTATGACAACAACGCAACCGTAACGGTGAAAGACAAAGAACAGCTGACCCGTAATCAAGCCGTATTCATCGGCTGGAGCTTCGGCGTGCATCCTTTGGTTGAGACGTCGGCCGCACAAAGTGCAATAACCGATCTGAAGCAGCCAGGTGGAACCTTCGCCATCACGGCCGATACGACGCTCTATGCGGTATGGGCAGTAGATAAGACCGGTCCGAGCGGCACACCAGACGGCAAGCCAGACTATAGCCAAGATGGCGTGACCTATCATGCTAATGGCGCCAGTGGCACGGCTCCGCAGGATGCCAACCTCTATAATAATGACGACCAAGTGACCATCAAGGATAAGGGCGACTTGACGCTTAACCAGACGGTATTTATCGGATGGCACACTTCGGGTGTATCTGTAGTAACAACTGCAGCTAATGTACCGGCCGACATGAAGCAGCCGAATCAGCAAGTGTCTTACTCATCCGCACTCGCAAACCTATACGCCGTATGGGGTGAGGATAAGACGGGTCCGAACGGTCAGAGCGACAATGTGCCCGACTACCTGCAGAAAGGCGTGACCTATGACGCAAATGGTGCTACGGGAACCGTTCCGACAGATCCGAATCGTTACCAAGACAGTACGATGGTGACTGTAAAGGATAAGGGCAACTTGGCACTTTCGGGTACGATGTTTATCGGTTGGACCTTCCAATCCTCCGATCCGTCTCGGATTACAACCGAGGCTCAGGCCGACGCAGTCAAGGATCATCTGATACAGCCCGGAGCGAAGTTCCTGATCCGGAACGATGTGACGCTTTATGCCGTATGGGCTGATGACGCTAACGGTAATGGCATTCCAGACTATGAGGAGGTACAGATCTCTTGGCATCCAGGCATTCAGATTAAAGCTGGTAGCAAAATAGATGAGTCGGTATCTAAGAAGTCGCCGGTTAAGTTCACCAGTAAGGGTTACGCCGTTCGTGGCTATGTACTGATTGGTTGGAGCCACCAGAGGAAACCGATTGTGAGCAGCCAAGCAGCCGAAAACAAGATCCATCCGCTACTCAAGGTGGGAGATACGTTGACGGTTACAGAGCCTACGACCTTCTATGCCGTTTGGGCTTTCGATAAGAACAATAACGGAAATCCTGATTATGCAGATAATAGGAGTGAAGTTCAGACTCGTCGTGCATCCTTATTAAGAGGTACGTCGGAGGATCAGATAGATCAGTCAGCGCCTCAGCTTGAAGCTGCCGCCATCCGCGTATGGGCTCACGAGGGCGTGCTCTATATCGAGTCTGACCGTCGTACACGTGCAGAGGTCTACACCCGTAGCGGTGCGTTGTACAAGCGTATCGACGTAGCCGAAGGGCAGACACGCGAACCGCTCGCCGAGGGCTTCTATGTGGTAGTCATCGACGGCAAGACGCACAAAGTGGTAGTGAAGTAAACCAAACCAAATTACAATGGAATATGATACGAACAAGTAAAAAGAATTGTTTGTGGGCTATGATAGCAACCTTCGGGTTGCTGTCCGCCCTCAATATCGGCTCGCTGCGTGCAGCCGATGTGACTTGGCGCCCGGGGGCCCAGCCTCGTGCGGGTGCACAAAGGACGGAGACGGTGGCTAATGGAATGCACCGGTTGACTCACAATGGCTACGGGATACGTGGCTATATGTTGCTCGGATGGTCCGATCGTAAATTGCCAGTGGTGACTTCTGTTGCTGCTGAGAAGGGTATTGAGACGTTGCTCTATCGAGTGGGAGATGCTATCGATATACAATCCGATAGGACGTTGTATGCTGTATGGGCTATTGATAAAGACAACAATGGCTCTCCCGATTATAATAATGCGTGGATAGAAGTGAAGGATCTGGCCCAGATCGAGAGAGGAATAGCTGAACGCGAAAGAAAAAAGCGGGCTGCCGAAACAGGTGCAGCACGTTATAACCTTCGAGCGGCAGCACTCTCGCTCCCGAAATGGAATATTAATGATGATATACTGGCCTATAAGGACAACGTCTTTTACGTAGGCTGTGTGTATAATACGGATACACTCGAAAAGCACAATCTAAGAGAGACGATTATTTGCTGGAATAAGAACGAGAACGTTTTTGGCGGGCTAAAACTAGCTAGCATGAAAATGATAAAGGCAGCTCGTGACTTAGAGCTTGTTTTTGAATACGGAGGCGTATTGGAAGATTCTTGCTTAACGGGAGGCCGGGCTCAAAAACCCATCACGAGAATCCTACTTCCGAGGGATTCTGCAGTACACACTTTAATCATGTGTGATCCGATACAGTTTACCCGGATCAAGGAGGATGGCGATGCGGTATTGAAGATGTACTTTGTCAGAAAGAAGACGGGTAACGGCCCCGATACGCTGGCGAACGATACATCAGATTGGGTGGTACCTCACTTTAATGCTTGGAGATACCCGGGGGTAGGTAATAGCTTTCCGACGTTATTCCCCCATCCTTTTTACAATGAGGAGACCGGTGAGCCATCCGATACGTTCACCGTTCGATTCAAGATCTACAACCAGCCAAAATTCGCTTCGAATATTATTCGCTCGCGAGTACATTATCGCGACACGATGCGTTTGAATTACGGCTTTGTGAGCGGTACAGACACAAAGTATATGGTGCGTAGCCTTGATGGAGGTTGGAACTGGCATCCGGCTGATTCACCCCTGACCGATGTGGAGAGGGACTTGCTGCAAGACGACAGTGTACGCGTCTGTCTGAGACAACTCGATTCAAAAGTCGGGCGATCAGCAGATCTAAAGCAAACTTATATGGACCCGAATAGATTTTACTATACCGGCGATACCCTTAATAGTTTTACTAACCTCCTGAATGGAAGTGATGAAGAGATAGCATACGACCTGCAGTCTGGCGTTACATATTTTGAATCAATGTATAATCAACTACCTCCAGCTCTTCAGAGTCATGTAAATAATCATTATGATACACTGGGTGGTTCGCCTCCTCCTACTCTTTGGAGTGATCTTAATAGATTTGATAGATTCAATACTGTGGGAGCTTTTCAGGAAGTTCTGGAGGATCTAGTAGCTAACCCACCTCCTGCACTTCATCCTTTGGCGGATCTTGTGAGAATGCTTGATTATGACAGTGATAGAACTGCGGCTAAGATAGATGCGATAAAAAGAAGAGATCTGAATGCGGTATTAGGTAAAGAACAGGCCGACAAGCAACTTGTCCCCGACTGGTGCCGTGACGAGACCTACTGCTTCTATGTCAAGAGGGATGCACCTCCCGTTCATCATCGCTCGGTGTTTATCCCGACGGTGGAAGGGGTGACGGTCGTTTCGCCGGGAGTTGGATACACCTCGATACCTTCACAGAAGAACTTCACCTTCCGCGTCAAGTATACCGGCGAACCGATGACGGTCACGGCTAAGCGTCTGATCGACGGTCGCGTGGTGGAAGTGCTGGCGGGTACGCTGAACGCAGATGGCGAATACGAGTATGTGATTCGTCGTGTGATGCAAGACCTGACGCTGGAGTTCACCAAGACGGTGGCCAATACGCTGGTAGATCAGCCGTCCGTATGGGCAAACAGCGGTGCGGTTCGCATCCACGCCCCGAAGGAGACGACGGTGCGCATCTACTCTGCCTCGGGTGTGCTGGTAAAGCAGGCCACGGTGCAAGGCGACAAGACGGTGCCTCTGGCTGCCGGTCTCTACCTCGTTGTCCTCAGCGACGGTACAACGCAGAAGGTATTGGTACAATAATCCAATCGTAACGCTACTCCGTCCCCCCCTCATCTTTTTGACGTGGGGGGGCGGTATAAAAGAAGAAGCGGGCATGCCTATCCAAGGGCGTGCCCGCTTTCCTTTTCTATACGTATCCCCAACACATAGGGACGGTGGCGAAGTTTGGCCAAGTACCCGGTGTAGGGGCGAATTGCATTCGCCCCATTAGACGGCCCTCGTGGGGCCGAATGATTGCACGGCCGGGTACATGTGGGGCGAACCGTAGGGGTACGGAGATCAGAACCACGCGTGGGTGGGCTTTCTGTAGGGGTACGGAGATCAAAACCACGCGTGGGTGGGCTTTCCGTAGGGGTACGGA